>Ga0213853_10760091_pt1 | contig 34310 bp, 26 predicted proteins | sample ABR_2016_MetaT_FD_164456 | JGI IMG/M metagenome (GOLD analysis project Ga0213853, IMG submission 164456) | Metatranscriptome of freshwater sediment microbial communities from post-fracked creek in Pennsylvania, United States - ABR_2016... | ecosystem: Environmental > Aquatic > Freshwater >...
CGGATTCAGGTTCGCGTAGCACAGGTCGCCGTTCAGCAGGTGGAACAGCGGCTGGAACTGCTCGACGGCCTCGACCGCGAAGCGGCTCTGCGGCGACGACAGCACCCAGATCGTCTCCGGCGTCGCGAGATCGCCGTAGCTGGTCCAGCGGAACGGCGCGTGGCCGCTTGGCGCCGTCTGGAACGTCGCGCCGAACGGCTGCGCGGCATTGCCGTCGTTGTCGGCGGTGACCGCGTAGTGGAAAGTCGTCCCGTGCTCGAGTTCGCGCAGGCGCGCGTGATAGGTAAAAACGGTCTCGCCGTTGAGGCCGTCGCTGTAGGTGCGCTGGACGCCGTGGGCCACGCGATCCAAGCGTGCGGAAGTCCCGTACAGCACCCGCGGGTTGATCGCCGGCGCGAGCGACGCCCAGGAAACCACGACGCTCTCGGAGGGGTCTTCGCCCCAGGTCAGATGGATCTGCTCGGGGGTGCCGTCGGGTGCCGCGGCGGACGCCTTCAGCGCGACCGTCAACGGCGCGGCCGCCGCCGCCAGTCCCGAGGCGCCGACCCGCTTGAAGAAGCCGCGCCGGGACAGCGCGGGGGAACACCCGTCGCCGCAGCGCTGGGAGTCGGTATCCGTTTGCTTTGCCTTGTCATCGGAGGTCGACATGCGAGGTTCCCCTTCGGTTGGATCGCGACGCGAGACTAGGAGCGCATCTCTACCGGAAGATGACGGCCGGCGGAGCGCGGCCCGATCGATGCCGGGCTGCGCGCGGCGCAGGCGAAATCTTGAATTTGGCGATCGAGGAACGACATGTAGTCGAGCGGATCGCGCGCGCGCGCGCCGCTCGAGGGGTACGCTGCGAGTTTTCAACGAGGCCGCCATGCAAGTCGTCTGTCCGTCGTGCCTGACGAAGAACCGCGTTCCCGAGGAACGCATTGGCGACGCGCCGATCTGCGGCAAGTGCCGGCGCGAGCTGCTGGCGGCCGAACCCTTCGCGCTCGACGACCGTAGTTTCGATCCGTACATCGCGGGTTCGGAACTCCCGGTCGTCGTCGACTTCTGGGCCGAATGGTGCGGGCCGTGCCGGACGATGGCGCCGCACTTCGCGCAGTCCGCGCGCGAGCGGCCGTCGATCCGCTTCGCGAAGGTCGATACCGACGCGGCCCAGGCGATCGCCGCGCGCTTCGCCATCCGCAGCATTCCGACGATCGCGGTGTTCGCCGGAGGACGCGAGGTCGCACGGCGGGCCGGCGCCGTGACCGCCGCGCAGCTGCTGGCCTGGATCGACCAGGCGCTGGCCGCGGATCGCCCCCGATGAATAGTCAGGCGCGCGTCGCGCTGTCCGGCGCCTCGGGCAAGGTGGGGAGCATGCTGCGGCCGCGGCTGCTGGACAGGGGTGTCGCCTTGCGCAGCGCCGGCGGCCACCTACCGCTCGCACCGCTGCGCGAGGGCGAGGACGTCGTCGACGGCGATCTGCGCGATGCCGCCGCGGTCGACCGGCTGCTCGACGGCATCGACGTCCTGATCCACCTGGCGGGCACGAGCGTCGAAAGACCGCTGGACGAGATCATCCAGAACAACCTCGTCGCGCTGCATGCGGTCTACGAGGGCGCGCGGCGTCATCGCGTGCGCCGCGTCGTGTTTGCCAGTTCGAACCACGCATTCGGCATGTATCCGGTCGAGCTCAAGCTGGAGCGGGACGCGCGCTATCGGCCCGACGGCCTGTACGGCCTGTCGAAGGCGTGGGGCGAGGCGATGGCGCGGATGTACTGGGACAAGCACGGCATCGAGGGGATCGCGCTGCGGATCGGCAGTTGCGAGCAGGAGCCGTCGAACCCGCGCCACCTGAGCACCTGGCTCGGACACGAGGACGCGCTCCATCTGATCTTGTGCTGCATCGAGGCACCGGCCGTCGGGTGCATCGAGGTGTGGGGCGTCTCGAACAATACGCGCAGCTACTGGCGACCGTGCGGCGACGAGCGCATCGGCTATCGCCCGCAGCAGAACGCCGAAGACCATGCGTCCCGGATCTGCGCGCAGCAGAACGCCGCGAGCGCGCTTGCGCAGCGCTACCAGGGTGGCCCGTTCGTCGACCTCGACTTCACGGCGCCCGAGGACCGGCCCGCATGCCGGCGCGGATCGGAAGGCTGAGCCGCACGGGCACGGCGGCGCGGCGAACTCCGGGGCCGGCCGATCGGTTGATCGGCCGGTCGACAGTTCGATCGGTCGTTCGGCGGCGTCAACCCCGGTACAGCGCGACCGGCGTGCCGGCGACCTCCATCTCGATGCGGAACAATGCGCCGGCCAGCGGCGTTCGCTCGAGTTCCGGCGCCGCAAGCCCTTCGCGCAGCGAGGTGACGTAAAGCGTCTTGAGATCCGGGCCGGCGAAGCACGGCATCGTCGGGTGCGTCACCGGCAGCGCGATGTAGGAGACGAGCCTGCCGTCGGGATCGAAGCGGTTGATCCGGCCCATGCCGATCCCGCAGCTCCAATAGCAGCCTTCGACATCGACGGCAGCGCCGTCCGGCCGGCCCCATTCGGGCCGCATCGCGACAAACGTTTCCTGCGCACCGAGCGCGCCGGAGTCGGGATCGTAGGCGTGACGGAATATTGCCGCGCCCCGCGAATCGGAGCGGTACAGCGTGCGGCCATCCGGACTCCATGCCAGGCCGTTCGAGACGCGGATGCCTTCGACGACGTGGGTGCAGCGATGATCGGCATCGAGCCGGTACAGGCTGCCGGTGGGCGCGCGCTCGGGCCGGTCGTCCATCGTCCCGGCCCAGAAGCGCCCCTCGGGCGAGACTTTGCCGTCGTTGAGGCGGTTCGTCGGGACATAAGGCTCCGGGTTTTCCAGGAAGGTCAGCGCGCCGGAGCGCGGATCGAACAGATGGAATCCCGAGCGCAGCGCGACGACCATGCCGCCGCGCTCGCGCAGGCCGATGCTGCCGACTGCCGCGGGCATCGGCCAGTGCTGCCGGACTCCGCTGGCCGGGTCCCAGCGATGGATCCGCGGCGCGGTGATGTCGACCCAGTACAAGGCGGACTCCCGCGCCGACCAGACCGGCGATTCGCCGAGCAGGCAGGGCTCGGCGACGACGCAGGTGGCCGGCAGGTCGAGTCGCAGTTCCATCGAGGGCTCCGGACCTTGCCCGCGTCATCGCGGGCGCGAAGGATCATCGCACGAGGGCGAGTCGCCGACCTCGTACCAGGCCCAGCCGAAGGTCCCAGGATGCTCCGAGCCCTTGGGGCGCCCCGGCGATCCGGTCTCAGATCCAGCGGCGAACCGATGCGCGATACCGGGCGTAGTTGTCGCCGAACTTCGACTGCATCGCGCGTTCCTCCGGAACGATCTGGAAGCGCGTGATATAGAGGACGAACACGACCGGTCCGAGCGCCGACCAGGGTGACGCCAGGTACACCGCGAGGCCGACGAGCAGCGAGGCCATCCCGACGTACATCGGATTGCGAGTGAGCCGGAAGATACCGCTCGTTACCAGCGCGGAAGCAGTTTCGATGTGCACCGGATCGATCGTCGTTCCCGCACGGCGAAAGGCCATGAAGCCGAGCGGCAGCATGATCAGGCCAAGGAGAACGAAGATGCCGGCGACCGGGATGCGAAGCCCGGCTGCGATTGAGGGAGATGGCCCATAGTGCGACGTCGCCCACATCGCGCCGGCGGTTGCGACGAGGACCAGCGGCGGCGGAATCCTGTTGTCGAGCATCGCGGCTCCTTGTCCCGTTCCGGAGATGCTGGTCTTGCACCGGGATGGAATGATGCCCGAGCTGCGGAACGTCCGGCGTCGCCTGCACCCGTCCGGCCCGTCGTCCCCGTTCGGCCGCCCTTGCCGATGCCGCAGTCGTGTCAATAGCCGAGCGCTTCGCCGAGCACGTCGCGAACGATGTTCAGTCGGGGACCATCGTCCTGGGGTGAGCCTTTCGAAGCGTTCGCCGTCGATGCCGGGGCCGTGGAAGCAGGGATCCACGGTCCGCATCACGGTTTTCAGGGCGAAGGGACTTCCGCTCAGCGCAGTCACGACGGAGGTGCAGGCACCCAGCGCAAGCAGCGCCGCGACGACGGCGCCGGTGCGCAGCGGATTCGGGAATGGACAAACGCGATTCTTGGACATCCAAGGACTCCGTGGGTACGATTCGATGCATGCACTTTAATGACACAAATCGGTCATTTCGATGCTCAAAGATGCTTCCTTTTTTGCTAAGACCACTGAAATTCCTGTCGTGACGGCAGTCATCGACGACGTGCTGCGAGCCCTCCTGATACGCGGCAGCCTGCTGCTGCGGGAGTCCTATTCGCCGCCGTGGGCGATTTCGGTGCCGCGCGGCGATGAACTCGGTCTTCTTCTCGGCCTGCCGGCGGATAGCCGCGCGATCGCCTTCCATCTGGTCGAATACGGGCACGCCGAGCTGATCCCGGAGCACTCCGATCCGGTGCAGATCCGCGCCGGCGACATCGCGATCTGTTTCGGTGGTGCGGCGCATCGCATTTCCGGCGGTCGCGCTGCGAGGACCCAGCCTGTCGGCGCACTGCTGGCGGGCAAGCCGAATGTCCAGCATCCGGACAGGACCGGGCAGCCGGCTGCGATCGCGCTGATCTGCGGCGTGTTCCAGCTGCACCACGCCGAGTTCAACCCGCTGCTCGGCGCCGTGCCCGGAATCGTGCACACCAGCCTCGCGCGGGCCGGCGAATTCCACAACCTCGCCGGCGTCGCGCGCCTGCTGACCGAGGAACTCCAGCGCACGGGTACCCGCGGAGGCTACGTCGTCGAACGCCTGCTCGAGGTGCTGTGCGCGGAAGCGGTTCGCGCGCATGTCGAGTCGGCGCCGCGCGACGCGATCGGGTGGGTGCGCGGCATCAGGGACGCCAGTGTGGGTCGCGCGATCCTCGCCGTGCACGCGAGCCCGGGCGCCGACTGGTCGGTCGCGCGGCTCGCGCAGCAGGTGGCGATGTCGCCGTCGCGCTTCGCGGCGCGCTTCGCCGAAGCGACCGGCGCGAGCCCGATGGCGTACGTCACGAGGTGGCGGATGAACGTCGCGTGCCGGATGCTTGCGGCGTCGCGGCAGGCGGTCGATCGGATCGCGGCGGATGTCGGCTACCAGAGCGCCGCCGCGTTCAACCGTGCCTTCAAGAAATTCCTCGGCCTTCCGCCCGCCGCGTGGCGGGCCGCGCATGGCAGCGGCGCACGGGCCTAGCGTCGCGTCGATGTGCGCGGGATCCCGGCGTCCGGGAACGGTCGATTCCGAGCGACCAAGGCTAGGGCGCCGCCAGGCTCTTCAGCGTGTTGTCGCCATCGTCGACGAAGTAGATTCCACGCCCGTAGGGTATCGGCGCCAGTCCGAAAAGACTGCCGGCGCGGGTGGCCGTATCGAGCGCCTTGACGGCGACCCGACGATATCCCTGGCCACCCGAGGCCACGTGAGCGCCGCGGCGCACGCGCTGTTGCGCCTGCCGCTGCAACGCCGTGGCGATGCCAAGGGTGGCAGAATCGCTTCGTGAGCGTCGCGCGGTCGGCGCATCGCGCCCATCCGGCGCCTGGCGATTCCGCGTTCCGAAGCCTGCCGATGAGCGATCAGCGTGCCGAATTCCGTCCTTGAACTCTTCCATCCCGCGATCCAGGCCTGGTTCGCGAGCGCTTTTGCAGCGCCGACGCCGGTCCAGGTCCAGGCCTGGCCCGCGATCGACAGCGGACGGCACACGCTGATCGCGGCGCCGACCGGTTCGGGCAAGACGCTCGCCGCCTTCCTGAGCGCACTGGACGGCCTGGTCCGCGACGCCGTCGCCGGCACGCTCGCCGACGAGACGCGGATCGTCTATGTCTCGCCGCTCAAGGCGCTCTCGAACGACATCCGCGCCAATCTCGAAGCGCCGCTGGCCGGGATACGCGCGGAACTCGCACGCTTCGGCGCGCCGGATCGCGATATCCGGACCTTCGTGCGCAGTGGCGACACGCCGCAGGGCGAGCGCCACGCGATGCGCCGGCGGCCGCCGCATATCGTCGTGACGACGCCCGAATCCCTCTACATCCTGCTGACCAGCGCCTCGGGCCGCAAGATGCTCGCGACGACGCGAACCGTGATCGTCGACGAGATCCACGCGCTGGCGCCGAACAAGCGCGGCGCGCATCTCGCGCTGTCGCTCGAGCGGCTCGAGGCGCTGGCCGGGCGGGAGGTCGCGCGGATCGGCCTGTCGGCGACGCAGAAGCCGATCGACGACATCGCCCGCTTCCTGGTCGGCGACCGCCGCGATGCGGCCGGCCGGCCGGCGTGCGCGATCGTCGATACCGGGCACCGGCGCGAGCGCGACCTCGCGATCGAGATTCCGCCGGCGCCGCTCGAAGCGGTGATGTCCGGCGACACCTGGCAGCAGGTCTACGATCGCCTGGCGCAACTCGCGCGCGCGCACCGGACCACGCTGATCTTCGTCAATACGCGGCGCCTCGCCGAGCGCGCTGCGCGACACCTGTCGGAGCGCCTTGGTGCCGAGAACGTCGCCGCGCACCACGGCAGCCTGGCACGCGAGCATCGGCTCGACGCCGAGCAGCGGCTCAAGCGCGGCGAGTTGCGCGCGCTCGTCGCCACCGCGTCGCTCGAGCTCGGCATCGACATCGGCGACGTCGATTTGGTCTGCCAGCTGGGCGTGACGCGCTCGATCGCGGCGCTGCTGCAGCGCGTCGGACGCTCCGGGCACGCGGTCGGCGGAACGCCGAAGGGACGGCTTTTCCCGCTGTCGCGCGACGAACTCTGCGACAGTGCGGCGCTGCTCGACGCGGTGCGCCGCGGAGAACTCGATCGCATCGAGCTGCCGCGCCAGCCGCTCGATGTGCTGGCCCAGCAGATCGTCGCCGAGGTTGCGCTGCAGGAGTGGAACGAAGCGGATCTGCTGGCGCTGTTCCGCCGGGCAACGCCGTTTCGCGACCTGACCGAGGCCGAGTTCACCGACGTCGTACGGATGCTCGCCGACGGGTTCGACACCCGGCGCGGGCGCCGCAGCGCCTATCTGCACCGCGATGCCGTCCACCGCGTGCTGCGCGGGCGGCGCGGCGCGGCGCTGACCGCGGTGACGTCGGGCGGCACGATTCCGGACACGGCGGACTACTCGGTCGTGCTGGAGCCGCAGGCCCAGGTGATCGGCACGCTGAACGAGGACTTCGCGATCGAGAGCCTGGCCGGCGACGTCTTCCAGCTCGGCAATCGTTCGTATCGGATCCTGCGCGTCGAACGCGGCACGGTCCGCGTCGAAGACGCCAAAGGGGTTCCGCCTGGAATGCCGTTCTGGCTTGGCGAGGCGCCGGGCCGGACGGCCGAGTTCTCGCAGGCGGTGTCGCGGCTGCGCGAAACGATCGCCGCCCTGCTCGACGATCGCGGCGGGGCGGCGGCCGTGAACTGGCTGGCCGGCGAGGTCGGCGTTGCGACGGACGCCGCGGAACAGGTCGTCGACTACCTGGCGGCGGCGAAGGCCGCGCTCGGTGGGCTGCCCACGCTGCGCAGCGTGATCCTCGAGCGTTTCTTCGACGAGTCCGGCGGGATGCAGCTCGTGCTGCATGCGCCGTTCGGCAGCCGGATCAATCGCGCCTGGGGCCTCGCGCTGCGCAAGCGCTTCTGCCGCAAGTTCGACTTCGAGCTGCAGGCGGCGGCCACCGAGGACGCGATCGTGCTGTCGCTGGCGAGCAGCCACAGCTTTCCGCTCGAGGAGGTCGCGCGCTACCTGAATGCGGCCTCGGTACGGCCGCTGCTTGTGCAGGCGCTGCTGACGGCGCCGATGTTTCCGACCCGCTGGCGCTGGAACGCGTCGATTGCGCTCGCGCTGCCGCGGATGCGCGGCGGCAAGAAGGTTGCGCCGCAGCTGCAGCGGATGGCTTCCGAAGACCTGCTCGCAGCGGTCTTTCCGGACCAGGTCGCCTGCGGCGAGAACCTGGTCGGCGACCGGGAGGTTCCCGACCACCCGCTCGTGCGGCAGGCCATCGACGACTGCCTGCACGAGGCGATGGACATCGATGGGCTCGAAGCGCTGCTGCGCGGCCTCGAGCGCAGCGAGATCGCGGTCCACGCGCGCGACCTGACCGAACCGTCGCCCCTCGCGTTGGAGATCCTCGCCGCGCGCCCGTATGCATTCCTCGACGACGCGCCGCTCGAGGAGCGGCGCACGCAGGCCGTGCTGTCGCGGCGCTGGATCGATCCGGCGGCCGCGGCGGAGATCGGACGCCTCGATGCGGCGGCGATCGAACGGGTGCGCGCCGAGGCCTGGCCAGCGCCGCGCAGCGCCGACGAATTGCACGATGCGCTTCTCAGTCTCGGCTTCGTCGCGGGCTGCGAGGTCGACGCGCATCCGGAATGGCTGCCGCTCGCGGTGCAACTGGCCGGCGCGGCGCGCGCGACGTGGCTGGAGCCTGCGCCGGGTGCTCGTCTGCTCGTCGCGGTCGAACGGATGCCGCAGTTCGCGGCCTTGTTTCCTGCGATGGCGTCGGCGACGATTGCCGTGCCGGCGGACTACCGCCGGGACTGGGATCCGGATCTGGCCCTGGTCGAGATCCTGCGCGACCGCCTCAGCGGGCTCGGCCCGGTGAGCACGGCGCAGTCGATCGCGCCGTGGCCCGTCGAGCCGGCGCGCGCCGAATCCGCGCTGCTGCAGCTCGAGGCCGAGGGAACCGTGATGCGCGGGCGATTCACGGCCGGCGCCGCGGATGCCGAGTGGTGCGAACGCCGGATCCTGGCGCGGATCCATCGTTACACGGTCAACCGGCTGCGACAGGAAATCGAGCCGGTCGAACCGCGCGAGTTCCTGCGCTTCTTGTTCCAGTGGCAGCGCGTTGCGCCGGCGGCGCGCGTCGACGGCGCCGATGCGGTCGCCGGCATCGTGTCGCGACTCGAGGGTTTCGAGGCGCCGGCCGTCGCCTGGGAAACCGAGATCCTGCCGGCCCGGATCAAGCAGTACGACCCGGCGTGGCTCGACGAACAGAGCCGGGCAGGGCGCGTCGCCTGGGCCCGGATCGCTGCGGGGCGCGTCGCTGCCGAGCGCTCGCCGGGCCCGATCCGAACGACGCCGATCGTGCTTGCGTCGCGGCGCCATCTCGGCATCTGGACCGCCCTCGTCGAACCGCGGGCCGTCGATGCCCTGAGCCCGCGCGCGGCCCGGCTTGCCGACGCGATCGCCGTCCACGGCGCTTCGTTCTTCGACGAGTTGGTCGAGGCGACCGGGCTGCTGCGCAGCGAAACCGAACTCGCGCTGGCCGAACTGGTCGCGCAGGGCGTCGCGAACGCCGACGGCTTCGGCGGCCTGCGCGCCTTGCTTCTGCCGTCGGAGCGGCGGCGCAGCTTCGATGCGCGGCGTCCCGCGCGGCGCACCGCGCTGTTCGGCATCGAAGACGCGGGACGCTGGGCGCTCGTGCGGCGGCGCGCTGCGTCAAGGCAGGGCGACCCCACCGAGCCGCGCGCGGCGCCGGAACAGTCCATCGTCGAACACGTCGCGTGGACACTGCTGCGCCGCTACGGCGTCGTGTTCTGGCGCCTGATCGCCCGCGAGGCCGACTGGCTGCCCCCATGGCGCGAGCTGCTGCGATGCCTGCGCCGCCTCGAGGCGCGCGGCGAGGTCCGCGGCGGACGATTCGTAGCCGGCATCTCGGGCGAGCAGTTCGCGCTGCCCGATGCGATCGCCGCCTTGCGTGAAGCGCGGCGCGAGGGTCCGAGCGATGTGCTGATCGGCGTCAGCGCGGTCGATCCCTTGAATCTCGTCGGCCTGCTGACACCCGGCCCGCGCTTGCCGGCCTTGACCGGAAACCGGGTGCTGTATCGCGACGGCGTCCCGATCGCACTGCGCGTCTCCGGCGAGGTGCGACTGCTCGAGGCACTTGAACCGCAGGCCGAATGGGCGGCGCGCAATGCGCTGCTGCGACGGCAGGTGCCGGTGGCGCTCAGACTACTCGAATAGCATCGGTAGGCGTCGGACGCGTCCGCTCATGTTGCCGGCTCGCCGGCCGTGGAATGCGCCGGCGGCAGCCGATCCCGGTATCGTCACCGCTTTCCGTTCGAAACCGGAGTGACGACCATGGGCTCGATACCCCGCGCATGCGCGCTGCTGGCGACATCCGCCGCGATCTTCCTTTTCAGCGTCGCACCGCGCGGCATTTCGGCCGCCGCCGGCGATCCGGTGACCGTCAAGCTTCAGTCCGAGCTGGCCGCGCTGCACGCGCGCGTCCAAGAGATTGACCAGAAGCTCGCGGCGCTCGACGGCGCGATTGTGGTCGACAAGGCAGGGGTCACGATCAGCGCGTCGAATATCGCGCTGAAGGCGGCCAATGACCTGAGCGTTCTGGCTGCCGCTACGCTGGCGCTCAAGTCGTCGAAGGACGTGCAGTTGAACGCAGGCAACAACCTGACCATGCAGGCCGCGGCCGATGTGAACCTGAACGCGGCCCGCCAATTGAGCGCCAAGGGAAATGCGGCAGCAACGTTCACCAGCTCCGCGTTGACTTCGGTTGGCGGAGCGGTCGTGAAGCTCAACGGCGGCGGCGCGCCCGTCATGACTGCCGGCTCGCCACAGGGCAGCCCGACGGTGCTCGCGCCTTAGGCTATTGAACCGGTCGGCGCGCGATTGCCGGCGTGCTGCCGTATCGGAATCGCCAAGCGCACGCTGCTGTGGCGCCAGTATGGTCTTCCGGCGTTATTGAAGCGCGCCCACGTCCTTGACTGCGGCGCGCTTGATCCCCTTGACGAAGTACGTCGAAGGCTGCCTATTCGGCATGCGAAGAACGACCGTTTCACCGGCCATCGCGCCGAGCAAGGCTTGCGAGATCGCCGTATTTTCGTTCAAGACGCGCTCGTCCAGGCGGGTCTGCCCGGACGATATCGTCAGTTCCTGGACTTCTTCCGGGGCGGCCGGCGTCGTGTAGGCCACGGTGTCGCCTACCTCGACGACTCGCTCGGCATCCGCGTCCGAAACCAGGAGGTCGTTCGTCGCGATGGTGCCCCATCCCGATCCCGCCGGCGTTTCGGCCGCCGCGTCTGCGGGCACCCGGCGGAAGTGGTTTGGCGATTGGAAGATGACGCGAGGCTTTGCCGATGCGGCCGAGGGCGGCGCGACGGGGGCAGCCGCAGCATCTTCGACAACAAATTCTTCGGACAGCGGCTGACGGGCAAGCTCTTCGAGAAAGCGCAGCAGCATGTCCGTCTGCGAGCGCGGATCGCGGAACCAGTCCGTCGACCATATGTGCCAGATTCGGTCTCTCCAGCCGAGGTTTTCGAGGACTTCCTGGCGGATTCGGTCGCGGTCGCGAACCGACTTTCCGGCGTGGTAGGTCGCGCCATCGCATTCGATCGCCGCCAGGTATCCCGAGCGATGCGCTGGGTGCTTGACGGCAATGTCAATTCGGAAGCCTGCGACGCCCAGTTGCGGTTCTATGCCGTAGCCATTGTCCTTCAAGATGTCGATGACCGCCGCTTCGAATTCGCTATCCGGTTCCCGTCCGGTCGCCCGTTCGACCGGCAGAATTCCGCTGCGCGCGAATTCGAGATATCGCCGCAATGCCTGCGTTCCACGCGGCGTCTGGCCGTCCATGACGATATCCTCGGGTTGCAGCGAGCTGTACACCGCGACCGATTTGCGCGCCCGCGTGAAGAGCACGTTCAAGCGCCTCCAACCGGATTCCCGGCTGATGGGGCCGAAATGCTGGCGGACGAGCGCAGAGCCCGGTGCCTTTCCGAAGGTCATTGAAATCAGGATGCAGTCCCGTTCGTCGCCCTGAACGTTCTCCAGGTTCTTCACGAAGATTCCCGCGTCCTCCGCTTCCCAGCGAGCCTTGAAGGCATCCGCCTGCGGCAGTCTCCGGAGACGGACTTCGAGCAGTTCGGAGAGCAGGTCCCGCTGCTTGACGTTCAGCGTCACGATGCCCAGCGAGTCGTCGGGGCGCTTCAGTATGTGGTCGACGGCGGCGTCGACGACGCGCTGGGCCTCGATGGGATTCATTTGATGGTCGTATACCCCGTTCGGCAGATGGTGGTAACGCAGGCCCAGCGCGCCGCTCTTCGGGAAGGGCGAGGGGAACACGTTCAGTGCTCCGCCGTAGAACGCCTCGTTGGAGAAGGAAATCAGCGATTCGTGGCGCGAGCGATAGTGCGAGCGCAGCGTACGCACCGGTTGGAAGCGACGGATGCAGAGGTCGAGTATGCTTTCCGCATCGACGCTGGCAGGTGGTCCGACGCCGTCGTCGCCTCCATCGCCGTCGGCGGCGCCGATCGTCGAGAAGTAGTCCGTCGGCGGCAATTGCCTGGGGTCGCCGACGACGACCAGCTGGCCGCCGCGTGCGATCGACCCGATGGCGACCTCGGGCCGCAATTGCGACGCCTCGTCCATGACCACGACGTCGAACTTGAGATGGCCGGGCTCGAGGAACCGGGCGACGGCGCGCGGTCCGAGCATGAAGCAGGGCTTGAGCGCCTGGATGGCGTGCCCGGCGCGCTTGAGCAGCTGCCGAACCGGCACGCGCGGCCTTTGCTGCGGAAACAGGTGTTGCAGGAGCGCGAGTTCGGTCTTGCCGGCGGCGAGTGCGCTTTGATCGCCGGGCGGCACGCGAGTGTTCGCCAGGCGGACCTTGACGATCTGATGTCCGCCCATCCCGAGGAGGGTCTTGTCGAGGTCGACGAACTCCTTGCGGACTGCGCTGTGCCTCGCGCCGCTGAACTTGCGCAACACGGGCGACTGGTCGAATGCGCTCGCCGCGATCGACGCGTAGAAGCGGAAGTCGAATACCTCTTCGGCCCTGTCGACCGGAACGACACCTCGCTCGAGCGCTTCCACGAAGCGGGAAAGACCGAATTTCGCGGCGCGCGCACGGGCGCCGACGTATTCCGCCCAGGCCTGCAATCCGTCCAGGCCGACCGCCGCGGATCGGGTCTTGAGCGCCAGTTCCCGAACGTAGCGAGCGGGAGGTCGGCCCTGCGGTTCGGCCCAGAGATTCGGTTCGAACTTCCCGAGCGACGACATCGCCCTGTGGAAGGCCTTTATGTCCAGCCATCCACGCGCGATCGTTGCCGCGCACCGCGTCAGATGGTCGAGATTGACGGCACCGGCATCCGACAACAAGACGCGCTCGATGGCGGGCGGAAGCGCCGCTCTCTTGACCCGAACTCCAAAATCGTGCGCTGCGAGCAGCGGTGCAAGGTTCGTGTTCCGGCCGGCATAGCGAGCGCCGAGCAGGGCGCTCGCATCGGAATGATGGTCCAGAGCCTGCAGCATCCCCGGGATTCGTTCGACGGCGACCAGGCAGTTCAATCCCTGGTTCGCGCTGGATTCAGGTCGCACGCGACCGGTCATGATCTGTTCAGCCCGCTTCACTTGCCCGGCTACGGCGCCGGCGATCTGCAGCCGCACCGTCCAGTCCGCGCTCTTGTAGTCGCGCAGGAATCGCGGCAGCGGGTCCTTCGGGAAGGCCCGCAACGCCTTGTCCAATTCCCCCAGGGCCGCCAGATGCGCCTTCAGCGCGGGAGCTTGCGCGACGATTCGTCCCAGTACGGTCCGGTCGATGCTGACCGGATCGAAGGCGTCCGTCGGCAAACCGGCGGACTTCAGCGCGCCCATGGCGGCCCTGACCCACTGGGCGCACGCGATGAGTTCTTTCAGCGGGGTATCTTTTTCCCTGAAGTGCGAGCCCACGACAGCGCGCAGCGTGGCGTCATTGTTCCAGGCCCTGCGTGCCGCCAACTGCGCAAATACCGCCTCCAGGTCGGCGCGGCGCTGAGCCGGTGTCTTATTTCGTCTCGTACGCTCCAGTGCCTGGTGCGTTCGAATGGCGGTGCGCCAGCGCCGTTGAAATATCCGATGCCACGCGTCGCCCTGGCGCAAGGCGAGGATGGCTCCCCTCAGCGCGGATTCCGCCGGCAGAGCATCCATCTGCAGGCGCTCGTCCAGCTCGCTCACTCTTGCTTCGATCGCCCGCAGCTTGGCATACGCCTGGTTCAGCGTGGCCAGCGCCGCCGGGGTGCGCATCGCATCGGTCCGCAGATGGACCAGTTCGAGCGGCGACGTGGCCAGCGCCTCGTAGAGCACCGTGAGGCGGTCGATATCGGCTTGGCTCCCGGCGAATCCGAGTCCGAGGTCGGATGCGATCGCCTGCAGGCCAAGGAGCGCCTGGCGCGCCTCCGCCGCCCTGCGTTCCAGCGCACGACGGCCCATCTCCAACTGGACGCAGGTATGCCCGCCGAGCGCCAGTTCCTGAAGGTCGCGTTGAACGTCCCTGATGACCTGAATGACCGGTCCCGTCATGCCGCCGATCGATAGCACGTGGCGGTTCAGCAGCGCCTGCGTATCGCCCCATTCCTTCTGCCGCATCCGCAGGTCGAGCAGAATCGAGCGACTGCGGGTTCCCTGGACGTCGGTTGCCGGAAAGAGGGCAGGCAGAATCCCGAAATCCACTTCCTCGGAGCGCTTCGGGGCCAGACCGGCCAAGACGGGCAGCAATTCGGCAGATCGCCTCGCATCGAGGTCTACGCTTTCATCCTGGACGAGTTGCACGGCCTCGGCCATGGCCCTGGCAAAGGCCGAGAATCTCAACGCGAAGTCCTGGATGATCTCCCGCACGTGCCGCTCGCCCCCCGGGGTTAACTGCTCGGGGAAGTAGCCCCAAAACGGACGCGTTGCGTCGAAGCCGCCGACGGCCTCGAAGCGCCGGGCCGCGTCGCGTACGGCGTCGCGCAATTCTGCGCGTCGGGCATCCGTCACCCTGGCTGCGTCCGCGACATCGAGCGCGCCGATTCCGGCGATGTCCGCGCAGCGCAGGCGCTGACGCTCTGCGCGCCACAGCACCCGGTGCAGCGTCAATTCCAGTCGATTACTTGCGGCGGAGTTCATCAGCTCCGCGTAGGCCTTCAATTCGCGGCGCTTGTGCTCCAGGTCCTGCGCGAGTTCGGCGAGCGCATACGGTTGCATGGCGCGCATTCCGAACCGCGCTTCGACGTCCTCCAGGACGCGCTTCGTGCTCGTCTTGCCGGCATGCAATTCAAGAACGAAGGGATCGAGACTGGCCTGCGCCAAGCGGGTCCGAACTACCTGCAGTGCGGCGAGTTTCTCCGAGACGAACAGCACGGATTGTCCCGCATGCAGCGCGGCCGCAATCACGTTCGCGATCGTTTGGGACTTCCCCGTCCCGGGCGGTCCTTCGATGACAAGGTTCTTTCCGTCGGAGACGTCGATCAGGGCACTGAGCTGCGAGCTGTCGGCGTCGAAGACAAGCGGCAAGTCTCGTTTTGCATGGTCGTCGACGTCGTGCTCCTCGGCGTAGCCTGGTCGAGCTTGTCCGACGGAGCGAGCGTCGACGATCTGGCCCACGAGCGGATGCGCGAGCAATGCCGAAACGCCGTCTGCCGATGGCCAATTCCCGGGGTCGAGGTCCCGCAGCAGGAGCATGTTCGCGAACGACAGCATCGCGAGCGACAGGCCGCGATGGACCCGCCATCCGGGCAAGTGCGCGATGGCCGCCGCGACCGCTCGCAGATGGGCCTCGACGGATGATTGCGTATCGGGGTCGAAGGCCGGCAGCCGCAGGCCATGGACCTTCATGACTTTATCGTGCAGCGCGAGATTTTCGGCGAGTTCCTCGCCGGTGTAGCTCAAGTGAAAGCTCGAATCGGCGTCGCGGCTGTCGCGCGACATCGCAACCGGAATCGAAATCAACGGCGCGCGGCAGGTTCGCGATACATCCGGCCCGTCGGTAAACTCCAGGAAGCCGAACACCGCGTACAGCATGTTCGCGCCGGTCTCCTGTATGGCCAGCCGGGCGTCGCGCTCCAGTTTTCGACCGTGCTTTCCCAGGTCGTCGGCGTAGAGGAGTGCCCGAACTTCGGCCCCTGCGTCCGCCGCAGCCGGTCCCGTCGCCGAGGTCTCGGCGAGCTCGAAGGATGGGTCGATGCCCAGCCGAGTGGCGTATTCCCGCTCGTCGGGTCGCGCAAGCCGCCCATTCCGTTCGACCCATTCCGCGCGCCCGGGATCCGGCAGCGGGACCAGTTTGACGACCGCCGACGCGTCGTCGGTGAGTCGATGGAAGACTGCGTCGAGGCTGCTGCCGACGAACTGAAGCGATCTTCCCGGCGTGTGCTTGAAATTGACGAGGCGATTGCGCCCCGTCGTGTCGATCAGGCGCTGGCGCAGCTGCCCGAGCGCCACGTCGACGGGCGTTTGGCCTTGCAACACCTCCGGACTGCCCATGTGTCGTCGCTCGTCAGCATCCGGGAACGGTGCAGCCGAACTGCGAAACCCGGTCTCTGCATTCGGTCAGGAAGACCGTTTATATGGGATACGTTCGATTTCAGCAAGAGCGCAGGCGGACGCCGCGCGGGGACGGCAGTCGACATCGGTCGTCGCATCGAACGCCGAGGCTACTTCATCAGAGTTCGGGCCCAGTGCGCCCGCGTCGCAGGGCCAGACATCGATCCCAGGGCACGCGGATCGTGGCGAATTCTGCCGCTTTGCGAGGCCGCCCGCCACTCGCGATGGCGCGGAATCGCCCTAGTCGTACAGCGTCGGCCGCGCAGGACGTTCGATGGCGGCGCGGCCCTTCCTTTCGAGCGAGCGCAGTGCGGCATTCGCGACGATCGCGGCCATGTAGCCGTCCCAGGCGCTCGAGCCGCCCGGCGTGCCGCCGGCCGCGGAACGGATCCACGCTTGCATCTGAAGACGGTAGGCCTCGGCAAACCGCCCGCGCCAGTCCTCCGGGAACGGCGCGCCGCTCGCGCGCTCGCTCTTGATCGTCGACAGCGTGTTCGATCCCAGCGACAGCGTGCCTTTCTCGCAGACGAGTTCGGCGACGACGTCGTAGCCGTAGGCGGCGTTGACGTGGACCTCGATGTCGACCAGCCGGCCCCGTTCGGTCTCGAGGACCAGGAACACCGGCGCGCCCGCGGCATTCGGCTGGCGCACTCCCGGCTGGAACGTCTGCACGCCAACCAGGTCGTCGGACAGCAGCCAGCGCACGATGTCGAACTCGTGCACCGCGGAGTTGGTGATCGACATCCTGGAGTCGAACCAGGTCGGCGCCGAGACGTTGCGGTGCGCGCAATGAAGCATCAGCGGCGCGCCGAGGCGTTTCGACTCCAGGCGCGTCTTCAGGTCGACGTACCAGGGATCGAAGCGGCGCATGTAGCCGACCTGCACGAGGCGCCGGCCGATGGCCGTCTCGGCTTCGACGATCCGATGACACTCCGACTCGGTCGCCGCCAGCGGCTTCTCGCACAGCACCGGTTTGCGCGCCTCCAGGCACGCGATCACGAGATCGTGGTGCGTCGCGTCGGGCGACGCGATGACGACGGCATCGACATCGGGGTCATGGACCAGCGCGAGCGGATCGCCGGCCACCGACGGCGCCGACGTTTCGGCGGCAAGCGCCTTCGATCGTGACGCATCGGCGTCGTAGATCGACTGCAGGCACGCACCCGGCGTCCGGAAGGCCAGGATACGCGCGTGTTCCGCGCCCATGACGCCGACACCGATCACGCCGACTCGCAAGTTCAATTCATCACCTCGAAACCGGGGCGGACGCGGATTCCGCAGCGGATGAATTCATCGATCGACGGCCGGCCCGCGGGCCGGCCTCCGTGCTGTACCGAAACCGGCGACCGGGGCTCAGCCGCCGATGCAGGTGGCGACGTTCTTCGGCGTGCAGACGTCGAGGCCCGTGTAGGTCGGGTCGGAAGGCGCCTTCTTCCCGTCCTTGATGTCCTTCAGGAAGTACATCGCCTTGTAGCCCATCTCGAACGGCCGCTGGCCGACCTGGCCGGCAGACAGCCCCTTCTTCATCAGTTCGATCTGAACCGGCAGCGTGTCGGCGACGACGAGGGCCAGCGCGCCCGAGGCGATCTTGGCCTTGTACTTCGTAGCGACCTTTTCATAGGCGTCGGGCACGAACTGCGGGAAGCCGCCCGTCGGCGTGAACGCATCCAGGTTCGGGTACTTCCCGAGGATGTCCTCCATCTGCTGCACGGACAGCGGGAAGTCGTCGTTCGTGTAGAGCGGGCAGCCGTCGACTTCCTTCCAGCCGTTTTGGCCTGTCAGGCGCTCGCCCGGGGCCTCCGCGCTCTTCTTGCCCGACAGTACGTCGCGGATACCCTGCATCCGCTCATTGTGGTTGGCTGCCGCGGCGCCGCCCGATTGGATGCAGATCGATCCGCCCTTCGGCTTGATCTGCATGACGAGCTTCGCGATGTTGGTGCCGATGTCGTAGTTGTGCGTTCCGACGTAGGCCTGGCGCAGGCCCTTGTCCTTCTCGAGCAGATCGGCGTCCCAGGTGAGGACGGGGATCTTCGCGCCCGCCGCCCCCTGCAGTGCGTTCGCGATCGCGGGCGCGTTGGCCGCGGCGACCGCGATGCCGTCGACCTTCTTCGCGACCAGGTCCGCGACCATCTGCGCTTGTTCGTCGCCGCCGCCGTGCTCGCCCGGGCCGATGTACAGGCACTTCACGGCGCCGTTGAGCTCCTTCTCAGCCTTCTTGCAGCCTGCGAGCGCCTGGTCGAAGTATGGATTGTTCGTGTTCTTCGGCACCAGCGCGAACGTGTACGGGCCCGCCGCGCGCACCGACGAACCGATCGCCAATACGAGCCCTACACCCGCAATACCCGCTACCACGACTTTCTTCATCATCTGCCTCCCTGTTGGCGCGAGACCGTCATCCGCGGTCAGTCGCGTATTGCGCCTCGGAACTTTCCGAGATAGACCGCCAGGATGAGGAACACCCCGACGAACGTGCCTTGCCAGTTCGAATCGACACCCGCCATCAGCAGCGCATTGCGAATGACGAAGATCAGTGCCGCGCCGAGTAGAGCGCCATAGGCGCTCGCCTCTCCGCCGAGCAGCTTCGCGCCGCCAATCACCGCGGCAGAGATCGCGAGCAGTTCGTAGCCCGAGCCGAGCGCGTTGATCGCCGAGCCCGTCCAGCCGAGGGTCAGCACCGATGCGAACGCCGCCGACAGGCCCGACATCACGAACACCTGCACCTTGATTCGCTTGACGGGCACGCCGGTCAGCGACGCCGCCTGCTGGTTGCCGCCGATCGCGAGCACGTGCTGTCCCCAGGCCGATATCCGATAGATGATGCCAAGCAGCACCGTGAGGCCGATGGCGAACAGCAGCGGGTTCGATAGCTGCAGATCGCCGAAGATCGTCAGCGCACCGCCGCCGAGGCGTTTGAACGCCGCCCCGCTCGGACCGAACTGGTAAATCATCCGGTTGCCGGACAGGACGACCGCGAGCGAGCGGGCGATCGACAGCATGCCGAGCGTGGCCACGAACGACGACAGCCCGGCGTAAGCGACCAGCAGCCCGTTGACGAGGCCGACGACGGCGCCGACGAGGAGCCCGACGGCGACGGCGGCCGCTGCCGGATAGCCGGCTTCGAGCGTCAACCCGCACGCGACAGCCACCAGGCCCATGATCGAGCCGACCGACAGGTCGATCTCGCCGACTGCGATGACGGCGGACATCCCGAGGGCGACGATCCCGATGAACGAGAAGTTGCGTGTGATGTTGTAGAAGTTCTCGGGCGTCGGGAACGACTGCGGCTGCAGGATCGTCATCACGATGCAGACGACGACCAGCGCGACGGTCACCCAGAACGACTGCGTCGCGACGATCCGCTGCAGTGCGGTCTTTTCCTGCACGCCGAGGATCGGCGCGATCGAGACTTCGTCATCCGGATCGGTCGACTTCGGAGCAGCGGGCATCGGGAGATTCCTAGGCTGCATGGATCGCGCCCGTGATCAGCCCAGTGACTTCCTCGGGGCTCGTAGTCGAAATCGGCTTGTCGGCAACCTTGTGCCCGCGGCGCATCACGGTGATGCGGTCGCAGACGGCAAACACGTCGGGCATCCGGTGGCTGATCAGGACGATCGCCAACCCCGAGTCGCGCAGGCGACGGATCAGGTCGAGCACTTCGGCGACCTGCCGCACCGAGATCGCCGCCGTCGGCTCGTCCATCAGCACGATGCGCGGCAGCGAAAGACGCGTGCGCGAGATCGCGACGGCCTGGCGCTGCCCACCGGACATCTGCCGGACGAGGTCGCGCGGGCGCGTCTCGGACTTCAGCTCAGTGAAGAGTTCCCCGGCGCGGCGGACCATCTCCGCGTGATCGAGCCAGCGGAAGATTCCGAAGCCCTTCTTGATCTCGCGTCCGAGGAACACATTGGCCGCGGCCGTGAGGTTGTTGCACAGCGCGAGGTCCTGGTAGACGACCTCGATACCCTTCCGGCGCGCGTCGATGGGCTTCGTGAAGTGGACCGCCTCGCCGTCGATCAGCACCTGACCGTGCGACGGCGGGAAATTGCCTGCGATGACGCGTACGAGCGTCGACTTGCCGGCGCCGTTGTCGCCCATCAGGCCGAGCACGTGGCCCGGTTCGAGATCTAGGTCGACGTCGGTCAGCGCGTGGATCGCGCCGAAGTGCTTCGAGACCGAGCGAAGTTCCAGGAGAGCCAAGGAATTCCCCTACACGTCCTTGAGCGAAATCGATGGAGAGACCGCACGGCCCACCGCCCGCCGCCCGGGCAGCGACGAGTCATCGCGGCGTAGTGTCTCCCAGCATTTTCTGATGTCGCTCCCGGCTGTCGGTGTAAGCGCTGGCCGGGAAGCGCATCTCTTTCGCAGACACTAACGCAAACGGTTTGCCAATGCAATCTTTGTTGCGCAACGAGGGATCACGGATCGCAGTGACGCCGGTCGATCTTGACACGCAACGAAAATTGCGCGACATTGTCCGCGCATTTATCGTTGCGATAAGAGGGTGGTCGTGTACGAGAACATGGGCCTGTTCATCGGCGGGACCTGGCGGCAACGAGGCGGCGCCGGTCGCCTCGACGTCGTCGATCCGGCGCTCGCTGAGATCATCGGTTCGGTGCCGTCGGCCGATCGCGCCGACGTCGAGGCGGCGATAGCCGCCGCCGCGGCGGGGCTGGTCCGCTGGCGCGCGACGCCGGCATGGACGCGCGCCGAGGTCCTGCACGCCGTCGCCGCGGAGATGACGGCCGCCACCGAGACGGCCGTTCGCCGGATCACGCTGGAAGCCGGCAAGCCGATCGCGCAGTCGCGCCGCGAGTGGGCGCTATCGGTCGATCAGTTCCGCTGGCATGCCGAGGAGGCGCGGCGCCTGTACGGGCGCATCGTCGAGAGCCGCGCGCCGGGCGGCCGCATCGAGATCTCGCACGAGCCGGTCGGCGTCGTCGCCGCGTTCACCGCCTGGAACTTCCCGGCCGTGCTGATCGCCCGCAAGGTCGCGCCGGCGCTTGCAGCGGGCTGCTCGGTGATCGTGCGGCCGTCGCGGGAGGTGCCGGGCGTCGCGATGGTGATGTTCGAGTGCCTGCGCAAGGCCGGCGTGCCCGACGGCGTTGCGAACCTCGTCATCGGCACGACGGCCGAGACTTACGAGCCGCTCATCGCGTCTCCGGTCGTGCGGAAGGTCTCCCTCACCGGATCCACGGCGGTCGGCAAGCAGATGGTTCGCGACGCGGCGGCGACGCTGAAGCGCGCCAGCATGGAACTGGGCGGCAACGCGCCGTCGATCGTCTTCGGCGATGCGGATCTCGACAAGGCGCTCGATCTGTCGGTGCCGACGAAATTCGCCAATGCCGGGCAGGTCTGCGTGACGCCGGACCGTTTCTACGTGCATGAATCGGTCTACGAGCGCTTCGTCGCCGGCTTCGCGGCCCGCGCAAAGGCGCTGCGGCTTGGGCACGGCCTGGAGGAATCGACGCAGATGGGCCCGCTGATCAATGCCCGCCGGCGGGATGCGATCGAATCGATCGTCGCCGACGCGCGGCAGCGCGGCGCGCGCGTCGAGTGCGGCGGATGCCGGCCGGCCGGCCTCGGCAAAGGCTTCTTCTACGAGGCGACGGTGCTGTCGAACGTGTCCGACGACGCGCTTGCGATGGCGCAGGAGAACTTCGGCCCGATCGCGGCGATCGCACCGTTTCGCGACGCCGACGAGGCTTACCGGCGCGCGAACGGCTCGCCGTATGGCTTGTCCGCCTACGTCTTCACGCGCGACGCGGCACGGATCCGCGAGGCAGTTGCGCGCATCGAATCCGGGATGGTCGGCGTCAACTCGTACGCGCTGGCGGCGGCCGAAGCGCCGTTCGGTGGAATCAAGGATAGCGGCATGGGCCGCGAAGGCGGATCCGAGGGGATCCTCGACTACCTGAACGTCAAGCTGGCGCAGGTCACGCTTTGATAGCGCGCCGATGATCGCGAATCGCCTGAAGACGCTCTGGAAGGCCGGCGATCCGGCCATCAACGGCTGGTTGTCGATCGCCAGCCCATTTTCCGCCGAGATCATGGCGGAGCAGGGCTACGACGCGCTGACGATCGACCTGCAGCACGGGCTTGTCGGCTACGAGAACGCCACGGGGATGCTGCAGGCGATGCGCGCCAGCGGCGTCGTGCCGATGGCGCGCGTCCCGTGGCTCGACGCCGGCGACGTGATGAAGGCGCTCGACGCCGGCGCCTACGGCGTCATATGCCCGATGATCAACACCGCGGAGGAGGCGGCGCGGCTCGTCTCGTACGTCCGCTATCCGCCGCGGGGCACGCGCAGCTTCGGGCCGACGCGGGCGCTGTTCTCGGCGGGATCCGACTACGCGCAGCATGCCGACGACGAGGTGGTCTGCTTCGCGATGATCGAGACCGCGGAGGCGGTGCGCAACATCGATGCGATTGTCGCGACGCCCGGACTCGACGGAATCTACATCGGACCTGCCGACCTGACGCTCGCATTGACGGGCCGCAGCTACCGCACCGGCTTCGACCGCGAGGAACCGGAGATGGTCGACGCGATCCGCCGCGCCCTGGACAGCGCGCATCGCGCGGGGATCAAGGCCGGGCTGCACAATGGCACGCCGGCCTACGCGGCGCGCGCCGTCGCGTGGGGTTTCGACCTCGTGACGATCTCGAACGACGTCCGGCTGCTGGCCGGCGCCGCGCAGCACAGCGTCCAGGCGGTGCGCGCGCTGCTCGACGACCAGCGCAAGGTTCTGCGCGAGGTGGACCCGGTCGGCGCGCCGACGGCGAAGGGACATTGACATGCCGCACGTGCTCGTCGCCGGCCGCATCCACGCCGCGGGCATCGCGCTGCTGAACAAGGCGCCCGGCACGACGTTCGAGGTCGTCGACGACGTCTCGCTGGAATCCTACGCACCGCGCGTGCCGGCCGCGGACGCGATCGTGATTCGTACGCAGCCCTTGCCCGCCGACGTCATCGCGCGGGCCGCGAAGCTGAAGATCGTTTCGCGCCACGGCGTCGGCTACGACGCGGTCGACGTCGCGGCGCTGAGCGCGCGGGGAATCCCGCTGACGATCGCCGGCGACGTCAATTCCCGCTCGGTCGCCGAGCATACGATGATGCTGATCCTTGCCTTGGCAAAGCGCACGATCGCCCACGATGCCTGCACGCGCCGCGGTCCCTGGGACAGCCGCAACCGCTTCGAGGCCTGGGAACTGGCCGACCGGACGCTGCTGCTGCTGGGATTCGGACGGATCGGGCGACGCGTCGCGCGAATGGCGGCGGGATTCGATATGCGCGTTGCGGCCTTCGATCCTTACCTTGCGCCCGACGAGATCCGCCGGCACGGCGCCACGCCGGTCGGGGATTTGCGTGCCGCATTGCGCGAGGCGGACGTCGTCTCGATCCACTTGCCGCGCAGCGATGAACGCCCCTTGCTCGACGAACACATGTTGGCGCTGCTGAAGCCCTCGGCAGTCGTCATCAACACGGCGCGAGGAGGCATCGTCGACGAGCACGCGCTGGCGATGGCGCTTGCGGCGGGGCGCATCCGCGGTGCCGGCCTCGACGTGTTCGACTCGGAGCCGCCCGCGCCGGATCATCCGCTGCTGGCCAGCGATCGCGTCGTGCTCAGTCCGCACGCGTCGGGACTCACCGAGCAGTCCGCCGAGCGGATGGCGATCTCCGCGGTCGCCAACGTGCTGAATTTCTTCGAGGGCCGGCTCGACGCCACGCTCGTTGTCAACGGCGCGGACCTGGCGCGAAGCGACACCGTCAAAGCGTAAGCCGATGAGCGTAGCGCCGGCGGAAGATTGGGCAGGAATCCGGGCGCTGAGCGCCGCACTTCATGGAGAGAGACGCGAATGATCAGGATCGCCGTACTGGGAGCGGGACGCATCGGACAGGTTCATGCGACGAGCGTCGCGTCGAACGCGCGTGCGAAGCTCGTCGCGGTCGTCGACGCGGTGCCCGCGGCGGCAGCGAAGCTGGCGCAGAAGCACGGCTGCGAAGCGGCCGGCGATCCGCTGGCCATCATCGCGCGTGCCGACGTCGACGCGGTCGTCATCGGCACGCCGACCGATACGCACGTCGACCTCGTCCTCGCGGCGGCGAAGGCCGGCAAGGCCGTGCTCTGCGAAAAGCCGATCGACCTCGACATCGGCCGCGCGACGGTCGCGCTGCAGCAGGTCGAGAAGGTCGGCGCGCGCGTGATGATGGGCTTCAACCGCCGCTTCGACCCGAGCGCGGCCGCGATGAAGCGAGCCATCGACGCCGGCGACGTCGGTGCGCTGGAACAGGTGATCATCACCAGCCGCGACCCGGGCCTCGCGCCGTACGAGTACATCGCGCATTCGGGGGGGATCTTCCGCGACATGACGATCCACGACTTCGACATGGCGCGCTGGCTGCTCGGCGAGGAGCCCGTCGAGATCGTTGCGACGGCCAGCCGGATGGTCGACCCGAACCTGTCGAAGTACGACGACTTCGACACGGTGATGGTCCTGATGCGGACGAAGTCGGGCCGCCAGTGCCACATCAACTGCAGCCGCCGTGCCGTCTACGGGTACGACCAGCGGATGGAGGCGTTCGGCTCGGCCGGAATGGTACAGAACGACAATCTGCGCCCGACGACGCTGCGCCGCTTCAGCCAGTCGACAACCGAGGCGCGCGAACCGCTGCTGAACTTCTTCCTAGAACGCTACATGGATTCCTACCGGGCGGAGCTCGACGCCTTCCTCGACGCGCTCGAACGCAGCGCGGCGATGCCGGTCACCGTGCGCGACGGCTGCCAGGCGCTTCGGCTGGCCGACTGCGCCAACGAGTCGGTGCGGACCGGCCGCGTCGTATCGATTTCGTAGACGAAAGGACATGGGCGTGCGTGAGATCGGCGTTGGAGTCATCGGGACGGGATTCATGGGCAAGGCGCACGCTTTCGCCTATCGAGCTGCCGGCGGGGCGTTTCCAGAGGTCGCGCGGGCGCGGTTGGTCGCGATCGCCGACGTCGATGCGGGCGCCGCGGGGCGGGCGGCGACGCAGTATGGCTTCGAGCGCGGCACGGCCGACTGGCGCTCGCTGGTCGCCGATCCGGCGATCCAGATCGTCTCGATCACGACGCCCAATTCGATGCACAAGGAGATGGCGCTCGCCGCGATCGCGGCCGGCAAGCACGTGCACTGCGAGAAACCGCTCGCGCCGACCGTCGCCGACGCCCGGCTGATGATGGAGGCCGCGGAATCGGCCGGCGTATTCACGCAAGTCGGATACAACTACATCAAGAATCCGCTGTTGAAGCTCGCGCGCGAGATGATCGCGGCCGGGGAACTCGGCGAGATCACCGGATTCCGCGGGATCCACGCCGAGGACTACATGGCCGACCCCGAGGCGCCGTACAGCTGGCGCGTCGATCCGTCAAACGGCGCCGGCGTCATCGCCGACCTCGGCAGCCACATTGTCGGGATGGCGCGCTTCCTTCTGGGCCCGATCACGGAGCTGCTGGGCGACGTCGAGACCGTCGTCAAGACGCGCCCGACGGCGCCGGGCGCGAAGGAGCGCAAGGCGATCGAGGTCGACGACGCCGCACGGATGCTGGTGCGATTCAAGCGCGGCTGCAGCGGCTCGATCGAGGCGAGCTGGATCGCTTCGGGTCGAAAGATGCAGCTCGGCTTCGAGCTCACCGGCTCTCGCGGCTCGATCGCGTTCACGCAGGAGCGGCTCAACGAGTTGCTGTTCTTCCGGACCGGCGCCGACGCGCGACATGCCGGATTCGTCAGGATCGAATCCGGCCCGGCGCACGCGCCCTACGGAAACTTCTGCGTCGCCGCCGGGCACCAGCTGGGGTTCAACGACCTCAAGACGATCGAGGTCGCCGATTTCCTGAAGGCCATCGCGGGCGGGCCGAAGGATCTCGCCGACTTCCGCGAAGCCTGGGAGATCCAGCGGGTCATCGACACGGCGATCCGGTCGTCGCGCGAGCGCCGCTGGCTCGCGGTGTCGTGACGCACTCGGCGCCGGCGAAACCTGGAAGGACCTGATGGCCAAGGCCAGCCGGCCATCGGCGCATCGTGCCACGACCGCCAAGCGGGCGGCGAAGAACCGTCCGGAGCAGACGGCCGCGTCGGAGGCGGAGCCGCCGGATCGCTACGAGACGCTCGTCAACGCGATCACGGCCGCCTATCCGGGCCTTTCGGAGCGCTACCAGCAGGTTGCGCGCTACTTCACGCAGAACCCGAATGTCGTCGCACTCGAATCGATCTACTCGATCGGAAAGAAGTGCGGCGCGCACCCGTCGATTCTGGTGCGCTTTGCGCAGCACTTCGGCTATACGGGCTTCAAGCAGCTGCAACAGGTCTTTCAGACGCGACTGGCGTCGGCTGCGCCGGGGTTCCAGGAGCGGATCAGCGCGCTCGACGTCGACCTGAAGCGCGAGCGCGAGCCGGGCAATCTCGGCTTCCTGCACAATCTGGTCGTCCGCGACATCGCGTCGCTGCAGGGGCTGCTGAGCACCGTCACCGAGGATTCCCTGACGCGGGCGGCGCGGCTGATCAAGGGCGCGCAGAACATCTACATCGCCGGTCAGCTGCGTTCCGAGCCGATCGCGGTGTTCCTGCGTTATGTGCTGACGATGCTCGACCGGCAGGTCGTGCTGCTCGACCCGTCCGGCGGATTGGCGCCGCAAATGGCCCGCACGATGCGCAAGGGCGACGTGCTGCTGGCCATTTCGTTCCGCCACTATGCCAACGAGGTCGTCATGATCTCGGAGATCGCGCGCGAGCGCGGCATCCCGGTCGTCTCGCTGACCGACAGCGAGCTGTCGCCGCTGGCGAAGGACGCCACGGTGCTGTTCACGGTGCCCGAGGAGGAGTACTCGTTCTCGCGCTCGCTCGCGGCGCCGATGTGCCTGGCGCTGAGCCTCGCGGTCTCGCTCGGCGCGCTGCTGCAGCCCGAGGCCGATACGCCGCAGATCCCGACGGTGACGGGCGTCGAGCGGGTGCGGTCGCGGCGGGCGCGGCTGGTCGAGGCGCAGTAATAGCAGCTTTGGCATAGCAGTAGTGGCGGCAGCGCGAGTATTGCAACATTCGTTGCTAAATGCAAAAAAACACAATATAGTGTGCAATCCGTGAACGGCGCCGGCGATCGGCGCGCAACCGGGAACCGGGGGGACGATATGGCGACGATCCGATGCACCATGGCGCAGGCCGTGGTCCGCTATCTCTGCAACCAGTACACCGACATCGACGGGAAGCGCGAGCCGCTGTTTCCCGGCGTATTCGGGATCTTCGGGCATGGCAACGTGACCTGCCTCGCCGAGGCACTCGAGGCCGTGCAGGACCGCCTGCCGACCTGGCGCGGACAGAACGAGCAGTCGATGGCGCTGGCGGCGATCGCGTTCGCGAAGGCGAAGAAGCGGCGCCAGATCATGGTCGCCACGTCGTCGATCGGCCCCGGAGCGACGAACTTCGTCACTGCCGCGGGCGTGGCGCACGCGAACCGGCTGCCTATCCTGTTCTTGTCGGGCGACACGTTCGCGAACCGCCGGCCCGACCCGGTGCTGCAGCAGATCGAAAATTTCGACGACCCGACGCTGACCGTCAACGACGCGTTCCGAGCCGTCACGCGCTACTGGGACCGGATCACGCACCCGGAGCAGATCCTATCGTCGCTGCCGCAGGCGGTTGCGGTGATGCTGGATCCCGCCGATTGCGGACCGGCATTCATCGGCCTGTGCCAGGACGTCCAGGAACTGGCCTACGACTACCCGGCGGCGTTCTTCGAGCCGACGGTGCATGCCATCGCGCGGCCGCGGCCTGACCGGGAGCGGATCCGGCAGGCCGCTGCGTTGCTGCAGACGGCGAAACGACCGCTGATCGTCGCCGGCGGCGGCGTCCGGTACGCGCTCGCCGAAGAGTCGGTCGCGAAGTTCGCGCAGCAGCGCGGCATCCCAGTCGTCGAGACGGTCGCCGGCAAGGGCGGGCTGATCCACGACCATCCGGTGCATGCCGGCCCGCTCGGCGTCGTCGGCTCGAGTTCCGCGAACGCGCTGGCCGGCGACGCCGACGTCGTGCTGGCGATCGGAACGCGGCTAGGCGACTTCTCGACCGGATCGTGGACCGCGTTCGCCCACGATGCGCGCTTCATCTCGATCAACGCGGCGCGCTTCGATGCCGTGAAGCACTGCGCGCTGTCGGTCGTCGGCGACGCGCTGGAGGGCGTCCGCGACCTTGACGCGGCGCTCGGCGATTGGCGCGCGCCCCCCGAGCGGATGAAGCAGGCGAAAGTGGCGTTCGCGGCCTGGAACAAGCTGCTCGACGACGGCCAGCGGCCGACCGGCGCCGCCGTGCCGACCTATGCGCAGGTCGTCGGCGTCGTCAACGCGCGTGCCGCGGCGGACAGCATCGTCGTCAGCGCGTCGGGCGGGCTTCCGGGCGAGCTCGCGAAGAACTGGCGCATCCGCACGCCGCACACGTTCGACTGCGAGTGGGGCTACTCCTGCATGGGCTACGAGATCGCCGGCGGCTGGGGCGCCGCGATGGCCGATCCGGGCCGCGACACGATCGTCATGGTCGGCGACGGCGCCTACCTGATGATGAACTCCGACATCTACTCGACCGTGTTGGCCGGGCACAAGATGATCGTCGTCGTCTGCGACAACGGCGGCTACGGCGTCATCAACCGGCTGCAGGAGTACAAGGGCGGCGCGTCGTTCAACAACTTGATCCGGCACTGCAAGGTGAAGCAGCCGTTCGCCGTCGATTTCGTCAAGCACGCCGAGGCGATGGGCGCGCTCGGCCGCAAGGTCGAGTCGCTCGACGAACTCGGCGCGGCGATCGACTGGGCGCGCTCCACCGACCGCACGACGGTGATCTCGATCGAGACCGACGCCTACGCGTGGACCACCGGCGACGCCTGGTGGGACGTCGGGGTGCCGGAGGTCAGCGCGCGGCCGCAGGTGCGCGCGGCCCGCGCCGAGCACGAAAAGGGGCGCGCGAAGCAGCGCGCCGGCGTCTGAACCCGCAACCGGAAGGCGGAACACGATGGCACTTGCAGCGAAGCTCGGCATCGCGCCGATCGCCTGGTCGAACGACGACCTTCCGCAGCTCGGCGGCGACACGCCGCTGGAAACCTGCCTGTCGGAAAGCCGGCTCGCCGGCTTCTCCGGCGTCGAGACCGGCGGCAAGTTCCCGAAGACGAGCCGGGAGCTCGCGGCCGTCCTCGGCCAGCACGGCCTGAAGCTCGCCTCCGGCTGGTATTCGGGCACGGTACTCGATGCGGAGCTTGCGGCCGAGAAGTCGCAGGCGCAGGCCCAGCTGACGATGTTCCGCGACTGCGGCGCGCCCTGCATCGTCTACGGCGAGACGGCAGGCACGATCCAGAACCGGCAGGGCGTCGCGCTGTCGAAGCGCCGTCGACTCGACGACGCGCAGTTCGTGGCCTATGGCCGCAAGCTGACGGCCTTCGCCGAGTTCTGCGCGGAGCAGCAGGTGCCGCTCGCGTTCCACCACCACATGGGCACCGCGGTCGAGGACGAACGCGACATCGATCGCTTGATGAACGCCACCGGCGAGGCGGTGCGGCTGCTGCTGGATACCGGCCACGCGGTGTTCGCCGGGATCGACCCGCTGGACATCGTCCGCAAGCACGGCGGGCGCATCGTCCACGTGCACACGAAGGACGTCCGCGCGAACGTCCTCAAGGCGCTCGACTGGAACAGCGATTCCTTCCTCGACGCGGTGCTGAAGGGCGTCTACACGGTGCCCGGCGACGGCTCGATCGACTTCGCGACCGTCGTGCGCCGGCTTGCCGACGTCGGCTACCAGGGCTGGTTCGTCGTCGAGGCCGAGCAGGATCCGGCGAAGGCGCCTCCGTTGGAATACGCGCGCATCGGTCATCGCGCGCTGAGCTCGGCGCTGGCGGGCGCCGGATACGTCGTGGAGGATTGAAGCGATGAAGCCGTTCGAAGGGAAGGTCGTTGTCGTCACCGGCAGCACGCAGGGGCTGGGGCTCGCGATCGCGACGCTGGTCGCGCAACGCGGCGCGCGCGGGGTCGTGATCTGCGGTCGTTCGCGCGAGAAGGGCGAGGCGCAGGCGAAGCGGATCGCACAGGCGTCGGGCGCGGAGGTGCTCTACGTGCCGGCCGACCTCGCGCAGGTCGAGGACTGCCGCACGATCGTCGCGGCGGCCGACCGCCGTTTCGGCCGCATCGACGGCCTCGTCAACGCGGCGGCGATCACCGACCGCGGCACGATCGTCGACACGTCGCCCGAGCTGTTCGACCGGATGTTCGCGACCAACGTCCGCGCGCCGTTCTTCCTGATCCAGGACACGATCAAGGTCATGCTGCGCGAGAAAATCCAGGGCTCGATCGTCAACATCGGGTCGATGTCCGCGCGCGCGGGGCAGCCCTTCATCGCCGCCTACTGCGCATCGAAAGGGGCGCTGGCGACGCTGACGCGCAACGTCGCGTTCACGAGCCTGAAGAACCGGATCCGCGTCAACGGCCTCAACATCGGCTGGATGGCCTCCGACGGCGAGGACCGCATCCAGCGCGAGTTCCACGGCGCGCCGGCCGACTGGCTGAGCAAGGCAGCCGCGGCGCAGCCGTTCGGGAGGCTGATCGATCCGAACGAGGTGGCGCGCGCGGTCGCCTTCCTTCTGTGCGAGGAATCCGGCCTGATGTCGGGGTCGGTCATCGAGTTCGACCAGTCGGTGTGGGGCGGGTACGAAGCGTCGCCGCAGCCGTCGCAAGCGATGCAGTTCCCGGGTTGACGGGACGCTTGACCAAGAATGCGGGCAGCAGGTCGCCGGTAGCAGGTAGTACCGGGCTTGACGACCCTACTTGGACGACAGGACGCTTGCGTTGCCGCGCATCGTAGGGGAGGCTATTTGGCTCCGGTGTATTCGCAGACCTTCGAGCGTCGCGGTGGGTCAGCTCGGCGAAAACGGGTCGGCACCGGAGCCGGCGCGGCCAGGTCCGGTGCCTGAACTAACGCGGGCGTCAGGTTTCCCGATGCCGGTTCAAGATGGCCGCGCGAACCCGCCAGGTTCAGCATGGTGGACCGCGCGGCCGACCGCTCAGGCTGCGGCGCGCCGAGGCAAGACCCAGTTCGGTCGCGCGAAATGGCAGGTGTAGCCGCCGGGGTGCCGCTCCAGGTAGTCCTGGTGCTCCGGTTCGGCCGTCCAAAAGTCACCCACCGGCGCGACTTCCGTCGCCACTTTGCCTGGCCAAAGACCAGAGGCTTCGACGTCCTTGATCGTGTCGATCGCCTCGAGCCGCTGGGCTTCCGACACGAAGTAGATCGCCGAACGATAGGACATGCCGCGGTCGTTGCCCTGGCGGTTCGGCGTGGTCGGGTCGTGGATCTGGAAGAAGAACTCGAGCAGGCGCCGATAGCTCAGCACGGCCGGATCGAAGACGATCTCGATCCCCTCGGCATGCGTGCCGTGATGTCGATAGGTCGCCTGGGGGACATCGCCCCCGGTGTACCCGACCCGGGTCGACACCACGCCGGGCATCTTGCGGATCAGGTCCTGCATGCCCCAGAAGCAGCCGCCGGCCAGTACTGCACGTTCCGTTGTCATCTCAGGCCACCTCCACCTGGTTCAAGTAGTCGCCATAGCCCATGGCCTGCATGTCGTCGCGGTGGACGAAACGCAGGGATGCTGAATTGATGCAATAGCGCAGCCCGCCGCGGTCGCGCGGACCGTCCGGGAAGACATGGCCGAGGTGGCTGTCGCCATGGACGGAGCGGACTTCGGTGCGCACCATGCCATGACTGGCATCGCGTAGTTCGTTGACATGCGCGGGCTCGATCGGCTTGGTGAAGCTCGGCCAGCCGCAGCCCGACTCGAATTTGTCCGACGACGCGAACAGCGGTTCGCCCGAGACGATGTCGACATAGATGCCCGGCTCGTGGTTGTCGAGGTATTCGCCGGTTCCGGCACGTTCGGTGCCGCTGCGCTGCGTGACCTGGTATTGCTCGGGGGTGAGTCTGGCGATGGCTTCCGGGGTCTTGCTGTAGGTCTTCATGGATTGCGGTCCTTTGCCTAGCATCGCCCGCGCAAGTAGTTCCGAGGGCGAGGGATTTCAATGGCGACCCATCGGTCGCGCGGCAAGGTCGAAGATTACGTCGATGGCAGCGGATTGGGCTGCGCGGCCGTGTTCGGGGAAAGTTCGCGTACAGGAGGATAGGGATAGCGGGCGGCTCATGTTGCGGCCGGCGAGGACGCCTCGGCTATTATTGCGGATAATGTGTATTATGTTAAATTGCTCTCGTCGAGGAAATTCGCCAGCGTCGGGGTCGAAACCGCCACGAGCATGGCGGCGACGGTCGTCGAAGCGTGGATCGCGAACCGCATGGGGAAGTTCCTGGTTCCACGCGTGGCAACGCGCTCGGGACTCAGGCGCGCGGTACGGCGGCCCGCCCCCGCGACCGCCACGCGCCCATCGCAGCGGCTCCGGCTGCCAGCGAATAGCCGGCGAATTGCTCCACCGCACGCAAATGCCATGCGGTCCACAGCCACAGCCCCCAGCTGAGAAGCAACAGCAGCCGCAGGCGCACGCCGACCAGGCAGAAGAACGCCACGGTCGCGCAGAGCGAGGCGCCGGCAGGCAACAAGGACGGCCAGCCCTGCCAGGTCCATGCGGTAGCGACGCCGGTGGCGGCGACGAACACGGCACACGCGCTCCACCGGGCATCCGGGCCCCTTCCCTGCACCGCGGTCGCCGAGCTCGCCCGCGCCGCCGACAGCAGGCCCATCGCGGCGGCCGAGTATGCGCCTAGCAGCAGGCTGTTGACTGCCCAGAGCACGGACGCAAGACCATTCAGCAGCAAGAGCCGACGGTCGCTTCGGTCGACAAGGCTGGCGATGGTCACGCCGAGCGCCAACAGTCCGACTAGATGGGTCAGCATCTCGGATCGCAGGGGTTCATTGAGCGCGGGAGCATCGCGAATTTTATGACGCCGAGCATTCGCGCCATCGATCGATTCACCGCGCGAATTGGCGCAATGCAATATAAAGGCGGGTAGCGAGGCACATACAGCGATCACGAGTCGCCCGATGCGACGCGCGCAGGCGACGTGACCAATGCAATGAACGCGGGATGGTCGCTTCGGTGGCACCGCGCGCCGGCGTACGGCGTAGACCGCGCCCGGCGATCGGGGCGAATTCGATCGTCGTGCCGCCCCGTCGCCGTCGGGCTATCGCTTGGCTGTGGTGCTGGCTGTAGCACCCGCTCCCGCGTAGATCAGCCAGGCGTTCGCGGCAGGCCGCTCGCTGTATTCGGTTGTCACATGGCCGAACCGCGTCGGGGCGTCCTGAAGCATCACCCGGACCGGCAGTGCGATCGTCGTCGCATCCGGCGCGCGCCGGCAGATGGCTTCCGGGGCGATGCGCGCGCGCACGGCCTTGTCCATCGCCGCCATCGGCCGAAGGCAAAAGCGCGACGGCATCGCGGAGCGCGCGGGCGCGCTTGCGGTCAACACCACGAAAAGGCAGAGCAAGAATCGCTTCGTCGCCCCAGCTTCGCGAGGTCCCGCATCGCGATGTCCCTGATCGCGATGGATGGCCATGGTCATTCGATCACGCGGCACCAGGAAACGTCCGGATCCGTCGAGTTCGCGATTCGTCGCCGACGCGTCGACTGGCAGCAAGAGCATGGAGGTCAGCGAGGGTCGGCGCATCACGAACCTTAGTCGCGGCTGGAACTCGGCAAGTTAGCCGGATGCGATCGAACATGATGGCGCGAATAGCGGGCCTATCCGCCAAGCGGCTTGCCGCGGATTGTCGTCGCGGACGCCGGTGTCGCCGGCTCGGCGTCAGGCCACAGTGCGAACAATTCCGCGGAAGGTGCCATGTTCAAGGCGCTTGTATCGTCGGGTCGGTTGATACCAATCACGCCTATGCGCCATGACCAACAGAGAATCAGAGAGCGCGATGCGCCTTGATTCTCTACTGCGCCGCGACACGGATCTCCCAGATTTCTGAGCTTATATCGACTATTTAACTTCAATAAAATCGAATAAATAATTGTAAAATAACACTAATTTTAGGCATCATAGAATTCATTTGTCA
>Ga0213853_10428649_pt1 | contig 32100 bp, 30 predicted proteins | sample ABR_2016_MetaT_FD_164456 | JGI IMG/M metagenome (GOLD analysis project Ga0213853, IMG submission 164456) | Metatranscriptome of freshwater sediment microbial communities from post-fracked creek in Pennsylvania, United States - ABR_2016... | ecosystem: Environmental > Aquatic > Freshwater >...
GCGGGATTCCTGACCCGCAGCAGCAGGAAGCTCGCCTCGACGTGGTGCTTGTAGGCATAGCGCACCAGCCCCTGGACGTCGTCCAGTTCCGGTCCGGCTCCGCCGGTCGGCGCGGCGCTCACAACAGCCTCAGCCACGCCAGCGCCTGCGCGGCGCTCGGGGCCGCGGCTTCAAGACCGGCCCGGATGCGCTGGTTGCGCGCGATGTCGGCCAGCGTCAGGCCCGGGTAGGCCTTGTACCAGACTTGCGTGGGCAGCTGGTGGCGCCGCTGGTAGTTCTTGAACGGCCCCTCGCGCCGCGCACCGCCCTGCACGAGCCAGCGCGTGGCCGGATAGCCGACGCCGTTGCTGAACAGCAGGTTCAGCCCCCAGGCGACCTTGTTGATGAAATCGTCCATGTAGGCCTCGTGGCCGCCGTCGTAGTTGCTGGCGAAGGCGACGCGGCGGCCGCCATCGAGGAAGACCCAGCGCGCGAAATGGATCGTCTGCACGCGGGCCAGGAAACCGCGCGTGTACAGATGCCGGCAGGTGTAGTCGACGGCGAACAGCAGCACCGCCAGCAGCGCGCGGCGAAAGATGCCGGGCTTGACCGAGCCGAGCGCCGTGTACGCGTTCGTCACGTCGTGGTCCTCGAGACGCCGCAAGGCCAGCAGCAGCGCGGAATCGGGACGCGGGCAGATCTCCGGATCGCGCGCTTCGCGCGCGCGCAGCAACACGATGGCAAACGGCAGCAGCAGCACGACGAAGGGCAGGATGGCCAGGCCGGCAAGCGGCACCGCGATCGCGTGGCACGCGTTCGCGAGCACCCATCCGAGCGGCGTCGGCGCCGGCGGCGTCAATCCGAGGCGGCCGGCGCGCTGCTCGGCGGCCACGTACGCGGCCAGTTCGCGGTGCCGCTTTTGCGCCTCACCCTCCGACGTCACCGGCGACCGATCGACCCGCGCGGCCAGCGCGCGCTGCAAGGCGCTGTCCTCGCGCACCTGCCGCACGGTGCGGCCGACCCAGTTGACGTAGCTGGCCGCCGGCGCCACGTCGCGGGCGAGCAACCAGTCGAGCAGGTCGCCCGCCGCGTCGAAGCCCGTGCAATGCGCAAGAACGCGCCGCAGCCCCGCCGCGGCCCGCTGCGCCAGGTCGGCGAGGCAGGCCCGCGCCGGACCGTCGCAGTCACCCATGAAGGCCAGATAGACCGGGAGCACCGGCGGCGCGACGCCGCACTGCGCGAGGTCTCCGAGCGTCGGATCGTCGAGGATCACGAACCGCGCGAAATGCAGGCTCTCGAACGCGCCGAACGGGAGCAGCGCATTGTCCGGGTCGGCGATGCCCGGCGAAGCGTTCATCGAATCCAGCAGCGCGCGCAGGTCCCCGCCGCGGCCAGCCGCGATCGGCGCGACGACCATGAAATGGGACTGCGGCGTCACGGATCAGAACTGCAGCGCGAAATCGATCAACCGCGCCCGGTCCCAGTACACCTTCCCGAGATAGAACCCGGGACCGATCAGGCGGATCTCGTCGCGGATCCAGTGCGCGACGACCGAGGTCTTCGAGTAGTCCAGCACGATGCACGGATTGCCGTCGAGCCAGCTCGCGTCCTTGCGGACCTCGGCGACGATCGCCTCGACGCCCATCGGGAGGATCCTGTTCTTGAGCAGGCCTCGCGCCGCGTCGAAGACCTTGCCCTGCCAGGCGAAGGTATTGATGACTTCGGCGATAGACTCCGAATAGACGGTCCCGGGCGCGATGATCGCGGTGCCCTTCGCGCCGCCGTCGGGAACGTCGCCCGCCGGGCTCGCCTTGAAGAGGTCGTCGAGCTGGTCCTGGCTCATCGCCAGCAACTGTGCCACGTCGAAAGCCATCGCTGCATCCTCCAGCGGCGCGCGGCCGCGAAACAGCGCCTAGGCCGCGGCGGAGCTCCGCCGCGCATCGGCAAGGATCGTCTCGGCGGCCTTCTCGGCAACCATGTAGACCGCGCTGACGATGAAGAATCCCGGGATGCGCGGAAACACCGAGGCGTCGACGACACGCAGCCTGCGCACGCCGTGCACGCGCAAGCCGCTGTCGAGCACGCCGCCTTCGCCGGGCGCCCCGATCGGACACGAGCACGACGCATGATGGCCCCACGCGGTGTCGCGCACATAGGCCGCGAGCGACTCGGGCGAGTCGACACCGGGTCCCGGCGCGCACTCCTCGGCGATCACGCCGCGCTCGCGCAAGGGCGCCGTCAGGCCGCGCACGAAGCGGATCGCCTCCCAGACGACCCGCAGGTCGTGGCCCTCGGCGTCGCTGCCTTCCTCGAAGTAGCGGAAGTTGACCCGCGGCGGATCGCGCGGGTCGTTCGAGCGCAGCGTGACCGTGCCGGCCCGGTTGCGCGTGTGGGCCTTCAGCACGGCCCAGGTCAGGTAGTCGGGAAAGTCGCGGATCCACCGCGAGAAGCCGTCGAAGTAACCCTCGAAACGCGCCGGCAGCGCCATGCAATAGACATCGGGTTCCGGAACCCGCGGATCCGAGCGGCGGATCAACGCGATCGCGGCGCCGTTCGACGCGTACATGCCGCCGCGCGCCTCGTTCCACAGGCGCCACAGCGGATCGCCGCGCTCGTAGCGCGCGCCGTCGAGCGCCTCCCAGGGCTGCCGCATCCGATGCGTGACGGCGACCTCGTAGCGGTCCTGCAGGTTGCGACCGACGCCGGGCAGGTCCATGCGCACTGCGATCCCCTGCGCGCGCAGCGCGTCGGCCGGGCCGATGCCGGAGAGCATCAGAAGCTGCGGCGTGTTGAACGCGCCGCCGCACAGGATCACCTCGCGCCGCGCGCGCACCGCGCGTCGCTCGCCGGTCGCCGTGCCGGTCGCTGTGCCGGACGCTGCACTGGACGTCAGATCGGCGCGGTACAGGCGCTCCCCTTTCAGGTATTCGACGCCGCAGGCGCCGCCGCCGGCATCGAACAGCACGCGCGTCGCGAGTGCGTCGAGTTCGACGTGCAGCCGCTCCGGATGCGCGCGCTGAACGGCCAGCACGCGTTCGCGAGCCCCGGTGCGCGCGTGATCGGCGTTCGCCAGCGGCGTGTAGCAGATGCCTTCGTAGCTGCCGCGATACCACCGGCGGGTGTTCGGATCGCCGGCGCCGCGCAGCCAGTGCAGCAGGCGGTGCCATGGCCGGCGCAGCCCCGTCAGATAGACCCGCGCCGCCTCGGCGACGGTCGCCACCAGTTCCTCGTCCCCCAGCGCCTCGAGCGGCAGCGACTTTTCGGTACGCAGCCAGCCGCTCCACCCGTGGCCGGTCGGGTCGAAGCCCAGCGCGCGCAGCGCGCGCCAGACCGGCCGGTGCTGACAGTTCTCGACGCGCCGCGCGTGGCGGCGCATCCGGCGCGCCGACCATGACCGGTCGCCGGTCAGGCGGGCGATCGCGTCCCAGTCCGAATCGTGCGGCAGCATGAAGATCATCGCGTTGTGCGCGGTGCATCCGCCGAGCGCCGCCGCGCGCGGGTACAGCACACCCTGGCGCGCCGCGTCGTACTTCGGGTCACGCGCCTGCCGCGTCTCGTCGGCGTAGTGGCGAACCATGAAGTCCCAGCTCATCGCCGGATTCTCCGAGGCGAACGCGTGGAAACCCGGAACGTCGTAGTCGTCCGGCATGCGCGGCAACGCGGCGCTGCGCGCGTCGCCTCCCGCCTCCAGCAGGAATACGCGCATCCCGGCCTCGGCCAGGCGCGCCGCCAGCGTTCCACCGCCCGCGCCCGACCCGACGATCACGTAGTCCCATGCCTGCCCCGCCTCTGCGCCGCCGGGCTCGCCGCCCTCGCCGCCCGCCTCGTCCAAGCTGCTCATGGGTCCGCGTCTCGTCGCGCTCACAAGGTCTTCAGGAACGCGACCAGCGCGCGCTTGTCGTCATCGCCCAGTTCGGGCTCCTTGCCGAACGCCTGCTCGTCGGCGCTCAGCCCGTCCTGGCGGTTGAATTCGGCGGTTCCGAAGTAGTGGCCGCGGTTGACGACGAGATCCGGGCACTTGCTGAGCTTCAGCATCGGGGCCTTCAGATTCGCGAACTTCTCGCGCAGCGTCTGGTCGCTCGCGTCGGCCGGGGCCGCGAGCAGATCGGCCTTCAGCCGAAGCAGGAACTCGGCCATCTCGCCATAGTGCCTGGCCTGCTCTGCCGGGTCGTCACTCTCGGCGAGCAGTCGCAGGTTCGACAGCAGACCGACCGGCATGTCCTTCGGGATCGGACCGAGGACGACATCGCCGCCGGCGTCGACGAACCGCGGGAACCATCGGTGCAGGCGGCCCTGGAGAGGCCGCAGCGAATCGGGCACGTAACCGACCGGGATCACGATGTCGCTGCGCTGGGTCGTGCGGTCGATGACGCCCGCCACCTTGGCGCCGAGGATCGGATCGCGCGCCCGCTTCTCGGGCCACAGCATCTGCTCGATCGACGCGTCGAAGACCCGCATCCGGCTCGCGACCGAGGGATCGGGATCGAAAGGACCGACGGAATTGTTCAGCAGGAAAGGCGCCGTCGACCAGATGCTGATCAGCGATGGAACCCGGGTATAGCCGCGCCCGCCGGCCGGCATCGCGTAGGGCATCGGGTCGCCGCTGAACGGATCGCTGATCGTGACCGTGCCGACCGACGGCAAGCGCTTGTACGATTGAGACGAGAAGTTGTCCCAGATGTTGCCGGCGATCGCATTGGTCGCGAGCGGACTGCAGATGTTGGTGCGCAGCAGCGAGACGGGGATCCGCGCATCGGTGGACAGGTAGTTGTCCTTCAGGAAATCCGGCGCCGCGACGATCGCACGCATCTGCACCTTGTACTCGTCGCCCTGCGTCCACTTCCAGTAGCGCTTGAAGCAGTCGAGGTAGTTCGCGCCCGCGCATGAGTCGGCATCGAGCGCGAGGTCGGCGGGCGGCACCGGCGCCTTGCTCGAATGGCAGCGCGCGCAAGTGTCCGCAAAGGCCTTCCTGCCGCGCTCGAGCGTGCGCGCGTCCGCCGACAGGTAGGCCGCGCCGCCCGGCGCGTCGGCCAGGTGATCGGGCTTGGCGGCCTTCAGGAAGAACAGCGCGGTGGCCGGCGTGCCCGCCTCGGTGGCCTGCCAGTACGCCGAGTTCTTCTGCGCGGTCGCGATCTTGATCGGCGAGATCGGCTTGCCGCCGAGCACCGGATTGAAATGCAGCAGCCATTCCTCGCTGAACAGGCCGATGTTCAGGTACACGCGGTTCAGCGCGCCGAGCAGGCCGACCGAATCGGCGCCGTCCTTGAGCACGCGGGGCGTGCGCACCAGCGCATCGGCCTTCGAGTAGAAACCGGTCAGCGGCCCGCTGGCGATGAAGTCGTTGAACTGCTTGTTGTCGAGTTCGCCGCCGGCGAGCTTCTCGTGCCACAGGCGCATTGCGAGGCCCATGCGGGACGGAAAATCGTAGACCGCGTTCATCGTCCGGGGATTGTTGATGTTGTCGGTCGACACGAGCGAGGTGTCCATCGTGCCCGGGCGGAACGTATGGGCGAGCTGGAACATGAAGTTCCTCTGGCCCTCGGGCTTGTTCGCATCGAAGATGAACAGCCGATCGACCCACATGTACTGCGCGCCGACCGACGAACTCAGGTTCGCGAACTGCGGATGCGCGGCGTCGGCCGGCGGGTTGACCGGGCTGGGACCGACGTGGCAGAAACCGCAGGACATGCCGACGCGGTAGGGACGCACCAGGTCCTTGCGGTTGTAGTAGGACGGATCGGTGTAGTAGCGCTCCGGATCCCAGGCCTTCGCGGCCTTCGCGTCGAAGTCGGGGTTCGGGAACAGGCGCAGGCCGAGGATGCCGGTCGCGTAGCCGTAGTACGAACCGATCGGCAGGGTCGTGCCGTCGCCCAGCGGCTTGCCGCGCGCGCCGACCGCGACGCCCGGGTATTTGCCTTCGTTCTCGAACGGATCCGGGCCGCAGGACTTGCCGCGACGGTCGAGCCACAAGCCGCGCCGCTCGGAGTCCGGACCCGTAGCGCTCTCGAAACACGGCTCGTTGACCAGGCCGAGATAGGTCCAGCGGTTGGCGCGCGAATAACCCAGGCTGGGGTGCGAACTGATGATCTTCAGCAGGTCGAACGCGCCAAACGTCGACTGGGTCAGGCCGTTCCAGAACCGGTCGTTGCCGCCCGACCAGACCAGCCACATATTGCGGCCCTTGACTTCGTCGTCGGTCAATCCGAGGCCACCGTCCATATCGTGGAAATAATCCTCGCCGGCGTGCGGAAGCGAAGCTGCGGTGCGCCCGACCTGGAGGGCCTCGTCGAGCACCTCGCCGGACTGGGGCTGCTTCGCGCAACCGGCCAGCGCGAGCGCGGCACCGATGGCGACGGCGACGCCGGCCAGGTCGCAATGCCACGAATGCAGAAGACGTTGCACCGCGCCGCCGCGGGTGCGCGCGTCCTCGGTAGTCGCGCCGCGGCGCCTCGCGCGCAAGCTCAAGCAACCGCCATCGTGGCGTCGACCAGGCATGTATCGATCCTCCCGTTCAGGAAATCAAGCGGCTGCGGACGGTAGCCGGCGTCGGCCCGCCAGCGCTGCAAAACGGCCGTGTGCAACGCATCGGTCGGGGCGACACGCCGCGGCGCCTTCGGCAGGTCGACGAAGGGCACCTGCAACCAAGGCTGGTGGATCGGCGAGCCGACCGGCTGCGGCACGACCTTCGCTTCGAGCGGTTTGCTGAAGATCAGGCCGACCCCTTCGAGCATGCCGAGCATCCAGGCCAATGCGCAATCGGACAGCCCCGACTCGTTCTCGGGATGTCCGCCACCGACGTCGGTATGCGCGCCGACGAACCAGACTTCGCGAACACCGGCGCGCGAATTCCATCGCGTGACCTCGAAGTCCGCGCGCAATTCGTCGACCGCCATTGCGTGGAAGCCGTTTTCGACCAGTGGATTCAGATCCTGGTCGATGAAGCGGAACAGATCGTATCGATGGCTGTCGGCATACACCGGGATGCCGAGCGAGCCGACGGTATCCCAGACGCCGACCGCCTTGATCGGGACGTTCGCGATGAGCCCGTTGGACGGCAGCGGTGACGCGATCAGTTCCTCGACCAGGTTCAAAAGATGGCTTGCAATGCCATTGAGCAGCCCCTTGCCTTCGAGCGCGAAGCTGCGCGAACGCGCCCAGGCCGCGATGCCGAGTTTGTACGCCTCGACCTTGTCGGTCGGATCGTAGACCTGGGAGTTCAGCAAGCCGACCTTGGCGATCATTCCGGCCAGTGCCCGCGCCGTGTAGGCGCCGCGGCTGAACCCGCTGATGACGATCGCATCGCCGGCCACATAGTTGCGCGAGATGTACGTGTAGCCGCGCACGATACGGGCGATGACGCCGAGGCCAAAGACGCCGCCGAGCAGCTTGTTGATCGGATTCGCGGAATCGCCGACCCCGTGCAGGTACTTCGCGACCTGCAGGACGTCGCCCCGGCCGTCGATGAGGGCCTTTTCCGCCTCGACCGGCGACGGCGTCGAACCGGCGATCGGCCCTCCGGCCAGGTTCGCGTAGAGCTTCACGACGTTCGTGACCGGTGTCCTGGCAATTTCATCCTCGACGTCCGGCGCATCGAGCACCGACTGCCCGGTCACGGATTGGGGACCGCACCAGGTTCCGTCAGCACAAAAAACGATGGTCTTGCTCATGGCGCTCTCCTGCAGCATATCGTCCGGCGCGGCCGGAAACTAGGTGCCCGCATCGGCGCGCGCCGGCCGATCGCCGGCGTCGCGCATCTTCGACACGCCTTGCAGCGCGGCGGCCGAGTTCAATTCCGCCACGAACGGCGTGCGGCCGGCCGCAGGTGTCACCGGTGTCGTCGATGCGGCCGCCGCGGATTGAGTATCACTCATACACGGCACCGGCTATTGTTAGCCGCGTCATCCCATCACGGCAAGTGATTTTTCGGAGCATCGCCCGCGCCACCCGCCATGCGTAGGGCCGCGACGGACAAGGGCTGCCTCAAGCTCGCTGCGACGCAGCAGGAACACGTTCGACGACCGGCGCACCACAGTCCGTTACCCGACCTTGCGCAGCGTGGCGTCGAACCCGGCAACCCGTCCGACACTCGAACGATCCAGGGCCGCCGATTCACGATCTGCGGATCGCGCGTGGCTCGTGCGTGGCATCGGACCGGTAGGCGCCGAGCGCGCGCTGACCGATCGCGACCACCAACTCTGCATCGTGACGGGCCTGCGAGGTGCGAGCGGCACTTAGCCGGGCCGCAGTGCGCAGGCACGCCAGCGCCTCGTAGAACGAAAAGTTGCGCCGCGATTCGGGAACGGCTGCCTGAAATCCTTCGGCGAATTCGCAGGCCGAGCCAGCCGAAGGCCCGCCGCACCGGGAACGGCGGACCGCGAGATGACGAAGAGAGGCGCTGAACCGCCCCGCGTCCTCGGCGCAGTCGCCGACGCTCCATGCGTCCCAATCGATGACCGTGGTCGTTTCGGCCCCGAGAAACACGTGGGAGGCGTTGAAGTCGCCATGCACCAGCCGCGGCAATTCGGTCCATGCCGGCGCGGCCTCGGCGAGCGCCGCGAGCAGACGGCGTGTGGACCGTTCCAGCACCGGCACGTTGCTGCCAAGCGCCTGGGCCCAGCGGCGCGCCCGCTTCAGCGGATGCCGCTCGGGGATCGCCATCGTGACGGGCGGCGCCGCCGCGTGGAACGCCGCAAGCCAGGTCGCAACGCGTGAACCGATGCCCTTCTCGCCGCCGCGCAATGCCGTTCGTGCGGGCTCGCCGGGGGCTTCCTCGAGCAGAAGCAGATGCAGCGTCGGCAGGTAGGCAAGCGGTGCAGAGACCTGCATCGAACGGCCCGCACCGAGGCCCCGACTGCGCAGCGTGGCGAGCGTCGACGCGATGTCCGTGCGGTCCCGCGCATAGACCTTGGCGAATATGGCCGCGTCGCGGATTCCTCGATGGATGTCAATGCGCAGCGTCCAGCGGCTTCCCGGATGGCCGCGCAGCACGGTGACGGCCCGGACATCCACCCGCCCGTCGCCGCGGATCAGGCCCGCGTACGGGCCGCCCGCCAGCGCGGTCCCGAGCAGCCGGGCCACGTAGGGTGCCGAACTCAGGAGACGCAACTGGGGAATGGCCCCGTCGTCGAAACGGGAGCCCGCGGACCGGCTCATCTGCAAGCCTTGCAGCGAACCGGTTCCATCCGTCCAGGGTGCATCTGTTTCAGCCCGCATTGATCGACGAAACCTCCGCCTCAGCGCTTCGCCTTGTTCGCGGCGTCGGGTTGGCCGTTTCCTGGCGGCGATCCGCGACTCGCCCTGGCACCGCCGCTTGCGGCGACCGGCGCCGCGTCCTGGACGCCCGACGCGATTTCAAGGTGCTCGTCGGGCGAAGGCGTTTCCCAGCGCAGTTCCCACTTCACGACCGTGTGACGCCCCTCCTCACCGGCCTCGAGGTCGAGACTAATCGTCTTTCCGGTCCGCAGCGCCACCAGGCCTTCTTTGCTGCGGATGGTCACGCCGCCGGAACGCAGCGCCGAGGCCAGCGTCGCGATGTAGGCCGCCGCCTGCTCGACCTCCATCGATGCACGGGTATTGAGCGTGCGGCGCAGAGCCCGCTGCTCTTGACCACTTCGAACATGCGTCATGACCTTACCTCCGCTGTCGTGTATTACTGCTTGTCCAGATCGTCGCCACCATCGATACCGCCACCGGCCGCGCCGTCAAGGCCACCCTCCCGCACCAGCGCGCCAAGGATCCGCGCATCGATCGGCGAAGGGTCGTCGAGACTCCCGAGCCATCCCGCCAAGCCGTCCGTTGCGTCCCGCTCATTGCGTCCGCCGCCCGGCCAGTCCCGGGCGACGCCATCGACGACACCGCGCAAGGCCGCACACTTGTACTCGATGCGTTGCCTGGCGGTGATCCTGGCCTGCAACGGAAGTTCGATCACCTGATCCAGGCGGCTGCGCACGACAGTGACGCTCTGGCCTTTCGCGGACACATCGAACCGCTCCGCCGAATCGCCCACGCCATTCCAGAGATCCTCCAGCACGCGCACGCTCTGCGGACGCAGGAAGACCGGGTCGCCGCGTCGCACGATGCCACCCAGGTCCCAGCTCGGAAGCGCCGGCAGCGATTGGCCGATCTCGAGTGCACACTGGGGGGCGACATCCAGCTCCACGAGGAATCCGTGCTTTGTCGCACCGTTGGCATCGTCGCTGCGACGCCGCAGCACCAGATACTGGCCGGTGATCGCTCGCTCGCGGTAGATTTTCTGGATGCAATCCTGGATGCTCCCATGGATGCCGACATCCACGAGCATCAGCGGCCTGCCTTCGTGGACTCCGCGCGCGCGAAGGTAGCGGTCGAGGAGCCCGCGTTGCGCGGGGTCGCAGGCGGCATCGCGCACCAGCGGACGCGAGAGATAAGCCAGCCGGACGCTGCTTGGGGGAACGCGCCGGAAGCGCCGTGGATGCATGCGCAGCAGGGTTCGCGCCGCCAGAAAAGCGGCGAGCCCGTCGCGACCAAGACACAGCGCGACGCCGCACGGCTGCCGCGCGAGCTCCTCGAGCCACCTGGTCGCAAACGCCGCCAACGCCGGCGCGTAGCACTCACGGCTGACCTCGTAAAGGCGCCGCGCTTCGGGTCCGCTCCACGGTGCGGCCCGCTCGACAGTCGCCGGCTTCGCGTCCAGCCGCCTTGACGCGTGATCCGCCGGCCGCGAGCTTTCCCTTGGATTCACGATGTTCCCCAGACTTCCTGATCGAGCGGCAAGAGCAGCCGCTTGCCGCGCCCCGTTCGGCCGGCCGCGACCGGCATCGACGACATCACCTGATCCACTGCCCGCCGGAGCAGACGAAGGGGCCGACGTGGGCGCCCTCCGGATAAACCACCCCCTGATAGACGCAGGTCGCGTGCGCCAGGCCCGCGATCGCGCTGAGCAGTACAGCCAGTGCCAGTGACTTCAACATGTCGGTTTCCTCCTGTCGAAAATGGGATTGGAGATCTCGCTGCGCCATCGGCCCGCCGTCACCCTGCACTCAGCCGGACGTTGGCTCGGATGTGCCTGCCCGCGTCGCGCGGTCTTCCAGGAGCACGAAGCGCTCGCCTTGACCCGCCACAACGACGGCCACCTGCCGGTTGCCCTTGCTGCCACCCCAGTTGAGCTTCACGAAGTCGTCCGTGCTCAAGGTGATGCGGTTCGGCACCGCACATGGCATGACTGACACTGCGAGCACCTGCACCATGGCCGTGTTCTCCTCGTCGGCCGCCTTCACCATCAGGTACCGATTCCCGTAGCCCGCGTTGTTGCAGACCACGGCCGTGCCGGGTGCGACGTCCTTGTTCGCGGCGACCTCATCGATCTGGATCTCCCGCTGCGCCACGATGTTCACCCAGTGAGATACATACCAATCGACGAACGGCGCCGCCAAGGTCATGCAGGCAAGCACGACGTTGATGTACATGAAATTGCGGATCAGCAGAGCCCGGTGCCGATCCGCCTGCCCGCCCAGTCCGGCGCCGGCGATGAGGCGGTAAGCCATCAACGCCAGCAGGAAGACCAGGCCGGGCGGGCCCAGCTTGAGGATATTGAGTACGTTGTCCATGTCGATTCCCTTGCTGATACTTTCTTTGCAAGTAAAGCCCGGCTTGCGTTCCCGGAGATTGCCGATTGACAAGGAGTTCCTGAAGATCAATGTCGAGCGGCAGTCTTCGGGCACGAGGAATCGGACGGCGCTCGCGACACGAGGGTCGCGGCACGATCCGGCTGCGCTGAGCGTCGGATCCGTCCGTTAGGTCTGAGATTCGGTCCATTGCGATAGCATCCAGGAATCCGCGCCGGGCGGCGCTGCCAGAAGTCATCGGATTGATGATGAGAATTCGCAGATCGCGGCAATCCGCGGCCGGCGAGGCGGACGACGGCTTCACTCACCGCCATGACGCGACTGGAGAGCCGGTGCCTTTGCCGCGCATGAGATGCTTCTCAGCGGGCATTCGGATCGTGCGCACCCAGGCCGTCGACGGCCGTCCGCTCGTTGCGCAGGGCATGAGAGCGTTCCTTTCCGGGTTCGACGCAGCGATCGATTGCAGCGAGACCGGCAGATCGCGTGCGGCGCTGGATCAGGCCATCGAACCGGATCGCCCGCGCCACGGCGTTTCGCCACCGATGGGGACCTGAAGGCGCCCCGCCTGACCGGCGGCATCGCGCTTTCGGCGACAAATCGCCCCGTCCGCTGCATCTTCTGGCAGCATGGCCGTATTGGCGCCCACAGACCTGAAAGCAATCCCCACCCGGAGGGCCTTGCGAGCGATGCGCGATGCTTCTTGTACCGGCGGCGGGTCGGCGAGAGCCTTCAAGGACCGCGGCGTCCGCGCCGCGATGCTCGCTGCCGCGACGCTTTCGCTGGCCGCCTGTGCAACAAGCACCATGGCCCCGCGCCACGGCGCCTCGATCGCCAATGCGGGCCAGGCCTACGCGACGGCGGTCCAGGCGGTCGCCGATCTCGTCGTCGACAAGCAGATCGACTGGATCGCGGACGGTGCCATCAAGCAGCGGGCCCCAGCCGCGATTTCACCGGCACAACTGGGTGATAACCTCGATCACGACGTTGCGTCGGCGCGTCATTTCGTCCATCAGGTGGCGATCTTCAAGGCCCACGCGCAGCGTCTCGCCGACTACTTCGACGCGCTCGCCAGGCTCGTCGATGCCGACGCCGGCCAGCCTTTCGTCGACTCCGGAACGCAGCAGGCGGCGTCGGGCCTTGCGGCGCTCGGCACGGCGCTCAAGGACAATGGCATCGCCGCGCAATTCGTGCTGACCGACGATCAAAGGGCCGCGATCGGCGGCCTGGCGGGGTCGGTCGCGACCGCGATCCACGGCGAGCAGGTTGCCGCGGCGCTGCGCCGCGACGCAGCGCTGATCGACTACCAGATCGGCCTCGAGAATGCGGCACTGGAATCGCTCCGGGAAGCCATCGCGTCGGTCGATAACCTCGCATTGAACCGGCTGTATCGCGAAAAGGTGCGCGGTCCCTATGCCCAGAAGGCGGTCCAGGGAGCGCGTCCGGAACTGCCCGCAGACTGGCGGGACAATCTCGCGACGACGATCCGCGACATCCAGGTCGAACCGCAGATCGCCGGCGCGCAGTCGGCCGCCCAGAAGCTGCGGGCGTCATGGCGCGCCTTCCTGATCGGAAGGGGCGGGTTCGCGGATGCGATGACGCAGGCGACGCTGTTGAACGACACCGTGTCCCAGATGCGCACGCTGCGCGGTCCGGGGCAATGAGTCCTGCCGCCCCGCGCCGCGCGCCGCGGCAGCCGCGGATGTCGATGTATGCTGCCGCGGATGAACGCGGAGGCTCGCCACTCGCCATCGCCACCCCTGCTGACGGCGCCGGTCCACGAGCAGATCCGCGCGGCGGTCCGCGCGGGCGTTTCCCATGTCGACTGCTCGCTCGATCTGCAACGCTCGATGACCCGCGTCGACGTCGGCGCGGCGGGCTGGTCCTGGCAGGGCGAGCGCTATCCGTTTCTCGAGGTCTGCCGGGACCATACGATCTATCGCTGGGATCGCGAGGCCGCGCGCTTCGAAGTCGTCGCGCGCTACGCGACCGCGCTGATCAAGCTCGTGCCGACCCCTTGGGGTCCGCCGACGTTCGAGATCGACGGCATCAAGATGCTGCCGACCGCGCGCGTGTCGCCGTACGTCGACGCTGGGCGCAAGGTCGCGCTGATCCGCCCGGCCGGAAAGCGGATCCTGGACACGTGCGGCGGGCTCGGCTACTTCGCGGCTTGCAGCCTGAATGCCGGCGCGCGGCAGGTCCTGTCGTACGAAAGGAGCCCTGAGGTCATCTGGCTGCGCGGCCTGAATCCGTGGTCGCCGCGGGACGATGAACGCCTGCAGCTGACCCAGGGCGACGTCGTCGGCGGGATCGCGCAGCTTCCGGATGCCTCGGTGGACGCGATCCTGCACGACCCGCCGCGCTTCGGGATCGCCGGCGAGCTCTACGCGCAGGCCTTCTACGATCAGCTTGCGCGCGTGATCAAGCGGCGCGGCCGGATGTTCCACTACACCGGATCGCCGAACAAGCTCACGAGCCGGCGCGACGTGCCCGGCGAGGTCGCCAAACGCCTGCGTCGGGCAGGCTTCACGGTGCATCTCGACGGCGACGGCGTGCTGGCGGAAAGAGCGTGACGTGGCCCGAACGGAATCTGCCGTCCGGGCGATGAAAAGGACACTCGCATGCAATCGCAGAACGGCGACGGCCGGCCGGGACGAAACGGGGGCGGCGGAGCCAGACCGATGACTGTCGTCGACATGCTGCTGCTGCGGCTGCGCGAGCGCATCGGGCGGCTGGCCCGGGGCGGCGGGCCAAGCCGCGCGCTGCTCTTTGCCGGCCTCGCGCTGGCCCTTGCCGGCGCATGGACCGCGTACTACGCCGTGCCCAGCGACTCGGTCGCCGTCGTGCAGCGCTTCGGCAGGTATGTCGATGCGGTTCCTCCGGGACTGCACTTCAAGCTGCCCCTGGGCATCGATGTCGCGACGATCGTGCCCGTCAAGCGCCAGCTGAAGCAGGAATTCGGATTCGGCACGTCAGGCGCCACGGATCCCTATCAGGTCTCCCGCGATGGCAAGCGCGAAACGCAGATGGTGACCGGGGACCTGAACGCGGTGCTCGTGGAATGGGTCGTGCAGTATCGGATCTCCGATCCGGTCAAGTTCCTCTTCGACGTCCGGGAACCGCGTGGCACGCTGCGCGACGTTTCCGAGTCGGTCATGCGGGAGGTCGTCGGCGACCGCACCGTCGACGAAGTGATCACGATCGGCCGGCAGGAAATCGAAACGGAGGCGCTGGCCAGGATGCAGGCGCTGTCCACCCGGTACGCGATGGGCATCAGCATCGACCAGGTGCAGTTGAAGAACATCAATCCTCCGGAGCCCGTGCAGGCGTCGTTCAACGAGGTCAACCAGGCCCAGCAGGAGAAGGAGAAGCTCATCAACGAGGCACGCCGCGACTACAACAAGGTGATTCCACTGGCCGAGGGCGAGAAGGATCAGCGGATCCGCGAAGCCGATGGCTATCGGCTGAAGCGGATCAACGAGGCCGAGGGCGATGTCGCGCGCTTTCGCGCCCTGCTGGCGGAATACGTCAAGGCCCCGGAGGTCACGCGCCGGCGCATCTATATCGAGTCCCTGCAGGAGGTCATGCCCGCCGTGCGCTCCAAGATCATCGTCGACGAGCGGACGCGCAGCATCCTGCCGTTCCTGAATCTCGACCCCCAGAAGGCCGAATCCCCTAAGGCGGAGCGGCCATGAACATGACGAAGCTGCCGGTTGCGCTGGCGCTGCTCGCCGTCGCGCTGTTCATCGTCTCGAACTCGATCTACACCGTCAGCGAGGTCGAGCAGGCGATCATCACGCAGTTCGGCAAACCGGTCGGCGATCCGATCGTCAGCGCCGGGCTGAAGCTGAAGCTGCCCTTCGTCCAGGACGTCAACCTGCTCGACCGGCGCATCCTCGAGTGGGACGGCAATCCGTCGGACATGCCGACCAAGGACAAGCTCTACGTTTCCGTCGATCTCTTCGCGCGCTGGCGCATCGTCGACCCGCTGCAGTACTTCCTGCGCCTGCGCGACGAGCGCAGCGCGCAGTCGCGTCTGGACGACGTGCTCGGCAGCGAAACCCGCAATGCGGTCGCCAAGCACGAGCTGATCGAGATCATCCGAACCACCAAGGACCGGGCGCCCCTGCGCGACGCGCAGTCCGGAGATGCGGGATTGGCCTCGTCCGTGGGGACGCTCGTGCCGCTGCAAAAGGGCCGCAAGGTCGTCGAGCAGGAGATCTACGCCGAGGCGGCCGAGAAGGTCCGCGTCTTCGGCATCGAACTGCTCGACATCCGTTTCAAGCGGATCAACTACAACGAGAGCGTCCGCCCGAAGATCTACGATCGCATGATCAGCGAGCGGCGGCAGATTGCCGAGCGCTTCCTATCGGAAGGCAACGGCGAGGCGGCCCGGATCCGTGGCAACCGGGTGCGCGACCTGAACAAGATACAGTCCGAGGCCTACCGCCAGGTCGAGGAGATCCGCGGCCTCGCGGACGCGAAGGCCACCGAGATCTACGCCAAGGCCTACAACCAGAGCCGCGAATCGGTCTCGTTCTACGAATTCACCCGAACGATGCAGTCCTACAAGGCCATCTTCGCCGACAACACGACGCTAGTTCTGTCCACGAGCAGCGACCTCTTCAAGTTCCTGAAAGGGATGGCTCCCGACAGCGCGATGTCCGACCTGACCGCCGGCGCCAAACGCGGCGGCGACGGCCGGTAGTTCCGCGCCGAAGCCGGCCCGCCGTCCGATGGACCGTCGAGGCGGCGGGGCTCAGCGGATCAGCGCGGATCTCGCATGCGCCTCCCGCGCCGCCTTGAGCCCGCATTCGATGAACCCCTTCGCGTGCCGCGCGAGATCGCCGCCGTCCTCCCAGAGATTGCGCCAGATCGCGAGGATGCCCGACAGCTGCTTGTTGACGACCGCCGACGAGAACGATTCGAACGTGATCGGGCCCTCGTAGCCCGCCTTCGCGAGCCCGCGGAACACGCGATCGAAGTCGATGTTGCCGGCGCCGAGGTAGCCGCGTCCCGATTCGCCGATATGGAAGTATCCGAGCATGTCGCCGGTGCCGACCAGCGCCGATTCGATATCGGCCTCCTCGATGTTCATGTGATAGGTATCGAGGTGCACCTTGACGTTCGGCAGCCCGACGCGGCGCGCGAACGCGACCGCCTGCGCCGCGGTGTTCAGGACGTTGCTTTCGTAGCGGTTGACCACTTCCAGCCCGATCGTGATGCCGTTCTGCGCGGCCTTTTCGCCAATGCGTCGAAGCGTATCGATCGAACCGGCGATTCCGGCCTCGGTCGGCGGTTCGAAGTACTTTTGGAATGCGGAGTACAGGATGCCGCAGACGTGCGTCGCACCGATGTCGCGCGCCAGCGCCAGCACCTGCAGCAGGCGCGCCTCGCCGCGCGCCTGCTTGTCGGGGTCGCCGCTCGAGATGTCGGTCGACGCGTCCAGCCCGAGCGAGATCGTGGCGCCCAGCTTGTAGCGATCGAGCATCCTGCGCGTGAAGGCGCTGTCGATCGACGAAGGATCGAGCGCCGCGAGCTCGATCAGGTCGAAGCCGATCTCGGACGTCTGCGCGATCGCGCGTTCGCATTCGTCGTGGCTCCAGCCGCCGACCCAGACGAGCGCGTGGACACCGATCTTGTTCATCGTTCAACTCCCGGTTGGATGTTCGTGCCGCATCGGACGTGAGGCATCGCGGTCATATTATCCCGAGCCCTGCCGGCTCGCGAGGCGATGGACGACGCGGCGCGTGTCGCGATACAGGTTGATGTAATCGTCGTACTGGACGTCGTAGTCCGCCCGCCATCGCGCATCGGGCTCGATCGTGCGCCCCGGCCGCACCCACTCGGTGATCTGCTCGCGCCGCAGCAGCCCGGCGGCACAGCCGGCCAGGAACGCATCGCCGTAGCACGCGCCGACGGTGATCGCCGGCACTTCCTGGCGTACGCCGGACACGTCGGAGACGATCTGGAGCCACGTGTCGGTCTGCGCGCCGCCGCCGACCGCGACGATGCGCTGCGCGTGCGCGCCGAGTTGAGCGAACGTTTCGAGGTTGTGCCGGACGCCGCAGGCAACGCCTTCGAGGATCGCGCGAAAGACCTGGTCGCGGGTGTGCGCGAGGCTCAGGCCCGCGATCACGCCGCGCGCCCGCGGATCGTTCAGCGGCGTGCGCTCGCCGCTGAAGTAAGGCAAGAACACCAGGCCGCCGGCTCCCGGCGCCACGCGCGACGCGGCGTCGAACAGCACGCCGGCGTCCCCCTCGGACAACTCGCGGGCCAGCTGGTCCTGGAACCAGCGGGTCAGGCTGCCGGTCGTGCTCATGCCGGCGGCCAGGTTGAACTGGCCGGGATATGCGCCGGCAACGGTCCACATCCGCTCGTCGGGCGTCGGTGCCGCCTGCACGAGGATGAAGAACGTCGTGCTTCCGTACATGATCATCAGGTCGCCAGGCCGCACGACCCCGACGCTGATGGCTTCGCTCAGCGCATCGACCGCGCCAACCGCGACCGGGGTTCCGATCGCCAGGCCCGTTTCGTCCGCCGCCGCCTTCGTGACGGTGCCCGCGACCTCGTCGCTCCAGCCCGGCGCCGGCAACATCGAGACCGGCGCGACGAGCTCGGCGTGACGGCCGTCCCATTGCCCGGACCGCGGGTCGTACAGCGGCATCGTATGGCTCGCCGTATGGCGGTCGATCCGGTGCTCGCCGGACAGGCGCCAGACCAGGTAGGCGCTCGCCGTCGTCAGCCATCTTGTGCGCCGCCACACCTCGGGCTCGCGCTTGCGCAGCCAGCGGATCTTGGGTCCGATCGCCTGGCTGGTCAGGCTCATCAAGGAATGGCGCTGTATCTCTTCGCGGCCTATCGTCGCGTCGAGTTCGGCGATCTCGTCCGCGGCGCGCACGTCGACGCCGTACAGGATGCCCGGACGCAGCGGTCGACCTGCCTCGTCGAGCGGCAGCAGGCACGGACCGATCGCGCTGACGGCGACGGCGGCGACGTCGCTGCCGCGATACGGCGCACCGTCGAGCAGTTGCCGGCACAAGGCGCAGGCGTCGTGCCACCAGATCCGATCGGCGTCCTGCTCGACGTGGCCCGGTGCGGGCGTCGAAATGCCGTGCGGCACCACCGCCGTGCGCAGCACCTCGCCGGCCTGCGTGACGAGCGCCGCCTTGCTGCTGAACGTGCCGATGTCGATGCCGAGCAGGAGCTCTTTCATCGGGGCATACGTATGGGTGTAGCGAACCGGGACTCCGGGACGCTGCGCGGCAATCTTTCTACAGGGCCGGCGCGTTTGGCACAAGCGTCGGCCCGCGCGTCGGCGTAGAACGCTATGCGCCGTCGACGGCATGCTGCCGCGCACCATCGATGCGGTCGTCGACGGCGCTTGCGCGCGCCGGCGCACGACTCGGTGAATGCGCGTTATGCTCGCGCGCCTGGTCGTCCGGCATCGAACCACGATCTGCGACGATTTGCGTCACGCATCGCGCCGCGAACCGGGCCACGAATCGAACCAGGACGAATCGAGACGAGAGATCGGAGATCGATTTCAATTTCGGCAGGGAGGCCCTGATGGAGACGCGTCGCTTCAAGACCCGCAACGGCACGGAACTCGCGTTCTCGGCCATCGGCCTCGGCATGGGCCCGGCCGGCGACCTGTATGAGCTGCTCGACGAGAAGACCGTGATCTCGACGGTCGAGCAGGCCTACCAGAGCGGTGTTCGCACCTTCGATACCTCGCCGCACTACGGCAATGGCCTCGCCGAATCGCGGCTGGGCGCGGGCCTGCGCCGAATCCCGCGCGACGACATCGTCGTCTCGACGAAGATCGGACGGGTCATGGATCCGTTCGGAAAGCCGCCCGAACGCAACAAGGATGCCTACTCGCCGGGCTTCGCGGGCGGCTTTCCGCACGCGCCGCGTTTCGACTATTCGTACGACGGCACGATGCGCTCGGTCGAGCATTCGCTGCTGCGCATGGGCCTGAGCCGGCTCGACGTCCTGTTGATCCACGACTGCGACGTCTGGACGCACGGCAAGGCCGACGCCGACCGCCGCTTCAAGGAGGCGATGGACGGTGCCTACAAGGCGCTCGACAAGCTGCGCAGCGAAAAACTCGTCGGCGCGATCGGCTTCGGGATCAACGAGGCCGACACCTGCGTCCGGTTCGCGCGCGCCGGGGATTTCGACGTCGCGATGATGGCCGGGCGCTACTCGCTGCTGATCCAAAACGGTCTCGCCGAATTCCTGCCGCTCGCGCTCGAAAAGAAGATGGGCGTGATGCTGGCCGGCGTGTTCAATTCCGGCATCCTCGCGACGGGCGCCGTGCCGGGCGCCAAGTTCGAATACGGCCCGGCGCCCGCGGACGTCATGGATCGCGTGCGCGGGATCGAGGCGATCTGCGCCCGCCACGGTACGACGATACGGCGCGCCGCGCTGCAGTTCGCGATGACGCATCCCGCGGTCGTCTCCGTCGTGCTCGGTGCCGTCAAACCGGCCGAGGCGGTCGCGAACGCGGCCGACGCCGACCAGAAAATGCCGGCCGCGCTATGGAGCGACCTGAAGGCGGCGGGGCTGCTCGATCCCGCGGCGCCGACGGGCTGAGCCGACGCATCGCGCGCTGACGCGCGCCCGGTCGATCCGCCGCGGCGCTCGCGAAGCGCGAGCGGATGCGGACTTCTTCTTGTCAATCGACCATGGAGGCATTAGCATCGTTGAAGCAAGCGTCGGGCATCCTGCCGTTGACATTGGGGCGCGAAGACGCATACAAGAACCCCTCGCCCCGAGCGAGATCGAGGAGACATTCAATGAACAGACGCAAGACCCTCAAGGCATTGGGCAGCGCGGCCCTGGCAAGCGCAACCGGACTCGCCAGCCGCCTCGCGTTCGCGGCGAATCCGACGATGGTCACCGTCGTCAAGATCGCTGGCATCCCCTGGTTCAACGCGGTCGAAAAGGGCATCAAGAAGGGCGCGAAGGATTTCAACATCGACGCCTCGATGGTCGGTCCCGCGAACGTCGATCCCGCGCAGCAGGTCAAGCTGCTCGAAGACCTGATCGCCAAGAAGGTCACGGTGATCGGTCTGGTGCCGCTCGACGTCAAGGTCTGCGAGCCCGTGCTCAAGCGCGCCCAGGCCGCCGGCATCAAGGTCATCACGCACGAGGGTCCGGAGCAGGAAGGCCGTGACTGGAACGTCGAACTGATCGACTCGGTGCGCTTCGGCGAGGTGCAGATGCAGCGCCTGGCCAAGGACATGGGCGAGGAAGGCGACTACGTCGTCTACGTCGGCACGCTGACGACGCCATTGCACAACAAGTGGGCCGACGCGGCGATCGCGTACCAGAAGGCGCACTTTCCGAAGATGAAGCTCGTCGCCGACCGCTTCCCGGGTGCCGACGAGATCGACACCTCGTACAAGACCACGCTCGACGTCATCAAGGCCTACCCGAACCTCAAGGGCATCCTCGGGTTCGGCTCGAACGGCCCGATCGGCGCCGGCAACGCGGTCCGCGAAAAGCGACTCGCGAAGAAGATCGCCGTCGTCGGCACGGTCCTGCCCTCGCAGGCTAAGGACCTGATCGCCGACGGCATCGTCCGCGAGGGTTTCCTGTGGAACCCGACCGACGCGGGTTACGCGATGGTCGCGGTCGCGCGCCTTGTGCTCGACGGCAAGGAGATCAAGGACGGCATCGATATTCCGGGCCTGGGAAAGGCTGCCGTGGATGTCCCCGGCAAGCTGATCAAGGTCGACAAGATCATGCGCATCAACAACGACACGATCGCGAGCCTGATCGCCGGCGGCCTCTGAGCTGCACATCGTTCGGTGCGGGCGAGGCAAACCCTCGCCCGCGCCTGCTTCAAGCGGGTCGCTGGGCGCACGGATATCGCAGTTCCGCGCGCGAGCCGCACGAAGGCTCTGAAGTCACCGATCGAATCCTGTCTTCGCGCGACTCGGCCGATGCCCCGCTCGTCGCCGACGCCATAGGCAACCGGACTTGGCCAATTTCCTCGAACTCCGATCGATCTCCAAGCAGTTCGGCGGCGTCGTCGCGCTGCGCAACGTCGATCTGTCGTTGCCAGCCGGCGAAGTGCACTGCCTGGTCGGCGAAAACGGCTCGGGCAAGTCGACGCTGATCAAGATCATTTCCGGCGTATTGCATCCCGAGCCTGGCGGACGGATCGTCATCGAGGGGCACGAATACCCTCATCTGAATCCGGTGCGGTCGACCGCCTGCGGCATCCAGGTCATCTATCAGGACCTGTCGCTGTTCCCGAACCTGACGGTTGCCGAGAACATCGCGGTCGCCGGGCATCTAGGCGCGCCGCGGCTCGTCGACTGGCGCGCGGTGCGCGCCACGGCGCAGGCCGCGATGGCGCGCGTCGGCGCGGCGCTGGATCTCGACGCGCGGGTCGAGGATCTGTCGATCGCGAACCGTCAGCTGGTCGCGATCTGCCGCGCGATGGCGGCCGACGCGAAGCTCGTGATCATGGACGAGCCGACCGCCTCGCTGACGCGCCACGAAGTCGACGCGCTGGTGCGCCTCGTCGCCGACCTGAAGCGCTCGGGCATCTGCATCGTGTTCGTCTCGCACCGCCTCGATGAAGTCATGGAAATCGCCGAACGCGTCACCGTGCTGCGCGACGGCACGAAGGTCGGCGAGTTCCCGGCGCGCGATATGGATGACAAGAAGCTCGCGACGCTGATGACCGGCAAGGCCTTTGCCTACCAGACCTCGGCGACGAACTTTGTCGGATCCGAGACCGTGCTGTCGGTGAAGAACCTGACGCGCGCCGGCCAGTACGAGGACATCAACCTCGACATTCGCGCCGGCGAGATTGTCGGGCTGACCGGCCTGCTCGGCTCCGGCCGTACCGAGTTCGCGTTGTCGCTGTTCGGCATGAACCGCCCGACCTCTGGCGAGATCCGGCTCGACGGCAAGCCGCGCGCGCTGAAGACCAACGCCCAGGCGATCGACGAAGGCATCGCCTACGTCTCCGAGGACCGGCTGAACCTGGGCCTGGTGCTCGAGCAGCCGATCGCCTCGAACATCCTGGTGACGATACTGGACAAACTGCCGAATCGCTTCGGGCTGGTCCCGGAGGCGACGCGTCAGCGCACCGCCCGCCGGTGGATCGACGACCTCGCGATCAAGGCGCCGAATCCCGACGACGCCGTGCGCACGCTGTCGGGCGGCAACCAGCAGCGCGTCGTGCTGGCCAAATGGATGGCGACGCAACCCAGGCTGCTGATCCTCGACAGCCCGACCGTCGGCGTCGACATCGCGGCGAAGGACGGCATCTACGAGGTCGTCCGCGCGCTCGCCGCGCGAGGCGTCGCGATCCTGCTGATCTCGGACGAGATACCCGAAGTCTTCTATCACGCGCATCGCGTGCTCGTGATGCGACGCGGACGGCTCGCGGCGGAGTGCGTGCCGCACGATTCGTCCGAAGAGGCATTGCAGGCGGTCGTGGATGCCTAGCCGCCGGACGCCGCCGCAGATCGGGCGGACACCCGCCGGAGGCCACCCGTGAGCTTGGCCGCCCCCCGCGCCGCGGTTCTGTCGCCCGCGCTGCAGCGCTTCCGGCGCAGCCACGAATTCTGGCTGCTCGCCGTCATCCTCGTGCTGTCGCTCGCGCTGTCGCTCGCGACGGACAGTTTCCTGACGCTGCAGAACCTGTTCGACCTGCTGACGTCGAATGCATTCATCGGGATCCTCGCCTCGGGACTGCTGGTCGTGCTGATCGCCGGCGGCATCGACATATCGTTCACGGCGACCGCTTCGGTCGCGCAGTACGTCGCGCTGACGATCGGCATCCAGTACGGCCTGGGCTGGTCCGCGCTGTTCGCGCTGGCCGCCGCGGTCGGCGTGGCCTGCGGGCTGATCAACGCGCTCTTCATCACGAAGCTGCGGATCTCGTCGATCATCGTCTCGATCGCGACGCTGAACATCTTCTACGGCCTGCTGATCTTCTCGACCGGCGGCAAGTACATCACGTCGCTGCCGAAGTTCTTCCGCGACGGCATCTCGTGGTTCGAGTACGAGGACGCCAGCGGCGTACCGTACGCCTTGAACCTGCAGATTCTCGTGCTCGCGCTCGCGTTCGCCGCCGCCTGGCTGCTGCTGAACCGTACCAACATCGGGCGCCAGATCTACGCGATGGGCGGCAACAAGGACGCGGCGCAGCGGCTCGGCTTCCATGTATTCCGCCTCAACTGCCTGGTCTATGGCTACCTGGGCCTGATCGCCGGCATCGCGTCGCTGGTCCAGGCGCAGCTCGCGCAGTCGGTCACGCCGACGGTGCTGGTCGGCAAGGAGCTCGACGTGCTCGCCGCGGTCGTCCTCGGCGGCGCGAGCCTGAACGGCGGCGTCGGTACGGTGTTCGGCGCGATCCTCGGCGTTGCGCTGCTCGCCATCCTGCAGAACGGGCTGGTCCTGATTGGCGTGTCGTCCTACTGGAACCAGTGGTTCGTCGGGCTGACGATACTGTGCGCCGTCTCGATCACCGCGTGGTCGGAACGCCGGCGGCGCGCCGCGAAGGCGATCAACTGATGGACGATCGGCGATGACCCCGCTGGGCCGCCCCAAGGGGTCACAGCCCCTCGAGCGCAGCGAGAGGAAAGCCCGTGACCCCGCCGGGCCGCCCCAAGGGGTCACAGCCCCTCGAGCGCAGCGAGAGGAAAGCCCGATGAGCAGCGGGAGCCAGGCGTCGCGTCCGGCCTTCATGCTGCCCCGCTTCCTGCGCGGCGGCCCGGTACCGATGCTGGCGCTCGTGCTGCTCGCGCTCGTCATCGTGTTCTGGTTGCTGCTCGGCGATCGCCTGTTCGGGGTCGGCGCGCTGCAGTCGATGGCCTTCCAGCTGCCAGAACTCGGCATCCTGTCGCTGGCGATGATGGTCGCGCTGCTGTCCGGCGGGCTGAACCTGTCGATCATCGCCACCGCCAATCTGTGCGCGCTGACGATGGCCTGGGTGCTGACGCGGCATGTACCCGAGGCGCACGGCCTCCTGTGGGGCGGCTGGCAGCTCATCGCGATCTTCGCCGGCCTCGCGGTCGCGGCCGTCGTCGGCTTGATCAACGGATTCGTGATCGCCTATCTCGGCGTGTCGCCGATCCTCGCGACGCTGGGCACGATGACGATGTGCAAGGGGCTGTCGATCGGCCTGACGCGCGGAAACGTGATCTCGGGCTTCCCCGACCCGATCGTCTTCCTCGGCAACGGCACGCTGCTGGGCGTGCCAGTCGCGTTGCTGATCTTTGCCGCGCTGTGCATGCCGATCGCGGTGCTGCTCAACAAGAGCCCGTTCGGGCACAAGATCTACATGATCGGCTCGAGCGAGAAGGCGACCCGCTATTCGGGTGTCGACACGCGACGCGTGCTGCTTGGCGTCTACCTGCTGTCGAGCCTGCTCGCCGTGGTCGCCGCGCTGGTCATGATGGCGCGCTTCAATTCGGCCAACGCGGCCTACGGCGAGAGTTACCTGCTGGTGACGATCCTCGCCGCGGTGCTCGGCGGCGTCGATCCCTTCGGCGGCTTCGGCAAGGTCGGAGGCCTGACGATGGCGCTGATCCTGCTGCAGGTGATCTCTTCGGCGTTCAACCTGCTCGATTTCAGCCCCTTCCTGACCGTCGCGATCTGGGGCGCGCTGATCATCGGCGTCGCCGCGCTTGGCGTCGTGCTCGAGGGCTTCGGCGCCAAGCGTCGCTAGTCGACGTCAGCCCGGCAACAGACGCGCGATGCAATCCGCGCCCGCCTGCGCTATCGTGTCCGGCCACGATCGTGGGAGGTCCGCCATGCCACTGACCTGCTGCTGCCTGACCGGCGTCGACGATCTGACGCCGCTGATCGAACTCGCGGTGGTCTCCGATCTGTACCCTTATGCCGAGTGGGGATTCCCGTACTCCCCGAAGCGCCAGGGAACGCCGGGGCGGTCACCGAGGCCTTGGCCGGACTGCCGAATCACGCGATCCTGTTCGATGCGTCGTCGGGGCGCGGCTAGTCGCCTGACGCGTGGCCGCTGGCGCGCGGCACGGTTCCGTGCGGCTACGCCGGCGGCCTGGGACCCGAGACGCTCGAACGCGCGCTGCCGCGAATCTACGAGGCGGCGCGCCGAAGACCTGCTCGCGCGCAAGACACCGCACGACGGACTCGGATTCGACGACGTGATCGCGCCGCCGGCTGTCATCGCGCGGCGCCTCGCCTACCGATGATGCCAGCGAGCGCCATTCGCTAGTCGCCGGGGCTCGCTTGGGTGCTTCGTATCTTCCGACCACCGATCCCGATCGGCTGTTCCATTACTTCGGAATCCGGCTGCCCTGCCCGGTCAATTCCGGCGACGTGCGCGCCGGTTGCGGGGCACCGATCTTCCGCCGATCCAAGCGGGGTTCCACGCTCGAACGCGAAGCGTGCATCGGCGTGTTCGGCCTGACCGCGAACTGGACGCACGGCCCGCTCGCCGAACCCGGTCCGCTCGAGCCGCGCGGCTCGCTCGGCACCGATCCGCCCCGGCCTCGCGATTCCTGGAGCTTGGGGCGGCGCTGCGTGGTCCCCGCGGACGCGATCTACGAGATCCGACTCGGCGCCGCGGGCGCCCTGGAGCGCTGGCGCATCCGGCGCCGGGATGGACGACCGTTCGGGGTCGCCGCGATCTGGAGCGAATGGCTGGATGACCCCGACGGGCTGATGCCCCCGACGTTTGCGATGTTGACCGTGCGGGCCCGCGATCACGCGGCAACGCATTTCCGAGCGGCGGCGGCGAACGGCGAGACGCCGCGTATGGTTGCGATCCTCGAGGAGGATGCCTACGATGCCTGGCTCGAGGCGCCCTTGCTGACGTCGCAGACCGTGCTCAATCGCAAGCCCGGCGCGCCGCTCGTCGCCGAGCAGGCGCGCGACGACGACGGGCCGACCGCCGGCGATGCCACGGCGCCGCGCTCCGATGGCCCGCGCGGCAAGCGATGAGCGGGCCCGACACGAAGGCTCTTGCCGAAGCGCTCGACCACCTGGTCGCGCGGGATTGGCATGCGGCGCATCGGCTCGTCCAGGACCTCGAGGATCCGATCGCGTGCAGGATCCACGGACTGGTGCATCGGATCGAGGGCGATCTCTCGAACAGCCGCTACTGGTACGGCCGTGCCGGCGTGCCGTTCGATCCGGCGCGCCCCATCGACGGCGAGCTGGCCGATTTGCACACCCGCTTGCGCGAGCTGCAGGCGGACACCTGAAGGTGCGCCGCTGCCGCCTCCGCGAGCCCGGCGCCGCTCACTTCGCGGCCTTGTCCAGCTCCGCCTCGATCTGCAGCGCACCCGACGGAACGCTTCCGGCGAGGCCCCGAAATCCGTTCGGGGACACTAGCCGGGGCGCGTCGTGATCGTCGTTCCGACGGGCGTCGCGAACCCCGGGATCGCGCGCACATCCGTCATCGCGCGCGCGGCGGCGGCCGCGGCGGCGCGCAATTCGCGACGCGCCGACGGCGCGTTCGGCATTGCCATCGAGACCTTGACGTGCTCGCGCCGGTTAGCGCGTGGAATGGTCATGCAAGCTCCGGAGCAATGAATCGGGCAGCGGCTTGCGCATCGACGCGCGCCCCGCATCGCACCGACTATCGCTCCAATCGCGGGCGCGCGGAATCGTCCTGACAGATGAGGTGCGGCCATGCAATGACGAGGCGCGCGCTCGTCAGAGCGCAGCGGCGCCGATCCGCCGTTCGGAACTCCGCGTGCAGGCGCAGGCCGAACACGGCGACGGACCCTCGATCCGGGTCGTACGCGGGATGATCGATGACCTGGAGGTCGACCGTGACCGCCGCTCGCCATGTCGAGGCGAGCGGCCACCAAGGACGAATGGCACTTCGACGGCCCCCGGGGCGGAGCCAGCGTCCGCACGACACCCAGTATGCATACGAACAGCGGCGAGACCTGCCGCGCGGCCGCGCTGGCGCACCAGGGCGTCGTGCTGCAGCCGACCTTCCTGGTCGGCGAGGACCTGGTCACCGGCCGCCTGGTCGAACTGATGCCGGAGTACCGCTCCGTCGAGTACGGCATTCATGCGGTCTATCCGACGCGCAAGAACGTCTCGGCCAGGGTGCGCGCGCTGCCCGGCTTTCTGACCGCATGCTTCAAGCATCCGCGCACGTCGTGGTAGCGCCCCCCGCCGCGCAATGAGGATGGCCTAACGCGTTTTGTCGCCGGGAAATCGCGCTATTTCGCGTGACCCATCGCCGGTCCGATCCGCTAGAAAGCACCTGCCCAGGTCTATTCCTCGCGTTCGCCGCGAAAGGCATGCCGCGACAGCACGCGCTGGCGCCTGGGCCGGCGAAGGAACCGCGCATGAAACAAAGAACGATGAATCGGGCGCGCCTGGTGCTCGCGATTCTTGCCCTGGACGAGCACGCCAGGAGATGCACCTTGCCCGCGCTTTCGGATCCCCTGCCGGAGCGGCGGGCAGCCTGGGAGTGCGCGTTCCGGCAGACCGCGCAGGCGACCTTCGTTCACCTGCTGCTGCACGGGCTCGAGCCGGAATTCGATGTCCACATCCTGCGCGGCGTCAGGCAGCAGCTGACCGACGGATTTGCATCCGAGCTTGTCCAGGACGCGGTGCATGAATTCCGCGAACGTCTGACACGCCGGGAGATCGTCCTGCTCGCCCGACTCGGTCGCTCGGCCGAGACGAGCGCCGTCGAGGAAGGCTTGACCGATGCCGCGCTGCTGAACCGGCTGCTCGCGCTGTCGATGAAGCTGTCCACGATCGCGCTGGGCGGCGTGGAGCCGGCCGACCTGAGCCTGGACAGCCCGCCCCATGTCGGGCGCTGAGCGCCGCGCGCAACGGCACGGCAAGCTGGATCGGCTGCAGACGCGCGCCGAGATCATCGCGCCTGCCGATCGCGGGCGCGCCGTTCGACAATGCCGCGCGAACGATATCGCTGCTGCGTCTCGCCCAGGCCTTTGGCAGTCGCTGCTGAGCGCGATCGCGCAGGCGACCGAAGTCAGCGTCGAGCGCCCCGATTGATCGCCGGATAGACGGGGCCCGCGCCCGACGGCAAGCGGGCCCTCCCCCGCCGTCAGCGGCAGGCGAAGCTCTCCGCGCGGTCGGCCGGCCCGCCGGCATAGATTGCCTTCTGCGGATAGGGGCATAGCGGCCGTGTGCGATCCGGCGCCCAGTTCGCCGGCACCTCGGCATTGGCGCCGCCGGGATTTCCCGCTCCGCGCGCCTGCGCGATGACTCGCGCGGGCGCTTCGCCGTGCTCCACCCAGCGCACGAGCGTCGACAGCATGTCGAACTGGTCGGTCGCCGGACCGCCGCTGCAGTGGTTCATGCCGGGCACCAGGAAGAGCCGTGCGTAGTCCGCGGCCGCGGCACCGTCGTGCTCGTCCTCGTGCTCGTGCTCGCGGTCGCGATCCTCGGCGTCCTGACCGAGCGCGCGATACCAGCGGACCGTGTCGAGCACCGAAAAGATCGGGTCGCTGATGCCGTGGTAGACGATCAATTTCCCGCCGCGACGCCGCAACACGCCGAGGTTCTCGGGGTCGGGTGGCGTCATGAACTGCATGCCCGACTGCGTGTAGATCGAATCGGTCGCGCGGATCTGCTGCGCGAGCAACTTCACGTCGGATCCCAGGCTGAACAGCGGCGGGACGAACGTCGCCGCGTCGGCCGGCGGCGTCTTGAACACGAAGCCGACCGCGCCCGGATCGAGCACGACCGGCGCGATGAACTCCCAGAAGATCGTGTTCGACGAGCCATGCCCGCTGTCGAATGGAAAGCGCGCATAGATCGGATGGCCGGCCGCGTCGACCGGTCCGGCGAAGATTCGACCGAGCGCCGATTTCTGGTCCGCCGACAGGCAGGTGCCGTCGCGCGGCCCGGCGCAGGTGGGCACGTCGCGATCGAGATCGAAGGCGCGCTGGCAGGCCTCGAGATCCTGGACCTGTCCGTCGACTACGCCATCGAGCGCATCGCATCTTGCGAGCACGCGGTCGGATACGAGCTGGCGCTCGGCCGGCGTCCAGGCGCCGGAAAGGTCGGGCAGCCCGGCGAAGGGCCCGCCGACGATCTTCGCGCCCGGGACGGCCAGCGGCGCGTACTGCTGGCCGCGGTAGATGCTGCGCACGGCGGCCTTGGGCAGGTTGAATCCCGCAGAACCGGCCAGGAAGCCATCGTACTCGTCCGCATAGCGCGCCGCGGCAACCATCGCATGGCGCCCGCCGTTCGAACAGCCGCCGAAGTAGGAATGGCGTGGACGCACGCCGTAGGCCTGCAGGATCACCGCCTTGGCCATCGGCGTCAGCTTGCCGACCGCCTCGTAGCCGTAGTCGAGCCGCGCCTGCGGATCGACGCCGAAGGTCGGGTTCTGCGCGGCATCGTGTCCGGCATCGGAACTGATCACCGCAAAACCCTGCAGCAGCGCACTGGTCAATGGCCCGCCACCGCTCGTGGCGCCGGCAGCGATGACGACGTTGCCGTCGATTCCGCCGTTGGCCTGGTAGAAATACCGTCCGTTCCATGCCAGCGGCAGTCGCATCTCGAATCCGATCGCATAGGCCTTGCCGTCGATCGGACCGATCCGCTCGAACATCCTGCCGGATACGACGCAGTGCGCGGCGACCGGCTTGCCGCCGTAGGACAAGGTGCCTGCGGCGACGAGCGCCGACGAGACGAAATGCGCATCCGCGAACGACAGCGTCGGCGCGAGCGCGGCGCAGTCGCCGCGCAGCGGCACGGCGTCGTCGCCGTCGATCGACGCCTTGCCGTCGCCCGCCCGGGCCGCGGGCGAGGCCATGACCGCAAGCGCGAGCGCGATCGTCCATCCCAAGCCGCGCCGCCGGCGCGTGCCCGCTTCAATGCTCGACATTGTTGTTCTCCCCAGGTCTGGGCCCATTGCAATGGAACCGGGCCGCCGATGGCTCGTTGCCGGCACGCGCGTCCTTGCTCGACCGGCTTGCTGCCGCGCCGGCGTTCCATGAAGCCGTAGCGCCGACCGAGGCAGTCTATGATGAATGCCAACGGTTTAGGAACCCTAGGTTTGCGCCGCGGCGGGATGCGGTTTCGCATTGCTGCTGCGCGGCAGGCCCGTCCGAAAGGAGTCGACATCATGGATGAAGAGAAGGCCGGCGAAGCCGCCACGTCGAGCGCTTTTCTCGAAGAAAAGGCGTTCAAGTCGCGCACCGTGCTCGTGTTCGGCGCGATCACCGATGCGCTGGCGGCTACGACGGTGGGACGCCTGATCGCGCTGTCGTCGGCGTCCGAAGCACCGATCAATCTGCTGGTTTCATCGCCCGGCGGCCACGTCGAGTCCGGCGACGTGATCCACGACATCGTGCGCTTCATCCGCGCGCCGGTGAACATGATCGGCACCGGCTGGGTGGGCAGCGCGGCGACGCATCTGTATCTTGCGGCGCCGAAGGAGCGCCGCTTCTGCCTGCCCAACACGCGCTTCCTGATCCATCAGCCCAGCGGCGGCGCCGGCGGACAGGCGACGGACATCGAGATCCAGGCACGCGAACTGGTGCGCGCGCGCCAGCGCATCGCCGGCGTCATCGCCCGCGAAACCGGGCGCTCGCTGGCATCCGTGCTTGTCGACATCGACCGCGACCGATGGGTGTCGGCCGAGGAGGCCATCGAATATGGCCTGCTGTCGAGAATCATCACCCGCCAGACCGAACTGCCCGGCTAGGGCCCGTTCACGTCACCCGCTTGACTTCAGGATGGAGGAGGCATGCTGAGAATCTCGATGTCGCTGCTGCTTGCGCTTGCGGTCGCGCAGGGCACCCACGCGCAAGATGCCCAGCAAACCCCGGATGGTGTCACGGAGAGCAACGATCCCGCCAAGGCCGCCGCGATCGAGCAGGCCGCGCGCGAGCTGAAGGAGCGCGCGAAGGCGCATCCCGAAAGCTCCGCGGACATCGTGCGCAGCCAGACCGACGCCGGACATGCGTTCATGTCCGGCGGCATCACGGTCGAGGATCGCCAGGCGATGTATGCCGAGCGCGATCCGTACAGCCTGTGGGTGGCGACCGTGGCCAAGCCCTCGGGCGCATACCTGTCCGATGCGAAGCTGCGCATCGTGAATGTCGGCGACAAATCCGTGGCCCTGGAGCGGACGATGGACGGTCCGTGGCTGTTCATCGCGCTGCCGGCCGGCACCTATGAGGTCACGGCGACATTCAGGGCGGACGACGCCGACAAGGACCAGACACTGAGCAACCGTGTCAGCGTCGCGAAGAGCGGACAACGTCAGGTCGTGCTGCGTTTTGCCTCGTCGGCGATCGTCGCGCCCGAAATGGCCGGCCCGTTCAAGGGCAATCCATTCGGCGGCCCGCCAAGAAAATAGTCCGCCGATTCCCGGTGCCGCGACGCGGCACGGCGACGCGCTGCTCACGAGGCTATTGCAACTGGTCCCCGTGCGCCTGATCCTGGTGCAACAAGGCGATCTTCACCGGCTGCACATTCCAGATTCTCTCGCAGTACTCGCTTACGCTGCGGTCCGACGAGAACCTGCCCATGCGCGCCACATTGAGGATCGCCA
>Ga0213853_10055651_pt1 | contig 29398 bp, 25 predicted proteins | sample ABR_2016_MetaT_FD_164456 | JGI IMG/M metagenome (GOLD analysis project Ga0213853, IMG submission 164456) | Metatranscriptome of freshwater sediment microbial communities from post-fracked creek in Pennsylvania, United States - ABR_2016... | ecosystem: Environmental > Aquatic > Freshwater >...
GCCTGCGTTCGTACCGAGGGTCCGCGAAAAAGCTAGGGAAAAGGCGCTCGCCGCGAAAGTCGACGTAGAACACACGCTTGTCTCGGAGCGCCTTGCTCAATGACTGGCGCGACCATCCCATCGCTTTCTGGAACTGGATCGACGCGACTAGCACAGCATCGCGTTTGAGCGATTCAAGGTAGGGATTCGCCGTCTCGGCCGTCACCGTGGCTTGTGTTTCGACACCGGGTGCGTCCTTGGCCAGTCTCTTGACTTCCGCACCGGCGCGCACAAATCGGTCCATCGCCCGCAAAAACAATAGGCGTCGCTTTGCCGCTGGACCGGCCGACTTGATGCGAGCTTGCTGATTTGCGGTACCCGAAGATAACTGAAGTGCAGCGACCTGCGCGGCAAGTTGCGACGCCTTGCGCACAACCGAGGTCGAGCCTTGAGTCTTGCGAACCATCAACTTTCGTGCTGTAGCGAGAGCCATCGAGACCGCGCATCCTTAAATTGGCTATGATAGTCAACCAAGTCAACTGCGTCAATCAAGTCAACCGATGGCGTATGGCTGGCTAGTTGGGAACAAAACTGCGGATTTCCGAGGGAGCCGGAGCCAAGCAGCCATCCCGACCTGTTGGCGCCGACGCTCGATTGAGCCACAGCACCGAATCCAAACTGCGCCACGTAAATTGAATTGGATTCAGCGTCCATGCGGTTTCCAAGGTGCATGGGGCGGCGCATTTCGAAATCGGCACCACCAATCAAAGTGGCTCATTTTCCGGTCGGCGGCAATGATGGGGCGCCGATGCGACCTCGCTTCGCGCAAAATGCAGCGCTACCGCGCCCGCCGGCAGCACCAGCGCCGCTGCGCAGCCAAATACCGCGCTGAGCCCCTTCGCGTCGGCGACCAGGCCGAGTGCCGGGCCGCCGAGGCCCAGCGCCACGTCGAGGCATGCGGTGAATCCGCCCATGGCGAGCGCCCGGTATTCAGCTGGCGTCCGCCGCACGACCTGCAGCCCGAAGCCCGGGAACACCAGCGAGTATCCGGCACCGACCAGTGCCGAGCCCGCGACGGCCAGCCACGGCCCGTCGGCCAGCCCGATCAGCGCGAGCCCGGTCGCTTCCACCGCAACGCTGCAAAGCGCCACGCGGCCGGCACCGACGCGATCGGGCAGGTACCCGCCGACGACGCGCACCGCGGCAAAGGCGGCTGCGAACGCGCTGAACCCGGCCCAGCGCGGCGTCCAGCCGTGCTCGACGAACAGCAGCGACACGAACGTCGTGGTGGCCGCGAAGCCGAGGCTGCTGAGCGCCAGGCCCAGGCCCGGCAGCCACACGCCTCGCAGGCCCGTGCGCCAGTCGCCGGCGGTCGGTCGCGGCAGTGCCTCCTGACGCGGCATCCGCCGCAATAGCAGCAGCGCGAACAGCGGTAGCAGGACCCCGACGAGGCCGATCGCGCCAAACCCGCGCAGGGCGTACAGGCCGGAGCCGATCGGCGCGGCGAGGGCGAAGGACGCATACATCGCGATGCCGATCCAGGCCATCACCCGGCCCGATTCGCCGGGTACGGCCCTGGCCAACCCCCAGGCCAGCGCGCCGGTCACGACGAAGCTCTCGGAGCCGCCGAGCAATGCGCGCCCGGCCAATAGCAACGCGAGCGCCACACCCGGCGATGCCGGCCAGGCGAGCGAAAGCAGGTACAGCGCACCCGAGGTCGACGCACCCCAGAGCCCCACGTGCATCACCGCATGGGTGCCGCGCGTGTCGCTGAGGTTACCTGACCACACCCGCGTCGCCAGCGAGGCGGCGAACTGGCTGCCCGCGATCCAGCCTACGACGAAGGAACTGAAGCCTAGCGTGTAGCGAACGTGCAATGGCAGCACCGGCATGGCCAGTCCGGTGAGGCCGAAGACGACGAATACGAGCGCCATCGGTGCCCGCAGCGACCTGCTTAGCGCGGCACCTTCGAGGCGCATTGGCGATGATCCGATCAAGGCGACGCCGTGTTCAAGGCCGGATCAGGACCTTGAGCGCTTCGCGGGCATCCATCGCGCGATAACCCTCGGGCGTGTCGCGCAGGGACAGCGTACGGTCAAATACGCGGCCAGGGTGAATGCGGCCTTCGAGCACGTCGGGCAGCAGTTCGTCGATGTAGGCGCGCACGGGCGCTGGACCACCGCCGACGAACACGTTCTTGAAGAAGGTAGGGCCGGCCGGAATGCCTTCGTAGTGCGGCACGCCCACACGGCCGATCGCACCGCCCGGCCGTGCGATCGCGACGGCATCGACCGTTGCGTCGCCGCTGCCGACGCATTCGAGCACCGAGTGCGCGCCCTGTCCGCCGGTCAGCGCCATCACGCGTTCGACCGCCTCGCCGCCACGCTCCGAGACGATGTCGGTTGCGCCGAATTCGCGCCCGAGCGCGACCCGAGCCGGGTGCCGGCCAAGCAGGATGATGCGCTCGGCCCCGAGGCGCCGCGCGGCGATCACGCCGCACAGTCCGACCGCGCCGTCGCCGATCACGGCCACGGTGCGACCCGGCCCGACGCGCGCCGAGCGCGCCGCGTGGTGGCCCGTGCCCAGCACGTCGGACAGGCTCAGCAGCGCGGGCCACAGCGCCTCGTCAATTTGCTGGCGCAACGGAAAGAGGGTGCCGTCGGCTTGCGGCACGCGCAGCGCCTCGGCCTGCGCGCCGTTGAGGCCGCCGTAGCCGAAGAAGCCGCCATGAACGCAAGCGGTCTGCAGGCCTTCGTGACAGAAGTCGCAGCGGCCGTCGGAATAGGCGAAGGGCATGATCACCGTATCGCCCACGCGGACGCGGCCGACGGCTGTGCCGACAGCCTCGACGATGCCGATTGCCTCATGTCCCATGCTCTGCCCAACCTCGCTCGGCGCCATGTCGCGATAGGGCCAGAGGTCGCTGCCGCAGATGCAGGCCTGCGTCACGCGGACGATCGCATCGGTGGGTTCCACAAGGGTCGGGTCCGGAACGTTGACGACGCGAACGTCGCCGGCTGAGTACATGACGGTGGCCAGCATGGTGTTCTCCTCGAAGCCGCCGCAGCGGCAATCTGCGAATCAGTTCAGCACGTATCACTGCTTGGTCGGTCTATCCGAGCCGAACCCACGTGCCTGCCATGGTGCGGGCGTTCATCGACTATCTTGGCGGCGCGACGGCACCGGGCGTTTCGGCGCTGGCCGGATGCGCCTCGATGCGGACCGCGATGCGGCCCGGGACATTCAGCAGTTCCAGCCCGCCGTCGATGCGCCCGAGGCGGACGAGCCCCGGCGAATTGCGGAACGGCTTCAGGAAGAATGCCAGGTTGCCCCAGGGAGCGTAGTAGCTGAAGTCAGCCGCTTCCGGTGTCGTACTGTCGGGGGCACCCTCGGTCGTGAGCTTGCGCGGCAACATCGATATCTTCTCGGTGCTGCCGTAGTCCTCCAGCGTGAGCGTGAGCGGGAGCAGTGCCGCAAAGTCGCGCGCCGTGACGCTGTCGTCCAGCGTGGCGCGGATCGACTGGTCCCCGATGGCGATCCGGATCCTCATGGGTGCAGGGCGACGTCGCGCGAATCGGCGCGCTGCGAGCGCAGGCGCCAAGGCCAGTGCGCCGAGCGCGCGGTTGGCTTGGCGCTCGTCGGTCCGTTGAATCGTTCTCGATCGAGTTGAACGGCAGGAGTCACGCGCATTCGGAGTTCCCTCACTTCGCCAGCGCCTTGACGATCTCGAGCATGCGCTCGAGCGTCGGGTCCTGGCGTCCCTTGACCCAGCCGAACACGAAGCTGGACGAATAACTCACGTCCGCGACCGGCACCACCGCGATGTTCGGCGGATAGGTGAAGTTGCGGCCGGTGACGGCAAGGCCGATCCCCATGCCCACGGAAATCAGGTTCAGCTGGGTGGTGATCGTGCGGACCTCCTGTACTACGTGCGGTTCGAACCCAGCCTTCTGGCACAGCGCGAACAACGGGCCGTAGCCCGGGCTGCTGACCGACTGCGGAACGACGACGAAAGGCTCGCCGGCCAGGTCGGCGAGCGTGAGCGACTTGCGCTGGGCGAGCCGATGGTCGTTGGGCAGTGCGGCGCCGAGTCCGTTGGACTGGATCTTGAACCAGTCCAGCACCGTCTCGTCCTGGTTCGCGACGCCGGAGCCGCGCCCCTTGCGCAGCTTCGCGCTGCCCGGGCCGATGTGCATGAAGCCGCAGTCGATTTTGCCCTCAGCGAGCGCCTTCGGCTGGTCCGTCGTGGAGATCTCGTGCAGCGACAGGGTCACCTCGGGATACGCCTCGTGGAACCGCTTGATTGCCGCGCGGAAGATCGAATTGAGCAGCGTGAGCGATCCGTAGCCGATGCTCAGCGTGCCGCTCGCGCCGCGACCGACGCGTTGCGTCACGACAATCGACTCGTTGAGTTGATGGAGCAGCCCCCGGATCTGCGGCAGCAGCACCTTGCCGGCGGCAGTGAGCCGCACACGATGCGCGAGGCGCTCGAAAAGCAGCGTGCCGATCTCGTCTTCGAGGTCCGCGATGATTTGCGACACCGCCGGGCGCGTGACGTGCAGGCGATCGGAGGCGCGGCCGAAATGTTCCTCTTCGGCGGCGGCGACAAAATAGCGGAGGTGGCGTAGTTCCATCGTGCGGGGCCGTGTAAAGTCGCATGTCCTGGCGCTTTGTCGTGCCCGCCGGGCTGATGACTCCGAATCCATGCGATTCTTGCGGACCCGGGCCGTTCGGTCGAGTCGTCATTATTGCCGCACACGGTAAGAAAAGCTAACCACGATCAGACGGGCACGTGCCGTCAGCGGGGCTTACCGCAGCAACGGAACTTCCAACTGGACGCTGCGATCGTAGCTCACGCAGACTCCTGGCACGCCGCGCGCACAGCAGAAACTTGTCGCGCATGCCGAGGAGACTCCCGACCGGATCCGCGTCACGAGACGAGGGCAGGCCGGCCCGAGCGAGCGACGTTCCATGTCGACCAGCACTGATCTGTGCGTTCATCTTGCCGACCACGTCGTCGGCACGCGCTACGAAAGCCTGCCCTCCACGGCCGTGGAGGGTGCGAAGAAGAGCATCCTCGACACGCTAGGCGTCGTATTGGCCGCAGGCGGCATGGAGCCCGCCGTGCGCGAGGTCGTCGAGATTGCCAGGGAGGACGGCGGCACGCCGGAATGTTCGGTGCTGGGCTTCGGCCTGCGCGTGCCGGCGACAATGGCCGCCTTCGCGAACGGTGCGATGGCGCACGCACTCGACTACGACGACCAGACGCCCTGGGGCCAGCACTCGGGCAGCTCGTTGCTGCCGGCTGCCTTCGCGATCGCCGAGCGGGTCGCGGCGCGTCGGGGTGCTGTCGCGGGCCGTGATTTGATCGCCGCGGTCGCCGTCGGCCAGGACATCTTCAACCGCTTGCGCCGCCATGTCGACTGGCGCAAGGACTGGAACTTCACAACCGTGATCGGTGTGTACGCCGCGACGGCGGCAGCGTGCCACCTTCTCCGGCTGGACCGCGACGCGGTGGCCCATGCCCTCGGCATCGCGAGCCTGCAGTCCTGCGGGTCGACGGCCGTGATCAACGCCACCGGCAGCAACCTGCGCGCCCTGTACGGCGCCTTTCCGGCGCGCGGTGCCGTGACGGCCGCGCTGCTGGCCGAGCGTGGCGTCGGCGGCGTGCCAGGCTTGTTCGAAGGACCGCATGGCGTGTTCGACCTGCATTTCGGTGGCCGCTACGACCGCGCCGCGATTCTCGACGGCCTGGGAATTGACTACACCGGTGGGCAGACGCTGTACAAGCGCTGGCCCGCGGTGGGCACGGCCCATTCGCACATCCACGCGACGATCGGCCTCGTCGAGGACAACGGCATCGATGCCGCGCAGATCGATGCTATCCAGGTGTTCGTCGGCGACTACCACCGATTGATGTGCGATCCGCTCGAACGGCGACGTGCCCCGTCCACGCTCGTCGAGGCCAAGTTCAGCCTGCCGTACCTCGTCGCGGCCGCCGCCGTCCGTCGCGATCTGCGCCTCGCGGATTTCCGCGCCGAGGCGTTGTGCGATCCGCAGATCCTGGACCTTGCCCGCAGGGTGGTCCCCGTCGACGACGCCAGCCTCGACTGGAAGCTGGATCTGCCCCCGGGCCGCGTCAAGATCGCGATGCGTGACGGGCGACGCTTCGAGCGCACCGGGCGAGGCATTCCGGGCAGCGCCGAGACGCCGCTCGAGTGGGCCGACCTGGTGGGCAAGTTCGCCGATTGCGCCTCGGTTGCGCCGCGGGCGCCGACGGCCGAACTGGTTGCCGGCGTGCATGAATCCGTGCGCCGGCTCGAGTATGCGGACGACGCGACCGCCGTGCTGCGGGCGCTGTGCTGAAGCCTGTCGGCGCGATTCGAGACACCATCCGCGAGCGTTCAACGAACATGCCCAATCAGAACGGCCTCGACCGCCTATTTCGACCCGCCAGCGTGGCTGTCATCGGGGCCTCGCCGAAACACGGCAACCCGAGGAACTCGCTGATGCGCGTGCTCATCAAGCACGGATTCGACGGCAGGATCTATCCCGTCACGCCCACGCATGCGGAGGTCGAGGGCCTGGCGGCCTACAAGAGCCTGGCCGAATTGCCCGAGATCCCCGACGTCGCGCTGATCATCACGCCGGCGTCGACCGTGCCGGCGCTTATCGACGAATGCGGCGCCAAGGGCACGCGCCATGCGATCGTCTTCAGCGCTGGCTTCGAGGAGTCGGGCGAGGGCAAGCAACTTGCCGTTCAGCTGGCCGAGGCCGCGCGCCGGAACGGCGTCACCGTGATCGGGCCGAACTGTCAGGGGCTGTGGTCAGTGCGCCGCCGGGCAATGTTGTCGTACAGCCCGGCCGCCCTGAACCTGGAGCAGGCGCGCCACGCTCCGATCGCCATCGTCAGCCAGAGCGGCGCGCTGGCTGGCGCGCTGTGCGGTTCGCTGCATCGCAGCGGCCTGGGCTGCTCGTACATGGTCAGCGTCGGCAACGAGAGCGTCTTCGACGCGCTCGACGCGCTGGAGTGGCTGGTCGAGCAGGACGACGTTCGCGTCGTGGCCCTTTACCTCGAGGGCCTGCATCGGGGCGGGCGCATCCTGCACATTGCCGAGCGCGCGCGCCGCAGCGGCGTGCGCATCGTGGTGTTGAAGGCCGGTCGCTCCGAGCTCGGTCTGCAGACCACTGCGTCGCACACCGGCAAGATCGCCTCGGCCTACGCGGTGTATGCCGACGTGCTGGCGCAGGCGGGCGTGGTGTCGCTGAACAATCTGGCCGAATTGCTCTGGGCGGTGGAGGTGCTCGCATTCATGCCGCTGCCGCGTGCAAGCGGCGATGTGCAGGGGGGCGTGTCGATGCTCAGCTCCTCCGGAGGCGCGGCAGCGCTCCTGGCCGACCACAGCAGCGAGCACGCCGTGCCGATAGCCCGGTTCAGTCCCGCGACGGCCGAGCGCCTGCAGTCGCTGCTGCCCGAGTTCGCACGAAAGGAGAACCCGATCGATCTCACCGGCCAGATCAACAGCGTGCCGCATCTTTTTCGCGACACCTTCGTGGCCGTGGCCGCGGACCCGCGCACCGAGGCGCTGGTGGTTCAGCACGCCAACAGCGGACGCAAGTACCTGAAGGAGGACGGCGAGGTCTACCGGCAGGTTGCCGCAAGCGATCTGCCCGTGATCGCCAGCTTCGTTGGCGACACGCTGTCGGCGGAAACCCGGCAAGAGTTCCGCGCTGCCGGGGTGCTGCTGTCGCCCGAACCCTCGGCCACGATCAACGCACTTTCGCTGCTCTACCGGATGCGCAGCTCGCAGGCACTACCTGCACCGGTGCCACGTCCGCTGCCGCCGCGGCGCGACGCTCCACAGACATGGACGGCGATGATGGCCTTCTGCGAGTCGGCCGGCGCCGAGCCGGCCCCTTGGCGAATCCTGGGCCCGGCCGATCGCGCCACGAATGCCTGCGCAGGGCTGCAGTTTCCGCTGGTCGTGAAGGTGTTACCGGCCGACGCTGACCACAAGAGCGAGCTCGGCCTGGTGAAGCTGCGCGTGCCGTCGCCGGAGCAGGTCGACGCCGTGGCGACGGACTTCCGCGCGCGCATGGGCAAACCGTCGGCCGGCATCCTGGTGCAGGAGATGGTCGGCGACGGCGTCGAGGTGGTGGTGTCGTTCCTGCGTCAGACCGACTTCGGTCCGATCATGTCCATCGGCAGCGGCGGCGTCGCGATCGAGCTCTACCGCGACATCGCGCACCTGGCGCTGCCGGCGACGGCGGACCAGGTCCGCGCGGTGCTCGGCCGGCTCAAGCTGTGGACACTGCTGCAGGGGTTCCGCGGCGGGCCGGCAGCGGACGTGGACGCGCTCGCCGAGGCAGCGGTGCGTCTGGGCGACCTGTTCCTCGCCTGCCCTGACCTTCAGGAGTTCGAGCTGAACCCGGTCATCGTGCAGGGCCGCGGCCAGGGCCTGCGCGTGGTCGACGCGCTGGCGACGGTGTCGGCCGCGATGTGACGCAGCCCGACCGCTGCTGGCCGCTCCGTCGGTTCGCCGGCCGGCTGCGGTCTACCGCCGAGGCCTGGCGGCCTGGTGGCTGCGTCGTTGCGCGACGTCACGTCCGGCTGTCCCAGGGCGGCGTCGCTCACGCGTGGCTGAACCGCGCTCCGATCCAGGTGCCGTTTCCGACCAATTCGCGAGCGCACACGGCGAGCACGACGCGCGCCGCCAGCGCGGTCGGCGACAGCTCGTCGTTGGGCAGACTGCACAGGTAGCTGCGCCGGATCGCATCGCTCTCGGCGATCGCCGAGAGGCGGAAGCGTTTGTCCGCATCGGCGACGCGCCGCGTCGCGGCCCAGGGCTGGATCGTGGCGCCGAGCCCTGCATCCACCGCATCCATCAGTGTGGCGAGCGAATCGATCTCGGCCGCCAGCGTGGGCTGCAGGCCGACGCGAGTGAAGGCCGCGTCCAGTGCGCTGCGCAGGCCGTGGCCGGCACTCGGAAGGATCAGCGGCACGCCGTCGAGGTCGGACAGCGCTGCGGTCTCGCCGGCGGTGTTCAGGGCCGGGCGCGCGGCGGACTGGATCAGGAACAGCCGCTCGTCGACCAGCGGGGTCGTGTTCCAGCGCCGCGCGGCATGGGTGCCGTACAGCACAGCGAGGTCGAGCTGCCGGGCGTTGAGCATGGCCGCTAGGTATCCCGACAGGCTCTCGACGATTTGCAGCCGTACGTCGGGAAACTTGTCGCGCACCTTCAGCAAGAGGGGAAGCCCCAGCACCGAGCAGGCTGTCGGCGCGAGGCCGACGCTGACGGTGCCCATCAGGCGCGCATGCTGCGCCACGCGCGCGGCCTCGTCGGCGTGGCGCAGCGTCAGCTGGGCTTGGCGGAAGAACGCGAGCCCCGCCTCGGTGGGCAAAGTGCCCTGACTGGTGCGAAGCAGCAGCCGCGTTGACAGCTCGGCTTCCAGGCGCGAGATCTGCTGGCTCAGCGCGGACTGCACGACCTCGAGCTCGGCCGCGGCGCGGGTCAGGCTGCCGCACTCGACGATGCTCACGAAGTAGCGCAGCTGGCGCAGTTCCATTGCCGCGGCGCTTCAGGCCGGACCGCCGGTACCGCCGGCATGCCGCGCCGCGAGATAGCCGAAGACCAGCGCCGGCCCGAGCGTGATGCCGGGGCCGGGATAGGCCCCGTTCATCACCGAGTGCATGTCGTTGCCGCAGGCGTAGAGGCCCTCGATGACCGTGCCGTCGCCACGAAGCACCCGGGCGTGCTCGTCGGTCATCACGCCGGCGGCCATGCCGAGATCGGCCGGGTACACCGCCACCGCATGGAAGGGCGGCTTCACGATCGGTGCCACGCACGGATTGGGCCGTTCCTGTGCGTCGCCCAGGTGGCGCTGGTAGATATCGCCGCCGCGGCCGAAGTCGCTGTCGACGCCGCGCGAGGCACCGGCATTGAAGCGTGCGACGCTGGCCACGAAGGCCGTGGCCGGAACGCCCATCCGCCCGGCGAGTTGCTCCAGCGAGCCTGCGCTGAGCAGGTAGCCGCTGTCCCGCTCGTGGCGCAGCGAAAGCGCGAAGGGCCGCACCCGACCCAGTCCGTACTTCCAGAGGAAGTGGCTGTCGCAGACGAGCCAGGCCGGCACGCAGCGGTCCGCGTCGCGCAGCTGGGCCTGCACGAACTCGTGGTACGACACCGCCTCGTTGGCGAAGCGCACGCCGTCGCGGTTGACGGCGATGAGGCCCGGCTTGGCGCGGTCCGTCACCGTGTGCGGGAAAATCGACGTGGAGCCATCGGCGCGGCGGCCGACCGACACGGGCACCCAGAAGGCCAGCGTCCGCTCCGGGCGGCTGAGCCGTGCACCGGCGTCCAGCGCGAGCTGCGCGCCGCCAAGCGCCGCACCCGTCTGCGCGGTGGCCGACAGATCGCCCGCGCTGATCGGAACGTAGAGCTGGCGCAGCGACTTGTGCTGCGAGATGCCGCCGGTGGCGAGGATGACGCCGCGTCGCGCCTGCAGACTGCGGAGCACACCGCCGTCGACCAGCACGATGCCCGCTACGCGGGTCTCGTCCAGCAGCAACCGCTCGACGCGCGCCGAAAGCGTCACCTCCACCTTCAGCTGCCGCAGCGACAAGAACTGCCGCGCCGCCAGCGCGCTGCCGAGGTACAGGCTGGTGCCGCGGTGCGTCTGCAGCCGCTGGCGCGCATAGCGCGCGGCCAGCTTCGCGGCATGCCACAGCGCGCGCGGCGAGCGCGTCACGCGGCGCAGCAGCGGCAGGTCCTCGCGACTGATCATCATGCCGCCGAACAGCAGGAACTCGGGCAGCGGATCGCGCAGCCGCGCGAAGTCCGTCCCGAGCGCGCGGCCGTCGAAGGGCACCGGCTCGAGCACGCGTCCGCCGGCCGTGGCGCCAGGGCGGTCGGGGTAGTAGTCCGGGTAGCGGCGCACCGGCTGGAACTTCATCGCGGTATGGGCCTCGAGGAAGCGGATCGCCTCGTCGCCGTGCGCGAGGAAGGCGCGCATCCGCGGGTCGTCGTGCACGCCGGGCACCGTGGCCTCGAGGTAGGCGCGCGCCTGGTCGAGGCTGTCCGGCAGACCGGCCTCGGCCATCTTGTGGTTGGCGGGGATCCACACCATGCCGCCGGAGATCGCGGTGGTGCCGCCGATGCGGTCGCTGGCTTCGATCAGCAAGACGCGCTGGCCGAGCGCCGCGGCAGTGCAGGCCGCGGCCATGCCCGCCGCGCCGGCGCCGAGCACAATGAGGTCGTAGATTCCGTTGCCGGTCTCAGTCATCGCCGAGCTTCAGGTTGCTGGGCTTGCGCCGCTCGATCGACCACTTCAACAAGGCAGCACCGCGGTACACCGCATGCGCGAACTTGCCGTAGGGCATGGTGACGAAGAGAGCCATCACCGCGCCGAGGTGCAGGCACAGCGCAAGCGTCATGACGGCCGTGCCGTGCGAGAGCGCCAGCGCAAGCCCGCTGGCGGCCGTGAGCAGCAGCAGGCCGATGAAACCGACGTCCATCGACCGCTGTTCCGGCGCGCGATGCAGTGGGTGGCGGCGCCACTGCAGGGCCAGCAAGCCCGCGCTGCCGGCGAGCAGCGCCACGCCGCCGGGCATGCCGAGCAGCTTGGGCAGGCTCGTGAAGCCGTAGGGCGCGTGCTGCCCGAGCAGGTAGTGGTACAGCGTGGCCGTGCCGGTGGACGCGAAGCACAGCAGGAATCCGTAGAACGTGAGGTGGTGAAAGCGGCGCCGCTGCAGTGTGAAGCGGTCGCTCTCCTCGTTGCAGCCGTCGCCGTGGCCGCCGTCGAGGTACTTGAGCGTCAGCGCGTGGTGCGCCGCCTCGGTCGCGGCGGGCAGCGTCGCCGGCCCATCGCCGGCAGCGCGCCAGAAGCGCCGCACTCCCATGCCGAGGGCCAGGACTGCGAATGCGAATACCGGCAGGAACATCGCCACCAGCAGGCCGTGCGGGAACACGGCGTAGAAGGCCGAGGCATCGGCCCGAGCCGCGGACAAATTGCCGGTGGAGACGGCCGCGAGCGCGAGGAACAGCGCCAGCGCGAAGGCCAGCGCGCCGGCCACGACCACACCGTTGCGGCGATATAGGCCGCCGAGCGCCCGTGGCCAGGCGTACTCGGCATAGGTCTCGGCGCGCACGCGCGCCATCGCGCGCGGCACGTTGAGCGCGAAGTCGTGCGGCGGTGCGTACTGGCACGCGTGCAGGCAGGCGCCGCAGTTGTGGCAGAGGTTGGCCAGGTAATGCACGTCTGCGGTGTGGAACTCCAGCCGGCGCGTCATTGCCGGGAACACCGCGCAGTAGCCTTCGCAGTACCGGCAGGCATTGCAGATCTGCAGCACCCGCACGACTTCCTGCGTCGCACCTGTCGACGCTGCGGCGGCCTCGCTGGCGCCCAGCCCAGCCGCCTCACGGGCCAGAGCCTTAAGCGTGCGCATGGGCGGCCCGCGGATGTGCAAAGCCCACGGCGGCGGCGGCTTCGGTTCCGGCGATGCGTCCGAACGCCGTGCCGATCGACATGCCGACCCCGGCGGTGTAGCCCTGACCTAGCACGTTGCCCGCCATCATTTCGCCTGCCACGAACAGGTTGAGGCTGGGCTGTCCGCCAAAGTTGACGCGGGCCTGGCGGTCGGTCTCGAGTCCGAGATACGTGAAGGTGACGCCGGGCCGCACCGCATAGCCGAAGTAGGGCGGTGTGTCGAGCGCTCGCGCCCAGTGCGTCTTGACCGGTTCGAGTCCTTCGGTGCGGCAATCGTCGAGTCGGGTGTGGTCGAAGCTGCCGGGGCGGCACGCAGCGTTGTAGGCGGTCACGGTCTGCATGAAAGTGGCCTCGTCGAGCTGCAGCGCCCGCGCCAGTAATGGCAGCGTGTCGGCCCGCACGCCGGGGAACACTGGCGGCATGAAGCGGCCGACCGCCTTGGCGTCAATGATCGAGTAGGCGACTTGGCCCGGCTGCCGGGCCACCAGGCGGCCCCAGATCGCGTAGCGCTTGGGCCAGAAGTCCTCGCCCTCGTCGTAGAAGCGGCGCGCCTCGTGGTTGACTACGATGCCGAGCGACACGCAGTCGATGCGCGTGCAGATGCCGCCGTCGTACAGCGGCGCGCGGGCGTCGATGGCGACCATGTGCGCCTGCGTGGCGTCGCCGATCGGGTCGGCACCGGCGTCGAGCATGAAGCGCAGCAGTTCCCCGGTGTTGTAACGCGTGCCGCGGATCAGGAAGCTGTCGGCCGGGCTCGCGCCGTGCTCGTCCACGCCCCAGGCCTCGCGCAGCCACTCGCGGTTCGACTCGAAGCCGCCGGCGGCGAGCACGCAGGTGCGCGCCGCGATGCGCGTGCTGCCCGACCACGCTGCGACGAAGGCGCCGTCGCGCAAGTCGATGCGCTGCACCGGGCTGTCGTAGCGGACCTGCACGCCCAGCGCCTGCGCGCTCCGGTAGTACGCATTGACCAGCGCCTTGCCGCCGCCCATGAAGAAGGCGTTGGTGCGGGCGGTGTGCAGCGCGCCGGAGAGCGAGGGCTGAAAGCGCACGCCGTGGTGCACCATCCAGGGTCGGCAGGTGGCCGATGCGCGGATCGTCAGACGGGCGAGTTCCTCGTTCGTGCGCCCGCCGGTGACCTTCAGCAGGTCTTGCCAGAACTCTTCCTCGCGGTAGGCCTCGACAAGAACGTCCTGCGGCGCGTCGTGCATGCAGCGCAGGTTGCGCGTGTGTTGCGAATTGCCGCCGCGCCATTCGCGCGGCGAGGATTCCAACAGCAGCACCGAGGCGCCGGCCTCGCGGGCCATCAGTGCGGCGCACAGAGCCGCATTGCCGCCACCGATCACGAGCACGTCCGTCAAGCCGACCTCCGGAGCCCGCCTGCCGGGCGCGGACACGACTCTAGCGGCCGGGGGCGGCCGTCGCCAGACTGCCTTCTGGATGCGCCCATCACGATTCGTGATGGCCTCAGCTCGCACGACGGACTACTGCGCAGGGCCGAACATGCGTAGCATCCGGACCAGCGCATCGGCCCTCTTCCCGCTCGGGCCAGGACAGGCACGCGGTGGATCTCGGCATCAAAGGCAAGGTCGCTCTCGTCACGGCATCCAGCGGCGGCATGGGACGCAACATCGCTCATGCGCTCGCTGCGGAAGGCGCCGACGTGGTGCTGTTTGCGCGCACCGAAAGCAAGCTGCGCGAAATCTGCGCGCAGATCGAAGCGCAGCATTGCGTGCGTGCCGTCGCGGTGGCTGGCAGCATGCTCGAGTCGGCCGACATCGAGCGGCTCGCCGGCGTGCTCGCGCAGCGCCAGGGTCCGGACATCGTGGTGCTCGTGACCGGGCGCCCGCCGAACCCGCTGCGCGACGCCCTCGAGGAGAACGAGCTGGAGCGCTGGGACGATGCCTATCGAGTGCAGCTGCGCAGCGTGGTACAACTCGTCAACGGCGTGGTGCCGCAGATGGTCGCCAAGGGATGGGGGCGCATCGTCGCGATCACCTCGGCGTCGGCCAAGCAGCCGATGGGAAAGCACGCGCTGTCCACCGTGTTCCGCGCCGGGGTGACGGCCTACATGAAGACACTGGCCAACGAACTCGGTGCAAAGGGCGTCACGGTCAATTGTGTGGCGCCGGCGCTGATCGACACCTCGCACCGCGCCGGGTCGGCCGCCTACACGGGCGAGCAGACCGAGCGCCGCAAGGCGATGACGCCGCTGGGGCGCATGGGCACCCAGGACGAACTGTGCGGCGTGGTCGCGTTCCTCGCCTCGGCCCAGGCCGGCTTCGTGACCGGCAGCACCGTGGCCGTCGAGGGCGGGATGGTCGCGTCGCTCTTCTAGTCGGTGGCGGGGCGGTGATGTTCGGGCCATAGCATCTTCACCACCGAGCGTTCGCGCCCGTAGGCGTAGCAGCTGTCGAGCTTGACCTCCGGGTCGAGGCGCCGGTTCGGGTCCGCACCGCGGATGCCCTGCAATACCGTGGTGCCCATCGTCACCAGCATCTCCATCAGGTGCGTGCAGCCGGCTGCACCGTGAAGCCGCTCCTTGACCCTGGCGGACCAGCCGCGTGCCAGCCGCTCGCCAATGAGCACCTGCAGCGCGCCCTCGGCCTCCTTGCACAGCGTCCACGGCGTCACGTCCGACGAGGCCTCGACGCCGCGCACCGTGAATTCGCCATCCACCGTGAGCCGCACCCACAGGTCGTGCAGCGGCGCACCTGCGGGCACGGGCAGTGGCGAACTTGGCCGCAGGTAGTCGAACGGCTTGCGGTCGACCAGCCGCGCTTCGACGTCGAACAGACCGTCCTCGCGCGCGAAAGCTCGCATGTCGATCGTGCGGTGGTGCACCTCGCGGCTCGCGGTGGGCGGGGGAAGTGGCATGGTGGCGACTAGGTGCGGTTGAGGATGCGGCCACCGTCCACCAGGATGCACTCGCCGGTGATGAAGCTGGACTCGTCCGAGGCGAGGAAGAGCGCGAGGTTCGCGACGTCCCAGCCGGTGCCCTGGCGGCCCAGCGGCACCTTGGCATTGCGCTCGGCCATCACGTCCTCGCGCGTGCGGTTCCACTGGCGCGAGCGCGTCGCCACCGCCATGGGCGTGTCGATCAAGCCGGGCAGGATCGCGTTGATGCGGATGTTGTACTTCGCGTTCTGCAGTGCGAGCTGCTCCGTCAGCGCGTTGACGCCCGCCTTGGTCGCCTTGTAGGCCACGTAGGGATAGAGGCCGACCGCAGCCGCCGACGAGACGTTGACGATCGCCCCCGAACGCTGCTGACGCATGATGGCCAGTGCGTGCTTGCAGGCGAAGGCCGTACCGCGCAGGTTGGTGCGGTAGATGTGGTCGAAACGTTCCTCGGTGATGTCCATCAGGTCGGCGTCGCCGCCACCGAGGCTCACGCCGACGTTGTTGTGCAGAACGTCGAGCGAACCCCAGCGCCGGTGTCCTTCCTGAATCGCAGCGATGATGTCGGCTTCCTGGGTGACGTCGGCCTTCACGGCGACGGCCTCGCCGCCTTCGGCCCGAATCATCGCCGCGGTTTCCTCGACCGATTCGAGGGAGCGATTGGCGGCCACCACACGCGCGCCTTCGCGCGCGAACCGGATCGCCGCCGCGCGGCCGTTGCCGAGGCCCTCGCCGGGGCTCTGGCCCGCGCCGAAGACAACCGCCACCTTGCCTTCGAGGCGGAACTTCGGCGTCCAGCCGGCTCCACGATCGTTCGTCGAATCCACGGTCATCTCCTGTCGTTCACGCGGTGAAGCGGATGTTCGAGCCCAGTTCCACCAGGCTCCGGAGGTCGTCGAGCGTCGCGCCCGGCCCGAACGTGCGGCTGGCTGCCAGCACCTGCGCCGCGGCCTGGTTGGCGATAAGCGCTGGAGCGCCAACGCGCCGGGCCAGCTGCATGCACTGCGCCAGTTCGGCGGCGACGCCGTCGAGCCGGGCATCGGCGGTCTGCGTGCCGGCGGTAAGTACCGGCAGCACGCGCGCCGTCGCGCTGTTGGCGCCCGAGCAGCGATTCAGTACCGTGGCCATGTCGGCCAGGCCGAGGCCGTTCTCGGTGCCCATGGCCGCGCACTCGTAAGTGACGAGCCGGTTGCACACCGCGACCGCACAGACGATGGCCCGCGCGATGCGGCCCGAGCCGACGTCGCCGCAGACCACGACCTTCGCGCCGAGCCGCTCGAGCAGCGGCAGCACCTCGGCAAGCGTTTCCGATGCGCCGCCACAGAGGATCGCCGCGTCGCCCGGAAAGGCCTGCAGGTGCTCGCAGTGCAACGGCGCGTCGACGAAGGCGATGCCGCGCCCGGCGAGATCCGCAGCGAGGCTGCGGGCCTGCGCCGGGTCGCCCGGCAGCAGGTCCACGATCGTGGCGCCGCGCGACAGCGCAGCGCCGAGACCGCTGGCCGACAGCACGTCGCTCGATGAGGCCTCATCGGCCACGAGGACGAGGCGGGTGCGCGCGCCGAGCGCGGCGAGGCTCGCCAGCCGTTCGACGCCGTCGATGGTTGGCAGGTTGCCGTCAGCCGCGAAGGCGAGCACCTGGCACGAGCTGACCAGGCGGCGTGCCGCGAGCGAAGCCACCGCACCGCTGCCGACGACGCCGACGGTCTGCTGGGAAGTTTTCTGCATGGATGCCTTCAAGACGCCGACCCGGCGAAGGAGGTGGCCGCCATTGATCCGATGACGCCGATCATCTGCTCGAGCTGCGCGCAGTCGCCGAGGGTGTTCAGCCCGATCTGAAGCATGCCGGAGGCGAGGCTGCACAGCGGCATCGTGACGCCGCGCTCGCCGCCCATCGCCACCGCCTGGTAGACGTCCTTGACCTGCAGCGCGAGGCCGAACTTGGTCGACTGCCGGCCCTGCGCGATCGCCGGCAGCATGCCCTGCGCCGTGAAATTACGAGCCGTCGTGGCGTTCAGCGCCTCGATCATCGTCTCGAGCGACAAGCCGGCCTTGCGGCCCATGGCCACCAGCTCCAGCGTGGCCAGGCGGCAGCTGGCGTTCATCATGTTGTTGACGGCCTTCATCGTCTGGCCGTTGCCCACCGTTTCGCCGACGTAGAAGACGTTCGGGCTCATGTCGGTGAGCACCGCGTGAACCCGATCGAACGCGGTTCGGTCGCCGGAGGCGATGATCGACACCGTACCGGCGATCGCAGTGTCCATTGCACCCGATACCGGCGCGTCGAGCAGCGTCACGCCGCGCGGCTGCAGCAGGCGCGCGAACTCGCGCGTCTCGCTGGGAAGGCCGCTCGTCTGGTCGATCACCACGCTGCCGGGCATCAGGCCCTCGGCTAGGCCGTTCGTGCCGAACAGCGCCTGGCGCACGTCGACGCTGCGCGGCAGGCATAGCAGCACCACCTCACTGCGGCGTGCGAGTTCCGCACCGTTGTCGGCGGCGCGCGCGCCGCGCTCGACGAAGCCCGCCACGACCGCGGGGTTGAGGTCGAGCACGTTGAGCGCGTGCTTGCTGACCAGGTGCGAAGCGAGCGCGCCGCCCATTGCGCCGAGACCGACGTATCCGACTCTCATGTTTGCCTTCGGAACTCCCGGGAGCAGTATGCGGCCAGTCTGCCGGATCAGTGACCGCGCGGCATTGTTAGGCGCCGGACTGCGTCACGTCGAGTCGACTTTTTTGTCCTGGCGGTAAGCGAACCTGACGCTATTGCCTGGTAAGCAGGAATGACCAGAAGCGCCAGAAGAAGTGTCTGGACGCGTTTGACGCGGCTCTGCACAGTAGGCGACTGTCGGCGATGGCATCGAGGTCCGTCCCGCACGCGGCTTCGAGTAGACGAAAGGTCGGACATGAAGGGCAGCGAGATCATCGCGCAGTATCTGGTCAGGCAGAACGTACCCTACGTGTTCGGCATCTGCGGCCACGGCAACGTGGGCATGCTCGATGCGCTGCACGACGTGCGCGACAAGGTGCAGCTCGTCTCGCCCCGCCACGAGCAGTGCGCCGGCCACATGGCCGATGCGTACTTCCGCGTGCGGCACGCGCCGGTGGCGACGCTGACCTCCACCGGGCCGGGCTCGGCAAACATGGTCATGTCGCTCGCGACGGCGCTGTCGGACTCCTCGGCGTTTCTGGCGATCACGTCGAACGTGCCCACGTCGCAGATGAACCGGGCGCCGTTCCAGGAGCTCTACAAGCATAACCAGGCCGACTTCCCATCGGTGCTGCGGCCGGTCGTCAAGCGCAGCTTCCAGCCTACGCGGGTGGACATGTTGCCGCTGGCGCTGCGCCAGGCTTTCGACACGATGCTCACCGGTCGGCCAGGTCCGGTGAACGTCGACATCCCGTACAACGTCTACCAGGAGGAGGACGCCGCGGTCGAGGTGCCGCCGCCGTCACACGTGCTGGGTGCGCACCGGCCCGCCGCGTCGGCGTCCGACCTGGCGAAGATCACCGCCTTGCTGAAGGCGGCACAGCGGCCGGTGTTCTTCATCGGCCACGGGGTGACGCTCGCTGAGGCGGGGCCGGTGCTGACCGCGCTGTCGCAGCGCCTGGGCGCGCCGGTGATCACCTCGCCGAATGGCATGGGCTGCGTGCCGGCCGACGACGTGCAGACGCTCGGCTTCATCGGCCGCAACGGTGCGTATCCCGCCAACCAGGCCGGCCGCCATGCGGACCTGGTCATCACCATCGGCACGCGCTTCGACGACCGGTCCTCATCGAGCTGGCATCCGGGCTACTCCTGGAACTTCCCCAAGACGCAGCTGGTGCATGTGGACATCGACCCGCAGGAACTCGGCCGCAACTACCCGCCGACCGTCGGAGTGGTGGCCGACAGCAAGGTGTTCTGCGAACAGTTGCTCGCTGCAGTCGACGCCGCAGGCGGCTTCGGTGCAGCCACTTATGCCGGATGGCGCGACCAGGTTACCCAATGGCAGCACGAATGGGAGCATTTCGTCCGGCCCGCGTTCTCGGCGATCACGACGCCGATCCGTCCGGAGTACGTCGTCGGCACGCTGCAGAACGTGCTACCCGACGACGTGATCCTGTCGCTTGACTCGGGCGTGCACCACAACTGGTTCATGCAATTCTGGAGGCCGCGCCGGCCGCAGAGCATGCTCAACAGCTGGGGCTATTCGTCGATGGGCTTCGGCGTTTGCGGCATCCTCGGCGCGCAGCTCGCCGCGCCGGACCGGCCCTGCGTTGCGGTGGTCGGCGACGGCGGCTTCACGATGACGCCCTACGTACTATGCACCGCCGTCGAGTACGAGCTGCCCTGCGTCTGGATCGTTTGGAATAACTTTGCCTGGGGCGCGATCCGCGACATCCAGTACGGCATGTTCGGCGGGCGTGAAATCGGCACCGCGTTCTACAAGGGCAAGCAGGGACCCGGCGGGGAGCGCTACAACCCCGACTTCGCCGCCTGGGCGCGGGCCTGCGGCGCAGATGGCGTCACCGTCACGCGCAGCCAGGACCTCGGCGACGCCGTGGCCCAGGCGGTGCGTAACCGCCGACCCTGCGTCATCGACGTGCACGTCGACGGCGAGGTGCGGCCGCCGTCCACCGGCACCTGGCAGCTGCCGCCCACGCCGTTCAAGGAACCGGCGTTCGGCAAGCCCTGGGTTGCATGAACGAGGGTCGCCTGTCCGCGTTGCCGGTGCCCGAGCCGAACGCCGACTCGCGCCCCTACTGGGAAGCCGCGCGCGAACGGCGCCTGGTGGTGCGCCGTTGCCGTGCCTGTGGCCGGCACCACTTCATGCCGCGTGGCCAGTGCCCGTCGTGCTGGTCCGTCGACCTCGAATGGGTCGACTGCAGCGGCTTCGGCAGGATCTACAGCCTGAGCGTCGTGCACCGTGCACCGACGCCCGACTTCGCGGCGGTCGCGCCCTACACGATTGCGCTAGTCGACCTCGACGAGGGGCCGCGCATGTTCGCCAACGTCGTCGGCCCGGGTGCGCTCGAGGCGGCGATCGGCGATCGCGTGCAGGTGACCTTCGAGCACCGCGGCGGCACGGCGCTGATCCCGCAGTTCGCGCGCGTGCAACCGTGACGCTGAAGAACAAGGCCGCCATCGTCGGCGTGGGCGAATCGGACATCGGCAAGATGCCGCACCTGTCCGGCCTCGGCCTGAACGCCCAGGCCTGCAAGCGTGCGCTCGACGACGCCGGGCTGGGCCCGGCCGACGTGGACGGACTGCTGACCGCCTATTCCTTCACCGAGCCGTATACGATGCTCGGCTCGTCGCTGTGCGAGTACCTGGGTCTGCGGCCACGCATGTGCGTCTCGATGGTGGCCGGCGGCGCGAGCCCCGGCATCATGCTGCGGCACGCCGCGCAGGCGATCGCCGCCGGCACGGCCGAGTCGGTGCTGGTGTGCGCAGGTGAAAATCGCGCCACCGGCCTCGGCCGCGAGGCAGCCATCGCGGTCCTCGCCAACGTCGGCCACCCGCAATTCGAGAAGCCCTACGGCGGTTCCATCCCCGGCTTCTACGCGATGGTGGCGCAGCGCCACATGTTCGAGTGCGGCACGACGCGTGAGCAGCTCGCCAGCGTCGCCGTCAACACGCGCGCGCATGCGCTTCTGCACCCGAGCGCGCAGATGCGCACGCCGCTGACGGTCGAGCAGGTGCTCTTGTCCAAGCGCATCGCCGATCCGCTGCGCATGCTGGACTGCTGCATCATCTCCGACGCCGCAGGCGCCTTCGTCGTGACGTCGGCCGAGCGCGCGCGGGACCTGAAGCGGCCGCCAGCTTACCTGCTCGGCATCGGTGAGATGCACACCCACGAGCACGTGATGTGCGCACCGGATCTCACTTCGTTCGGTGCCACCGAGTCGGGCCGCGCCGCCTATGCGATGGCCGGACTCGGGCCCGCGGACGTGGACCTTGCGCAGCTCTACGATTGCTTCACGATCGTCCCGATCATCGAGCTCGAGGAACTCGGCTTCTGCGCGCCCGGCGAGGGTGGCGCCTTCTTCGAAGCGGGTCATGCGCGCATCGGCGGCCGGCTGCCGGTGAACACCAACGGCGGCATGCTCTCGCATGCTCATGCTGGCGCGGCCGGCGCGATCCTCGGCATCGTGGAAGTGGTGCGCCAGCTGCGCGGCGGGCTCGGCGAGCGCCAGGTGGAGGGCGCGCAGGTGGGGCTGGTGCACAACGAGGGCGGCATCCTGTCGTCGCACTGCACGATGCTGCTCGGCAACGGCAAGACCTGAGGAATCCGATGAGCACGACACACGCAACGCGCGGCCGCTACTTCGAGGACTTCGCGGTCGACGAGGAACTGCAGACCTCGGCGCGCACCGTGACCGGTACCGACATCGTGAACTTCGCCTGCATCTCGGGCGACTTCAACGAGGTCCATACCAACCACGAGTACTGCAGGAACACGCCCTTCGGTGAACCGGTCGCGCACGGCCCGCTTATCTACGCGATCGCCGGCGGCCTGTGGCATGCGTCGGGCGTCAACGAGGGAACGATCATCGCGATGCTCGGCGTGGACGAATGGCGCCTGCTCGCGCCGGTCAAGCACGGCGACACGATCCACCTGGTCGCCCGTGTCGCGGCCAAGAAGGAAACCAGCAAGCCCGACCGTGGCGTTGTGGTCTTCGACCGCCGCATCGTCAAGCAGGACGGCACGGTGGTGCAGACGATGAGGACGACGCTGATGTACCGGCGCCGCCCTGTCAACTGATTTGCAAAGGAAAACCATGGATTTCACACTCTCCCCCGAGATCGAAGCCGTGCGCGACATGGTCTCGCGCTTCATGGCCAAGGAGGTCGTCCCCGTCATGGAGGACTTCGAGAAGCGCGGCGAATTTCCGCGCGAACTCGTCCGCAAGGCCGGCGAGGCGGGCCTGTACGGAGCCGTGTTCCCCGAGTCGGTGGGCGGCAGCAACATGGGCTACATGGCCGCGAGCGTCATCATCGAGGAAATGTCGCGGCAGGAAGTGCGATTCACCTCGTGCAACAACCAGCAGGGCGGCACGTGCCCGACTTGCATCTACCTCGCCGGCACGCCGGAGCAGGTGCAGAAGTACGTGCCCGACATGCTGGCGGGCAAGACCATCGGGATGATGGCGCTGTCCGAATCGGGTAGCGGCTCCGACGCGCTCGGCGCGATGAAGACCTTCGCGCGACGCGATGGCGACGTCTACCGCATCAGCGGCCAGAAGATGTGGGCCTCGATCGCCAACGAGACCGACGTCGGTATCCTCATCGCCAAGACCGATCGCGACGCCGGTGCCAAGGGCGTCAGCGCGTTCATCGTGGAGCCGAAGAAGTACCCGGGCTTCACCGCGACGCCGATCGACTTGCTCGGCATGTCCAAAGCCTTCCGTACCAACATTGTCTACCTCGACGACTTCGTCGTGCCGGTGGAGAACCGCCTGGGCGAGGAGGGTGAGGGTTTCAAGATCATCATGCGTGCGTTGCAGCCGGGCCGCCTGAACGTGGCGGCCAAGTGCCTCGGCCTGGCGCAGGCCTGCTTCGAGGAGGCGGTGCGCTACGCCAATGAGCGCACCGTGAAGCAGCAGCCGATCGGCCGCTTCCAGATGATCCAGGACTTCATCGCCGAGATGGCCACCGCGATCGAGGCGAGCCGCTGTCTGGTCTACCGCGCCGCGTGGTCGATGGACAACGACCAGCCTTCCAACCGCATCGCGTCGATCGCGAAATACCACGCCTCGCAGACGGCCAAGAAATGTGCGGACATGGCCCAGCAGATCTTCGGTGGCTACGGCCTCGCGCGTGAGTATCGCGTCTCCTGGATGCGGGTGTACGCCGACATGCTTTACAACGGCGAGGGTTCGGCCAATATCCAGAAGATCATCATTGCCGAGGATGCGCTGGGCTACAAGCCGGCCGACCGGCACCACGGCAAGAGTCGCCTGCGCGACGTGCGGCGGGTCGACATCGCCGAGACGGCGACGCGCTGACTGCTCCACCCGGGAGACGTCAATGGCCTTCGAAGACATCGGGGTCGAGCAGGACGGCCACGTCGCCGTCATCGAGATCCGGCGGCCGCCGAACAACTTTCTCGATGTGGAGCTGCTCGGCAATCTCGCCACCACGCTGGAGGAGCTCGACCTTGACCCGCAGTGCCGCGCCATCGTGCTGGCCGCGCAGGGCAAGCATTTCTGCGCCGGCGGCAATCTGCAGCAGCGGCTCGAGACCGAGGCACGCGGCGAGAAGTTCGTGCCGGCCAAGCGCCACGTCTACAAGGAGGCGCGCCGCCTGATCGCGACACGCAAGCCGATCGTCGCGGCGGTGCAGGGAGCAGCGATCGGCGCCGGCCTCGGGCTCGCGGTCGTCCCGGACTTCCGCGTTACCTGCAAGGAGGCGCGCTTCGCCGCCAATTTCACCGCGATCGGCTTTCATCCGGGATTCGGCCTGACCGTCACGCTGCCGCGGCTGGTCGGCAACCAGAAGGCCCGCTGGTTGATGCTGACGGGCCAGCGCATCACCGGCGAGGAGGCCTTCGAGATCGGGCTCGCCGATCGCCTGGTCGGACAGAGCGACGTGCGCGCCGTCGCGATCGAGATGGCGCGCGAAATTGCGAAGGCGGCGCCGCTGTCGGTCCAGGCGACGCGCGAGACGCTCAACGCGGAGCTGATCGCAGCCTTCCGCGCCGCCACCGAGCGCGAGTCCTTCGAGCAGAACTGGCTGCGCGAGACCAATGACTACAAGGAAGGCGTGGAGGCCTCGGCCGCGCGGCGCAACCCGGTCTTCACCGGAACCTGACTGGATGAATCGACATGAATGAACCCTCGTCTAAGGCCGTGGACGTGCGGCTACTGATCGGCGGCCAGTGGCGCGACGGCGTCGAGCAGGCGGACGTGCTCGACAAGTTCCGGCTGTCCCCCTGTGCCCGCTTGCACGTCGCCTCGCGAGAGCAGGTGCGCGAGGCGGTGGCCGGCGCGCAGGCCGCCTACGAGCAGGCGAGCCTCAGTGCCCACGACCGCGGTGCGATCCTGGACCGCGCCGCGAACCTCGTCGAGAGCCGCGGCGAGAGCATTGCCGAGGTCATGCGCAGCGAGGCGGGCTTCACGCTCACCGATGCCGAGGGCGAGGTGCGGCGATGCATCCAGACATTCCGGCTATCGGCCGAGGAGGCGCGGCGGTTGATCGGCGAGATGGTTCCGCTTGAGGGCGCGCCGCACCAGGCCGGTCGTCTCGGATTCACCATTCCGGTTCCGCTCGGCGTAGTGTGTGCGATCACGCCGTTCAACGCGCCCGCCAACACGGTTGCGCACAAGATCGCACCCGCGCTGGCCGCCGGCAACGCGGTGATCGTCAAGCCGTCCAGCAGCACGCCGTACACCGCCAACCTGCTTGCCCAGGCACTGCTCGACGCCGGGCTTCCGCCCGGCCTGATCGCGGTCGTACACGGCGGCGCGGCGGTGGCGCATGCGCTGATCGACGAGCCGGCGATCCGCTTCTTTGCATTTACCGGTAGCACCGATGTCGGCCGAGACATCCAGCGGCGCGCCGGCCTGCGCCGCACCCAGATGGAACTCGGCAGCATCGCATTCACGGTGCTATGCGCAGATGCCAACCTGCATGCGGCGATCCCGAAGATCGTCGGTGCCGCCTATCGCAAGGCCGGGCAGGTCTGCACGTCAATCCAGAACCTGCTGGTCGAACGCAGGTGCGTGGAGGAGGTGCAGGCCCGGCTCGTGGCCGCCGTGAAGGCGCTTGCGTACGGCGACCCGCACGATCCGAAGACGCAGGTCGGCCCTGTGATCAGCGTTGGCGCTGCGCAGCGCATCGACGCCTGGATCCAGCAGGCGGCAAGCCGTAGCGCGCAGGTGCTGGCGGGCGGCCCGCGCCAGGGTGCGGTGATCCCGCCGACACTGCTGGCTGGCGTCGCCCGCGACTGCGACGTGAGCTGCCAGGAAGTGTTTGGCCCCGTGATGACGATTGAGCCGTTCGACTCCGTCGACGAGGCGATTGCCCGTGTGAACTCGACCCCGTACGGCCTGGCGACCGGTTTCTTCACCAACCGCCTCGACTTCGCGATGAAGGCGGTGCGCCGCCTGCACGTCGGCGGCGTGCACATCAACGAGACCTCGAGCTCGCGCGTCGACCTGATGCCCTACGGCGGGACCAAGGACTCCGGCTTCGGCCGCGAAGGCCCACGCTATGCGGTGCACGAGATGAGCGAGATGCGCATGGTCAGCCTGACGGCTTGACGCCCTGGATCGGTGGCCCGCATGGCGTTTTCCTATCAACACGTGTCGCCCGAACTGCGGGTGTACCAGGGTACCGACGGCGTGACCTGGCTGCGGCGCGAACTGGAACGCACGGGTTGTGGCCGGGCGGTAGTCGTCTGTGGCCGGACGATCGGCAGCAGCGCCGAGATGCACCGGTTGTGCGAAGCGCTCGGCGGTGCGTTGGCCGGCTTGTCGGCATCGGCGCGCGAGCACAGTCCCGTAGCCAACGTCGAAGAGGCGGCACGGGCGCTGGAGCGGACGCAGGCCGATGCCATCCTCGCCGTCGGTGGCGGCTCGGCCGTGGTGACCGCACGCGCGGCGGCGATCCTGGCCGGCGAGAAGCGCCCTCTGTCCGAGCTGTGCACGCGACGGCTTGCCGACGGCCGGTTCGAAAGCCCCCGGCTCGATGCACCCAAGCTTCCGATCTTCGCGATTCCGACGACTCCGAGCACCGCGTTCGCGAAAGCCGGTGCCGCCGCGCATGCGGATGATGGACAGCGCATGGCGATGTTCGACCCGAAGACGCGAGCCCGTGCCATCGTCGTCGATCCGGCCTTCTTGCGAACGGCTCCACCTGACCTGGTGCGCAGCGCCGCGCTGAATTCGATGGCCAACGCGGTCGAGGCACTCGAAGCACCGCGCTGCGATCCGTTCTCGGAGGCGTTCCTGATGCAGTCGCTGCGCCTGATCGCGCGGGGCCTCGAGCCGGATGCGGTCGACGACGAAACGGCGCGCGAGCGGCTGGTCGTGGCGGCCATCCTTTGCGGACGCGGCACGGAGCAGGGCGGAGCGGGCCTCGCCTCGGTACTCGCCCACGCGATCGGCAGGCGCGTGCACGCAGCCAACGGGATCGTCAATGCGATCGTCCTGCCGCACACGATGCGATTCAATGCGCCGGTCACACAGGCGCGCGATGCGGTGCTTATGGAGGCGCTTGCTGCGCTACCGGGTTCGGCGCGTGGCGCGAGCGCGAGCGACCGCGTGGCCGCATGGCTGATGCGGCTGCCGGTGCCCCGCGCGCTGCGGGAGATCGGCGTGGTCAGGGGCGACCTCTTGCCGATCGCCCAGGCGGCGATGTCCGACTGGTTCATCGACCGCAATGCGCGTCCCGTCAAGGACGTCGCGACGCTGATGGCGATCCTCGAGGAAGCCTGGTGAGCGCGACGACCTGCTGTTAAGCCGAGATTACGCTCAACTGCAGAAAAGACGACTCGACGATCGGGGGGCCGGGGCAGAACATCGGTAGCCTCGTGAACCGACGCGGCAAGGCGACTGGAGACAAGGGTGATGTACCCAATCGTGGAACTGACGATCGATCGAATCGACGGCTGCGACGTCGGCAACTGCGCGCCCGGGCGCATTGCTAATCCGGACGCGATCGCCCGGGCTATCCTGACTTTAGTCGGCGGCGACGGCTCCCATGCCACCGCCGGGGCACCGGCTGGCGCCGGTCGCCTGTTGTTCAATTGAAACCGCGATTCGAACCGTGCACAGCTCCCCCACGCCAGCGCCCACCCGCCCCGCCTTTCTCGGTGGATCCAAGAGACTCCTGATCGGCGGGGCCTGGGTTCCCGCTGCGTCAAGGGAGGAGTTCGACACGGTCGACCCGTCCGACGGCAGTGTGATCGCGCGTCTGGCGCGTGGTGCCGCGGCCGACGTGGACCGCGCCGTTGCGGCGGCGCGCGCCGCCTTCGAAGGCGATTGGAGTCGCTGGAAGCCGATCGATCGGCAACAGCTGCTGCTGCGGATCGACGAATTGCTGTTGAAGCACGCCGACGAACTCGCGACGCTCGAGACGATGGACATGGGCGCGCCGCTGGCCCGCACGCGCAACACGGTGAAGTGGATCTCGCAGGCGATCCGCTTCTACGCCTCTTGCACCGGCGCCGCCACGACAGCGCCGGCCAGCAATTCGCTGCCCGGCCGGGTGATGACGTTTATCCACAAGGCGCCGCTGGGCGTGGTGGGCGGCATCATCCCGTGGAACGGGCCGCTCGGCGGGCAGTGGTGGACCCTCGGCCCCGCACTGGCCACCGGCTGCACGTGCGTGTTGAAGCCCGCGGAAGACGCCTCGCTGTCGATCCTGCGCTTCGCCGATATTCTGGCCGAGGCCGGCGTGCCCGATGGCGTGGTCAACATCGTCACCGGCTACGGCAGCGAGGCCGGCGCCGCGCTCGCGGCGCACACCGGCGTGGACAAGGTCTCGTTCACTGGCTCGACCGAAACCGGCCGCCGCATCGTGCAGGCCTCGGCCGGCAATCTCAAGCGGCTGCAGCTCGAACTCGGCGGCAAGTCGCCCGACATCGTGTTCGCCGATGCAGACCTCGATGCCGCCGTGCCCGGCGCCGCGATGGGCGTGTTCTCGAACAGCGGCCAGGTCTGCTACTCCGGAACGCGGCTCTTCGTTCAGCGCGCCGTGCAGGAGGAATTCATCGAACGGCTCAAGCGCTTCTGCGCGGGCCTCAAGGTCGGCAAGGGTCTGGAACCGGGCGTGGACCTCGGGCCGCTTATCTCTTCGCGCCAGCTCGATCGCGTGATGCACTACGTGAAGGTCGGCGGCGAGGAGGGCGCGGTGCTCGCCGCCGGCGGCAGCCGGCTCGGCGGCGAACTGGCTCCCGGCTACTTCGTCCAGCCGACCGTGTTCTCGGGGGTCAGCAACGCGATGACGATTGCGCGCGAGGAGATCTTCGGCCCGGTGATCTCGGTAATCCCCTTCGACGACGTCGACCAGGTGCTGAAGATGGCCAACGACACCGAGTACGGGCTCGGCGGTGGCGTCTGGACGCACAACCTCGCCACCGCGCACCAGGTGTCGCAGGGCATTCGCGCCGGCGTGGTCTGGGTCAACTGCTACGGCGCGGTGGATCCGGCCGTGGGCTTCGGCGGCTGCAAGATGAGCGGCTACGGTTGGAAGGGCAGCCTCGAGCATGTCGAGGGCTTCCTCTATCGCAAGGCGGTCTACATGAACATCGACGGCTGAGGACCATGAAGGGGCTCGTGTTCCTGGGTGACCGGCGCCTGGCGTTCGTGGACGTGCCGGACCCGGTGCCCGCGCACGGCGAGGTGGTCGTCGAGATCAAGGCCTCGGGCCTGTGCGGCAGCGACCTGCATCCCTACTGCGCGCCGCACGATCCCGCGATCCCGCCCGAGCATCGCGTCATCGGCGGACACGAGCCGGCCGGCGTCGTCGTGGCGGTCGGACCCGGCGTGCCAAGCCACGTTGCCCGCGCGGGCGACCGCGTGATGGTCCACCACTACCACGGCTGCACCGTTTGCCGGCATTGCCGTAGCGGATGGCCGCAGCTGTGCCGGCCGGCAACGCGCATCGTCTATTCCGGCAATGCGCATGGCGCCCATGCGCCGTACATGAAGGTGCCGGCCAGCACCCTCGTGCCCTTGCACGAAGGCCTCGGCTTCGAGGCAGGCGCAGCCATCGCATGCGGCACCGGCACCGCTTGGGGCGCGCTGGAGCGGCTGCAGTTGCGCGGTGACGAGACGCTGGCGGTGTTCGGCCAGGGGCCTGTGGGCCTGTCCGCGACGCTGCTGGCCGTGGCGCAGGGCGCGCGCGTGGTCGCGATCGACATCGACGACGAGCGCCTCGCACTGGCTGCCTCGTTCGGGGCGCAGGCGACGATCAATCCGCGCAGGGTCGAACCGGTACTGGCGCTGCGCGAACTCACGCACGGCGAAGGCGTCGAGGCGGTCGCGGAGACCTCGGGCGCTTCGCAGGCGGCCGCCGCCGCGCTCGGCGCGCTGGCGGTGTGGGGTCGCATCTGCA
>Ga0213853_10146260_pt1 | contig 28085 bp, 23 predicted proteins | sample ABR_2016_MetaT_FD_164456 | JGI IMG/M metagenome (GOLD analysis project Ga0213853, IMG submission 164456) | Metatranscriptome of freshwater sediment microbial communities from post-fracked creek in Pennsylvania, United States - ABR_2016... | ecosystem: Environmental > Aquatic > Freshwater >...
CCGCCACGCACCGCGTCGCGAATGCGTTCGAGCACCGCCTCGCTGAACTCGCGGCCGGAGATGAACATGCCGACACGGTAGCGAAAAATCGCGCCGATGTCCAGCATGATGAATTGTTAGGTCAGCGACAGGTGCATCGTTCCGGGCGCCGTTCCCGTGCCCCCGATCCCGCCCCCGCCCCCGCTCGCGACCGTCGTGCTTCCACCGCCCCCGCAGCCGGTCAGCAACAGGGCGAGCGCCGAGACGGCCGCAGCCGCGATCCGCGAGTTCTTCATGATGCGTGATTCCCGTCGATCGAGGACGCCAGGCGCTCCTCGAAGTAGTAGATGCCCACGCCGACGCGAGCGAGCGGCCGGTCCGGTTCGTCGATCGTGTTGGCAACGTCGTGCGCGGCGAGCCAGCGGTCGAGTGTTTCGAGCAGCGCTTGCGCATGCGCCGCGCCGAGTGCGCGGAACGCGGGCAGTGCTTCGGCGGGCATGCGGTGGTACATGACCTTGCGCTGAAACCGCGGATCGTGCGCCCCGTGCTGCAGGTTGTGATCGATCGTCGCGATCAGGTCCGCGACATCGGCGCCGAGGATGCGCACCTTGGCGTCGTCGCTGCGCTGCGGTACATAGGCCCGAGTCAGCGGTTCGACGCGGCCATCGGCGCGCCGCCCGACCGCGCCGGCGCGCAGCAATTCGTCGAGGACCGCGCGCGGCGGCATGTCGCCGCTATGGCGCCGGACGAGGCCCGCGAAGCCCTTGTCGCCCTCCGGTTCGAGCGGTCGCGGCGCGCCCGCATCGTCGAGGAATTCGGCGTCTCGGATCCAGGCCGTCAGCACCTTCGCGGCGCGGTTGTAGTGCTCGTCGCCGTTGCCGGACGCCTCGCTGGGATCCGAGACCAGGTGCTGTACCTCTTTACGGGTCAGCCCGGAAAGGATCGACGCGCGCGAAATCGAGGGCTTCTTGCCCGAAATGGCGAATTCCTTGTACGCAACTTCGACGTAGGCACGCTTGGCAAGCGCCTCGAATGCGCCAAACGAGACGCCATGGCGCAGCAGCACGCGGAAAAGCGGCCTCAACAGCTGCGCGATCGCCCGGTCGAGCGTTTGGCGGGAATTCGGCTCGGAGTCCATTCATGGGAAATTAATCCCATTTTTGGATATCGTCTAGGCAGTAAGTAGCGTTGATACGGCTACTTGGGGTACTACATCGACTAGCCGGATGAACCCGCAGTCACCTTAGCGCCATTGCCAGGGGAAAGTCCCCGGTTCGAGCGCGGCCGGCATTCGGGCATTCGGGCATTTGGGATGTCAGATCCAGCGCTGGTGGCGGTCGTCGCTGCCGAGCGATTCTGATCTGCAGCGGCGACCGGGCTCCCGCGCGTCATACCCGACGTGGAGGCAGCCGTCGCGAAGCCGCGCGCGCTCGAGCTGCTCGGCGATCCGATCGATCCTGGCCTCGATCGTCGCGTCGCGCCGGTGCGCGAGCGCGTAGCTCGCCGCCTCGATCCACTTTCCAAAGTCCGAATCCCAGAAGATCGGCGTCGACAGCCCATGCTGTCCGAACGGAATGCGAAGCGGCCGCCCCCTGCGGAAGCACCAGGCGAGCTAAGCTTCAAATCGACTTATCCAGAGCCGAATTGTCCAGCGCCCATCGCGCGGCCGTGGCGCAATCGCCGGTCCGCCGCGGCGCGCGCTAGGGACGTACCCGCAGCAATCGAGGATCCACCGATGAGCACCGAGAAGACATTCGCCTCCCGGGCCGACCTGGAGGAAAAGAAGGTCAGCTTCACGAAGCTGTCCGAGCATGCCTACGCCTACACGGCCGAGGGGGACCCCAACACCGGCATCGTCGTCGGCGACGACTGCGTGCTGGTGGCCGACACGCAGGCGACGCCTGCGATGGCGGCCGACGTGATCCGCAGGATCCGCGCGGTCACCGACAAACCGGTCAGGTACGTCGTGCTGACGCACTACCACGCGGTGCGCGTCCTCGGTGCCAGCGCGTACCAGCCGCAGCAGATCCTCGCCAGCCAGGACACCTACGACCTGATCGTCGAACGCGGCGAGGCGGACAAGGCCAGCGAGATCGCGCGCTTTCCGCGCCTCTTCCGCAGCGTCGAGACCGTGCCTCCGGGCATGACGTGGCCGACGATGACCTTTGTCGGCAAGATGACCCTCTGGCTCGGCAAGCTCGAAGTGCAACTGCTCCAGCTGGGACGCGGCCACACCAAGGGCGACACCGTCGTCTGGCTGCCGCAGGACCGCGTGTTGCTGTCCGGCGATCTGGTGGAATTCGACGCAACCCCTTACGCCGGCGACGCGTACTTCAGGGACTGGCCAACGACGCTCGCCAACGTCGCCAGGCTCGGCGCGAAGGCCCTGGTGCCCGGCCGGGGCCCCGCGCTGGTCGGCGAGGAGCAGGTAGCCGCCGGACTGAAGGCCACCGGCGAATTCATCGCCGCGATCCGCGACAGCGTCGCGGCAGGCGTCGCCGCCGGCAAGGACCTGAACTCGGTCTACAAGGACACCTACGCGCGACTCAAGCCCAGGTACGGACACTGGGTGATCTTCGACCATTGCATGCCCTTCGACGTCACCCGGGCCTACGACGAAGCGACGCAGTTTCCGGACCCGCGCATCTGGACCGCGGAGCGCGACCGCGTCATGTGGGAGACCCTGGAGGGCTGACGATGCGTGTCGACGCGACCTGCGCCCCCTCCCGGGCCTCGATGCGCGAACGCGAGACGGCGGGAACTGCGGCCGCCGCGGCGCCGTGACGAGCGAATCGTGATGCAAAAGACCTATCGCTACCCCGAGTTCCCATACGTGCAGTCGGCGGAGCAGCGCGCAGGCCGGGCAAAGCGCCATCCGGTGGTCATCGTCGGCGCGGGTCCGGTCGGCCTGACGGCGGCACTGGAATGCGCCAAGCGCGGCATTGCGGCCGTCGTGCTCGATGACAACAACACCGTCAGCATCGGCTCGCGCGCGGTCTGCTATGCCAAGCGCCCCCTCGAGATATGGGACCGGCTGGGCGTCGGCGATCGGATGATCGCCAAGGGCGTCAGCTGGCAGGTCGGCAAGGTCTTCTTCAAGGACCGCCTGGTGTACCGCTTCGACCTGCTGCCGGAAGCGGGCCACAAGATGCCGGCCATGATCAACCTGCAGCAGTACTACCTCGAGGAGTATCTCGTCGACGCCTGCATGGGGAATCCGCTCGTCGACCTGCGCTGGAGACACAAGCTGATCGACCTCGCCCAGTTCGAGGACCACGCGGCGCTGACGATCGAGACGCCCGGCGGCGCCTTCAAGATCGAGGCCGACTGGGTCATCGCCTGCGACGGCGCCAACAGCGACACGCGCCGCATGGTCGGCGGCCGGTTCAGCGGCCAGTTCTTCCAGGATCGCTTCCTGATCGCCGACGTCGTCATGAAGGCCGACTTCCCGACCGAGCGCTGGTTCTGGTTCGATCCGCCGTTTCATCGCAATCAATCGGTCCTGCTGCACAAGGAATGCGACAACGTCTGGCGCATCGATTTTCAGCTGGGCTGGGACGCCGATCCCAACGAGGAGAAGAAGCCCGCGAACGTGATCCCTCGCATCCAGGCGATGCTCGGCAAGGACGTCGAGTTCGAACTCGAATGGGCCTCGGTCTACCAGTTCGCCTGCCGGCGCATCGACAAATTCCGCTACAAGCGGGTGCTCTTTGCCGGCGATGCCGCGCACCAGGTCTCGCCGTTCGGGGCGCGCGGCGCCAACTCCGGCGTGCAGGACATCGACAACCTGATCTGGAAGCTGAAGCTTGTCCTCGACGGCAGCGCGCCGGACGCGCTGGTCGATTCCTACCACGAGGAGCGCGCCTTCGCGGCAGACGACAATCTGCTCAACTCGACCCGGTCGACGGACTTCATCACGCCCAAGAGCCGTGCCAGCCGCGTGCTGCGCGACGCGGTGCTACAACTCGCGGAACATCATCCCTTCGCGCGTCGCCTGGTCAACAGCGGCCGGCTGTCGACGCCGACACCGTACAGCAACTCGCCGCTGAACACGCCGGACCAGGACGACTTCGCGGGCGCGATGCGCCCGGGCACGAACTGCGCCGATGCCCCGATCCTGCGTCGCGGCAAACCGGCCTGGTTGCTGAACCAGTTCGATGCGGGCTTTTCGGTCCTGGTGTTCGGACCCCGGCCGCGCCCCGACCAGGTCCATCACGGCGCGATCGCGGCCCCGGTACTGTCGGTCGGCGCCGACCTCGTCGATGACGCCGGATTGCTGGCCGCGCGCTACGATGGCCAAACCGGCACGACCTACCTGATCCGCCCGGACCAGCATGTCGCCGCGCGCTGGCGGACATTCGATGCCGCCGAGGTCGCCGTGGCGATGGCGCGCGCCTGCGCCGTTCGACCAGGCGACGCGAACCCGAAGGAGACACCGTGCCACTGACGCTCGCGTCGAATCTCGGCGATCCCGACGGCTTCTACGAGGAACTGATCAACTGCCAGCGCGACATGAGCGATGACGAGGCCGGCATGTTCCAGGCCAGGCTCTTGCTGGTGCTGGCGAACCACGTCGGCGACCGCGAGGTGCTGACCGCCGCCATGCGCGTCGCCCGCGGCGATCCGCAATAGCCCAGGGCGCGCCGATACGAAGCCCGACGCGACGGACCCCGGCATCCTCGCCGGCGGCCGCGACCGACGGCGCGCCTGCCGCGCGCCTTAGCCGAGCGCGTCGTTGACCTGGTCGTTGAACGCGGCGAGGCTCTCGGCGGTGTTCATTTCGCGCGGCAAGGCATCGCGCGCCGAGAACACGCCGAGTATCTTGGTCCCGTCGATCACGACCGGCAAATGCCGGAAACCGCGTTCGATCATGATCAGCACGGCATCGGCGACCCTCATCTCCGGACCGACGCACTGCGGATTCGGCGTCATCACCTTGGTGACCGGCGTGGTCGCCGGGTTCAGCGCCTTGGCCAGCACTTTCGTCATCAGGTCGCGCTCGGTCAGGATGCCCAGCAGCGTTCCGGCGCCGTCGATGATCAGGACGCTGCCGCAGTTGGCCTGCGTCATTACGCAGGCCGCCTCGTGCACCGTTGCGCCAGGGCCGAGGCTGACGACATGGCGACGCGACATCGCCTGGAACACGGTACGTTCGCTCATGACAGGCCTCCTCGAGTATGTCGACGGGTCGACGGCAAGACCTGGGCCAACCGCACTTCAGCGCAGCGCGGCATTGATCCCCTTCAACGCCGCCGACCCCGGACACAGGGCGCTTTCGTCGAGTGCGTTCAGCGGTGTAGCACAGGTATTGAGCGCCAGATGCAGGTCGGTGGCTAGCGCGTCCAGGTAGAGCAGTCCGGTCACGAGTTCGCCGCGCGCCGCATGTTGGTTCATGTACGCCAGCGCCGCGTAGCGGTCGATCGGATCATAGTCCGCGTGCAGCTTGCGCAGCCGCAGCGTCGAGCCGTCGTGGTGGGGAACGTCGATGACCTCGCCGGGCGCGTAGTCGGTCGTGACCTCTTCGCCCGGCGTCATGAAGTCGATCCGGCTGACCGCCTCGTTGTGCTGGCGCACGTAGTCGTAGCTCTTCGTGCTGCCGCCGTGGTTGTTGAAGGTCACGCACGGGCTGATCACGTCGATGAAGGCGGCGCCGCCGTGCGTCATCGCCCCCTTGATCAGCGGGACGAGCTGCGCCTTGTCGCCGGAGAAGCTGCGTGCCACGTAGCTTGCACCGAGTTGGAGCGCAATGCCGACGAGGTCCACCGGACTGTCGCTGTTGACCACGCCCTTCTTGCTCTTCGAACCTTGATCGGCGGTGGCCGAGAACTGCCCCTTGGTCAGACCGTACACGCCGTTGTTCTCGACGATGTAGGCCATCCGCACGCCGCGGCGCATCGCGTTGGCGAACTGGCCCAGCCCGATCGAGGCCGAGTCGCCGTCGCCCGACACGCCCAGGTACAGCAGATCCCGGTTGGCGAGGTTGGCGCCGGTGAGCACGGCCGGCATCCGGCCGTGCACGGTGTTGAAACCGTGCGAGGCGCCGAGGAAGTAGTCCGGCGTCTTCGAACTGCAGCCGATGCCCGACAGCTTGGCGACACGGTGCGGCTCGATGTCGAGCTCCCAGCATGCCTGCACGATCGCGGCCGATATCGAGTCGTGGCCGCATCCGGCGCACAGCGTCGAGATGCGGCCCTCGTAGTCGCGCCGCGTGAAGCCCACGCGGTTGGCTTGCAGCGAGGGGTGATGCAGCCGCGGCTTGGTGATGTAGGTCATGTCGTGGCCTGCGTCAGCGGTTCGGCCCGCGAGGGCGTCGCGGTGCGGAACAGGGCCTTGCGGATCGCGCCCGCAATGAACCGTGCGGTGATCGGCGTGCCGTCGAAGTGCAGCACCTTCGCCAGGCGCGCGGGATCGATCTCGAGTTCGTTGACGAGCAGCGCGTGCATCTGCGCATCGCGATTCTGTTCGACGACGAACACGCGGTCGTGCGCCTCGATGAACTCGGCCACCGAGGCGGGGAACGGAAACGCGCGCAGGCGCAGCGCATCCAGCTCCAGGCCTTCGGCCTCGAGCACGTCGAGCGCCTCGCCCATCGCCGGGCTGGTCGAGCCGAAATAGATCACGCCCACGCGACTGGACCGGCGCGCCGCGCGCAGCACGGGCGGCGGCACCAGCGCGGCCGCGGTCCTGAACTTGCGCAGCAGGCGCTCCATGTTGTAGATGTAGTCGGGCCCGCGCTCCGAATAGCGGGCGTAGGGGTCGCGCGTCGTGCCGCGGGTGAAAAATGCGCCCTTGCTCGGGTGGGTGCCCGGGAGCGTGCGCCACGGGACGCCGTCGCCGTCGACGTCCTTGTATCGGCCGAAGTCGCGGCCGGCCTCGAGTTCCTCGGCGCTCATCACCTTGCCGCGGTCGAAGCTCCGGCGGTCGTCCCACTCGAACGGCTTGCACAGCCGCTGATTCATGCCGATGTCCAGGTCGCTCATCACGAAGATCGGCGTCTGCAGCCGGTCGGCCAGGTCCAGCGCGGCGGCCGCGAATTCGAAACATTCGTGCGGATCCTCGGGGAGCAGCAGCACATGCCGGGTGTCCCCGTGCGAGGCATAGGCGCAGGCGAGCAGGTCGGACTGCTGCGTGCGCGTGGGCATGCCGGTGCTGGGCCCGCCGCGCTGCACGTCCATGATCGTCACCGGTATCTCGGCGAAATAGGCCAAGCCGATGAACTCCTGCATCAGCGAGATCCCGGGCCCCGAGGTCGCGGTAAAGGCCCGCGCGCCGTTCCAGCCGGCGCCCACGACCATGCCGATCGACGCCAGTTCGTCCTCGGCCTGGACGATCGCGAAGCGGTGCTGGCCGCTGGCCGCATCGACGCGATACTTCTCGCAGTATTTCTGGAAGGCCTCGGGCACCGACGACGACGGCGTGATCGGGTACCAGGCCGCCACGGTGGCGCCGCCATAGACGAAGCCAAGCGCCGCGGCGCTGTTGCCGTCGGTGAAGATCTGCTTGCCCACCCGGTCGGCGCGCCTGACGCGCAGGCCGATCGGTGCGTCCAGGTGCTCCCGGGCGTATTCCCGCCCGAGCCGCAGGGCCTGAACGTTGGCGTCCAGCAGCCGCTCCTTGCCGCGGTACTGCTCGGAAAACAGCCGCTCGAAGACCGCCGGCTCCATGTCCAGCAGCACCGACAGGACGCCGACATAGATGATGTTCTTGAACAACTGCCGCTGGCGCGGATCCGCGTACGCCGCGTTCGCGATGTCGGTCAGCGGCGCGGCAATCACGTGGACGTCCTCGCGAAAGCTCGACGCCGGCATCGGCCGGGTGCTGTCGTACAGCAGATAGCCCCCCGGTTCGATCTCGGCCACGTCCGCGTCCCAGGTCTGCGGGTTCATCGCCACCATCATGTCCACGCCGCCGCGCCGGCCGTAATAGCCGCGCTCGCAGACGCGTGCCTCGTACCAGGTCGGCAGGCCCTGGATGTTGCTGGGAAAGATGTTGCGCGGGCTCACCGGCACGCCCATGCGCATCACCGCCTTGGCGAAGAGTTCGTTGGCCGAGGCCGAACCGGAGCCGTTCACGTTGGCGAACTTGAGCACCCAGTCGTTGACCGCTTCGATGCGCTTCATGGCGCCTCCGACGCGGCCATGTCCGCGCCTTTCGTGGCCGGCGCCTCGTGCGCATCGCGACATCGCGGTCCGGCGTGGGTCATCTCCAGCAGGAACTTCTGCATGTCCCAGGCCCCTGTCGGGCAGCGTTCGGCGCACAGCCCGCAGTGCAGGCACACGTCCTCGTCCTTGACCATCGCGCGGCCGCTCTTTAAGGGCGTCGAGACGTACAGATCCTGCGCCAGGTTGAGCGCCGGTGCCTTCAACCGCGTGCGCAGATCCGCTTCGTCGCCCGGGTTCGTGAACGTGATGCAGTCCATCGGGCAGATGTCGACGCAGGCGTCGCACTCGATGCAGGTCGCGCGGTTGAACACGGTCTGGACGTCGCAGTTCAGGCACCGCTCGGCTTCCTTCCAGGCCGTCGCCGCGTCGAACCCGAGTTCGACCTCGATGCGGATGTTGGCCAGCGCCTTGTTGGCCGCGACCCATGGCACCTTGAAGCGCGCGTCGATCGACACGTCGTTGTTGTAGCTCCACTCGTGGATGCCCATCTTCTGCGACATCAGCCGGGTCATCGGCACCGGCCGCCTGGCCGGGTCCTCGTGGTTCAGCAGACGATCGATCGACACGGCCGCCTCGTGACCATGGGCAACCGCGGTAATGATGTTCTTCGGGCCGAACGCCGCGTCGCCGCCGAAAAACACGTTCGGCAGCGTGGACCCGAACGTCTCCGCATCGAGCACCGGCAGCCCGTGGCGATCGAACGCGATGCCGCAGTCGCGCTCGATCCATGGGAAAGCGTTCTCCTGGCCGACCGCCACCAGCACCGTGTCGCAGGCCACCACGACGTCGGGCGCGCCGACGGGCACGAGGCTGCGACGCCCCTGCGCGTCATAGACCGCCTGGACGCGCTCGAAGCGCATGCCGATCAGCTTGCCGTCGCGATGCTCGAAACGTGTCGGGACGTGCAGGTCGTGGATCGGAATCCCTTCGTGCTGCGCGTCCTCCTTCTCCCATGGCGAGGCCTTCATCTCCGCGAAGCCGCTGCGCACGTACACGCCGACGTCCTTCGCGCCCAGCCGGCGCGCCGAGCGGCAACAGTCCATCGCGGTATTGCCCCCGCCGAGCACGATCACGCGCTCGCCCACGCGGGTGACGTGCTCGAACGACACCGAGGCCAGCCAATCGATGCCCAGGTGGATGCCCGACGCCGCCTCCCGCCGACCGGGAATCTCCAGGTCCCGGCCGCGCGGCGCGCCGCAACCCACGAAGACCGCGTCGAACCCGCGCGCCAGCAGCGCGCGCATCGAGTCGATCCGAACGCCCGACTCGAACGCCACGCCCAGATCGAGGATGTAGCCCGTCTCCTCGTCGATCACCGACTCCGGCAGCCGAAAGCGCGGAATCTGCGAGCGGATGAAGCCGCCGGCCTTGGCCTCGGCGTCGAAGACGGTGACCGAATACCCCAGCACCGCGAGGTCGCGCGCCACCGTCAGCGAGGCCGGACCGGCGCCGACGCAGGCGATGCGCTTGCCATTGCCCGGCGCCGGCGTGGGCATCCGCGCCGTGACGTCGTCCTTGTGATCGGCGGCCACGCGCTTGAGCCTGCAGATGGCCACCGGCTCCGGGGCAACGCCGCCAGCCGCCTGCCCGTGCACGACGTCGGCGCCACCTGCCGGCGACGCGCTGGCCTCGACGCGGACGCGCCGGCAGGCCGGCTCGCACGGTCGATCGCAGGTTCGCCCGAGCACGCCGGGAAACACGTTGGACTCCCAGTTGATCATGTACGCGTCCGTGTAGCGGCCCTGGCCGATCAGACGGATGTACTCGGGAACCGGCGTATGGGCGGGGCAAGCCCACTGGCAATCGACAACCTTGTGGAAGTATCGTGCACCCGCAGTGCTGGACAGTTGCAATTCAAGCTCCTTGGCCCGTGCCGAAAGCCATGGGATTGCAGATCATCGATCTTCAACGTGATCAAATCGAGACCGAGGTCACGGATCGTACCGGACGCATGAATCGCGTCTACCGCATTGCAGCAGCAGCAGCCTGCGACGCGGACGCAGCGCTCGGCAAGCGACCTACTTGACGACGGAAGTCCGACGATCTGCGCATCCGAACCACCGCCGGGACGTCAACGCGGGGATGCGAACCGGGCTTCATCGGCGGCCTGTGCCTCGGGGCAAAAAGAGCCAAGGAGCCAAGGAGCCAAAGAGCGCAAGCCGCTTCACTTTCCTGCCGCGTCCATGGAATCCAGGTCCGCAGACCCGCCCTTCGAAGACGCGCGAAACGCAGCATGCCCGTGCGGAGCGTCACCAGCGCCCCGGCACTGAACGTTGGATCGGCGTGACCTTCCGCCGCGGGCGTCGCGTCGGACTGGACCCGCATTCATGACTCCCGAAAACGCGGCAACACGCTGCCCGCCCCATTGTCGCCATTGTGCATGGCTTGCGCTCCGCGGTCCCGTCGGACCCCTCCGGTTGCATGGACGAGCGGCGCAGTCAATTCCTTACTTCGGGCCACGGATCGTCGAACGGCGAAGTAAGGTATCGCCGCCGGATCCGTCAACCTCATCAATCGCCGCCACGGAGAACCCATGCACCAGACCCTGCCGCTGCTCGCCCGGACGGATTTTCCCCGGCTGCGCCGACGCGCCGTCGAGACGCTTCAGGTCAACCTCGGCTACCGCTGCAACCAGAGCTGCGTTCATTGCCACGTCGACGCAGGCCCGAACCGGTCCGAGGAAATGTCCGGCGCCACGATCGACGCCGTCCTCGCCTTCCTGGCGTCGAACCCGGGCGTTCGAACGCTGGACTTGACAGGAGGCGCTCCGGAACTCAATCCGCACTTTCGCCGGCTGGTGTCGGCCGCCCGGGGACTCGGCGCGAAGGTGATCGACCGATGCAATCTGACGATCCTCGACGAGCCCGGCCAGCGCGATCTGGCCGCGTTCCTCGCGGCGCACCAGGTCGAGATCGTCGCATCGCTTCCGTGCTACCTGAAGGACAACGTCGACCGGCAGCGCGGCAAAGGGGTCTTCAGCGCCAGTCTGCTCGCGCTGCAGCACCTGAACCGCTTGGGCTACGGCGTGCCCGGCTCCGGGTTGACGCTGAACCTCGTCTACAACCCGCAAGGCCCGAGCCTGCCCCCGCCGCAGGATGCGCTCGAAGCCGACTACAAGCGGCACCTCGCGCAGCAGTACGGAATCGTCTTCAACCAGCTGTTCACGCTGGCCAATATGCCGATCCAGCGCTTCGGCTCGATGCTGGTATCGAAGGGACAGTTCGCCGGCTACATGCAACTGCTGCACGGCGCGCACCGCGCGGCGAATCTCGAGCACGTGATGTGCCGCACCCTCGTCAGCGTCGACTGGGAGGGCCACCTCTACGACTGCGATTTCAATCAGCAGCTCGGCCTGCCGATCGGTGACCCCGGCCAGCCGCGCCGGCACATCGCCGAGATCGCGCATGGCGCGCTCGATGCCCGGTCGATCCGCGTCGCTGATCATTGTTTCGGCTGCACGGCCGGGCAGGGATCGAGTTGCGGCGGCGCGTTCGCCGATGGCGCATCCATTCCCGGGCTGCGCGCGGCCTGACGGACATCGCGCAGCGCCGATGTGCCCACATTCCCTCCCGCCAACCCCGTTCGGAAATCCGCGACGACGTTTCATCTCATACGATGAATTCCTGATGCAATGGCCCGCCGGTACGCCCGCCTGGATTTCGTACTTTCGCTGGATCGGTGCGGGACCGTCATTCGCGGTCGAGCGAGCCTTGTCGTGTCCGGCATAGCCGTGCTCGCCGCAGCGCCTGGGCGTCCGGCGCGCGCGGGGACGGAGGTCGGCACGTGAACCGCGGCGGGGTGCGTTGGGCCTTGGTCCTCTTCGCGCTGGGACTACTGGTCCTGCTGCATGTTCTCGACGTGGGTCGCTACCTGAGCCTGGCTGCCGTCAAGGCCAGCCAGGCCGACCTGGAAGCGTGGCGTGCTTCCCGGCCGCTCCTTGCCGGCTTGATATTCTTTGCCGGCTACATTGCGCTGACGGCCGCATCCATTCCCGGTGCGGCGGCAGCGACGCTCGCGGCCGGTGCGATCTTCGGATTCGGCTGGGGAACTTTGATCGTATCGTTCGCGGCGTCGATCGGCGCGACGCTGGCGTTCCTCGCGTCGCGATGGTTGCTCGGCGACTGGGTGAGGCAGCGCTTCGGGACACGCATGGCGACCGTCGACGCCGGCGTCGCCCGGGAGGGTGGCTTCTATCTCTTCTCGCTCCGGCTGGTGCCGGTGATTCCCTTCGTCGCCATCAATCTGGCGATGGGCCTGACGGCGATGCGACCGTGGACGTTCTATTGGGTCAGCCAGCTCGGAATGCTGGCCGGCACGCTGGTTTTCGTGAATGCAGGCACGCAGCTCGCGGGCATCGATTCGATGGCGGGAATCGTCTCGCCGGGACTCGCAGGATCGCTGGCGCTGCTCGGCATCTTTCCGCTGCTGGCCCGCAGGGTTCTCGATCGCGTCCGGACCCGCAGGATCTATGCGCGCTGGCAGCGCCCTGCGATATTCGACCGCAACCTCGTCGTGATCGGCGGAGGTTCGGCGGGACTGGTCACTGCCTACATCGCGGCTGCGCTGCGTGCCAAGGTGACGCTGGTCGAAAAGCACCGGATGGGCGGCGATTGCCTGAACACCGGCTGCGTCCCCTCGAAGGCATTGATCCGATCGGCCGCGCTCCTGTCGCAGATCGCGCGGTCGCCGGACTTCGGCATTCGCGCCGCCCGGGTGGATTTCGATTTCGCGGATGTCATGGAGCGCGTGCAGCGCATCGTCGCGCAGGTCGAGCCCCACGATTCGGTGGAGCGGTATCGCCGCCTCGGCGTGGAGGTCGCCGAAGGCACGGCCCGCATCGTCTCGCCGTGGATCGTGGACATCACGGAGCGCGGCGGATGCGTACGGCGGCTGCGCACGCGCAGTATCGTCATTGCGGCCGGCGCCCGTCCGTATGTGCCGCCGATTCCCGGCATCGAACGCGTCGACGTGCTGACGTCCGACACCGTCTGGGCGCTGCGCGTTCGCCCGCGGCGGATGCTGGTACTTGGAGGGGGCCCGATCGGCTGCGAATTCTCGCAGGCCTTCGCGCGACTCGGATGCACGATGACCCTGGTCGAATCGGCGCAGCGGCTTCTGGCACGCGAAGATCCGGAGGTGTCGGAACTCGTCGTTGCGCGCTTTCGCAGCGAAGGCATCGACGTGCGATTGGGCCACGTGGCAATCCGCATCGAGGTCGAGTCGGGCGAAGCCGTGCTGATCGCGAACCACGACGGCGGCGAGGCGCGCCTTCCCTTCGATGCGCTGCTGCTTGCCGTCGGACGTACCGCCAATCTGACCGGCTACGGCCTGCAGGATCTGGGCGTGACGGCCGGCCGCACCGTGGAGGTCAACGGATTCCTGCAGACGAACTATCCGAACATCTATGCCGCGGGCGATGTCGCCGGCCCCTTCCAGTTCACGCATGCGGCCGCGCACCAGGCCTGGTACGCGGCGATCAACGCGCTGTTCGATCCGTTCAAGACATTCCGCGCCGACTATCGCGTGATGCCATGGGTCACCTTCGTCGACCCCGAACTCGCCCGGGTCGGAATCAATGAACTCGAGGCCAGGGAACGCGGCATACCCTTTGAGGTCACGCGCTACCCAATGCGCGAACTCGATCGCGCAATCGCCGACGGCGAGACCCATGGCTTTGTCAAGATCCTCACCGAACCGGGTCGCGACCGGATCCTGGGCGTGACGATCGTCGGAGCGCACGCTGCCGACCTGCTCGCCGAGTACGTCCTCGCGATGAAGCACCGGATCGGCCTCGACAGGATCCTCGGGACTATCCATGCCTACCCGACGATGGCCGAAGCCAACAAGCAGGCCGCAGGGCAGTGGAAGCGGGCTCATCTCCCGGAGCGCGCACTCGCGTGGCTCGCCCGCTTCCACGCTTGGCGCCGCTGCGACGGCTTGGTGGCCTCGCTGCGCTCGGATCCGGGCGCCGTTCCACCGGATCGGTCGCCGCGCGCGCTGCCCCGCAATGATCAGACGACCGTCCGATGAATCCCAGGCTCAGCATCGTCATTCCGGCGCTCGACGAGGCGCCCCTGCTTGCGACTCATCTGCAGGCGCTCCAGCCTCTCCGCGCGCACGCGGTACGCCTCGTCGTGGTCGACGGCGGAAGCCGCGATACGACGCTCGGCATCGCACGCCGGTTCGCGGACATCGCCTTCACCGCGCCACGCGGACGCGCGTCCCAGATGAATGCCGGCGCGGCGGCCTGTCCGGCCGACGTATTCCTGTTCCTTCACGCCGACACGAAATTGCCGGACGATGCCTGCGACCACGTCTGGCGGGCCACTCGCGCAGAACATGCGTGGGGCCGATTCGACCTATCCATCGACAGTCCGAGACACGCGCTGCGTATCGTGGCGGCGTTGATCAACCTTCGATCGCGATTGACCGGTATTGCGACCGGCGATCAGGCGATCTTCGTTCGCCGCGAACTGTTCGAGGCCGTCGGAGGGTTTCCCGACCTGCCCTTGATGGAGGACATCGCGATGTCGCGACGGCTCAAGCGCCACGGGCCACCCGCCTGCCTTCGCGAACGTGTCGCGACCTCGGCGCGTCGCTGGGAGCGTCACGGCATCTGGCGGACGATCTTCCTGATGTGGCGCCTGCGGGCCGCTTTTCTTTTCGGCGCGGATCCGGAGCGTCTGGCCAGGACCTATGGCTACGAGCCCAGACGACGCGGGTGACCCGTTGCGGCGCGTCGACGTGGCCGTGTTTGCGAAGGCGCCCATCGCCGGATTCGCGAAGACGCGATTGATCCCGGTATTGGGCGCCCGAGGAGCCGCGCGCCTGCAGCGCGAATTGATCTGCCGGGCGCTTTGTACGGCGCGCTCGGCCCGCCTCGGTGCCGTGACGCTATGGTGCGCCCCGACGTCCCGCCATCGCTTCTTCCGCGCGCTGGGCATGCGCCACGGCGTATCGACGCGCTGCCAGGTCGATGGCGACCTGGGCCTACGAATGGACGCCGCCTTTCGATCGCAAGGCGCGAGCAGGCCGCTGTTGCTTGTCGGCACCGACTGTCCGGTCCTGACTTCCGGACACCTCAGGGATGCGGCGCGCGCGCTCATCGATGGCGCCGACGCGGTCTTCTACCCGGCGGAAGACGGCGGCTATGTGCTGGTCGGACTGCAGACCCTCGCTCCCCGGCTCTTCGAGAACATCGACTGGAGCACGCCGCGCGTCATGGATCAGACGCGCCAGCGCGCCGCTTCGCTCGGGATTCGCGTCGACGAACTCGACGAGCTATGGGATATCGACACGCCCCAGGACCTGCCACGGTGGCGGCGCTTGCACGCCGCCGGCGATACCCTCCGCGGGAACGGTGGATGAGTCGTCTCGGGCATCGTGGGCCGGGCGCGATGCGATGAAGCAACTCGTTCTGCTGGGCGGCGGCCACGCCCACGTCGCGGTCCTGGCAGCCCTCGCCGATCGGCCGCTCGCCGGGTGGGACGTGCACCTGGTCACCCCGTACGCTCGTCAAGTCTATTCCGGGATGTTGCCGGGGTGGATCGCCGGCCACTACGCGCTCGAGTCCTGCGCGCTCGATCTCGGCGCGCTGGCTGCGCGCGCCGGGGTTGGAATACATCTCGCGGCGGCCCGGGAACTCGATCCGGTCCGCCGCGTCGTTGCCGGTACCGATGGCCGAACGATGCCCTTCGATCTGCTGTCGATCGACACCGGATCCGCTCCGTCGCTGGACGACCTGCCCGGCGCATCCCGGAACGCGCTGCCGATTCGACCGATCGAAGCGTTCATCTCGTCGTGGCCGGGCATCACCGAACGGATCTCGGCAACCCGCCTGCGCTTCGATCTCGCGGTGGTCGGTGCCGGCGCCGCCGGGGTCGAGCTGGCGTTCGCAATTCAGCGACGCGCGCGCGTCGCCGGCTGGTCGCATCTGCGCCTCGCATTGATCGGGCGTGCGGCGCTTCCCGTCGACGACGCGCCGCTGCAAACGCGAAGGCGCGTGCGTCGTCTGCTACAAGATCGCGGCATTGAATGGATGGGCGCCCACCGCGTGACGCGCATCGACTCGGGCACGTTGCAGCTCGACGGCACGGAGACGCTCGATGTCGACGCTTGTCTCGTGGTCACCGGCAGCGCCGCCCCCGGCTGGCCGAAAGCCGGCGGACTCGCGACCGACGAACGAGGATTCATCCTCGTCGGCTCGACACTGCAAAGCGTGTCCCACCCTGATGTCTTCGCCGCCGGCGACATCGCCGCGTACCGGGAATGGGAATCGCGCCCGAAATCCGGCGTGTTCGCCGTGCGGGCGGGTCCCGTTCTCGCCGAAAACATCCGCGCCGCATGCGATGGCCGGCGATTGCGCGCCTGGTCCCCGCAGCGCCGCGCGCTCTACCTGATCAGCACAGGTGAAAGGCACGCGGTCGCGAACTGGGGACGATGGACTTGGAGCGGCAATTGGGTCTGGCGCTGGAAGGACCGGATCGACCGGCGATTCATGCGGCGCAACGGCACGGACTGTTGATCGACCCCAGTCGTCATCGCAGCGCGATCGACGCGTACCGTGACGCACTCCTCGCGACCGGACCGGTCAAGGAGCGACGGCTGCCGCGGCCATCGCGGCGACGCCCTTCGCAAGGTCCACCGCGGCGGGGCACGCCGGCGTGTCGTGTCGCTTGGCGAGAAATGCCGTGTCGTTGTAACCCAGCCAAACCTGGTTCGAGGCGTCCTCCCACACCAGGACTTTCAATGGCAGATCGATGGCGACCGTCTGCGCGCACTCGATGAAGGGCGTGCCGCCTTGGGGATGGCCGAAAATGAGCAATTCGGTCGGGCGCAGCGCCTTGCCGACCTTGGCCGCGCCGGCCGCGTGGTCGATCCGCGCGAACACGTTCAATCCCTTCTGCTTCACGATCACTTCGAAGCGGTTCATCGTCTCCTTGGCACCGTACGGGCTCTTGATCGCGATCAGCCCTTCGGCAGCGGGTGCCAGGGACGGTGCCGACAGCAGCGCCAGCATGAACCACACGAATCGACGTTTCATGAACTGCCCCCTTGCGTAGAGCCGAGCATCGATGGCGATCGAATCGGCCAAGATGGCCGTGCCTGATCCGGTCGGGATTGCCGTGCACCTCGATCGCATGCGTCATGCGCGGCAGCGCCGACGCCAAGAAGCGGCTTCCCGCGCGGCCCAATCGAATCAGTCGACGCGTGTCCCCGAATTCTTACGGATCGCGATGAAAATATTCGGGGCGACCGAAGCGTGCATGGTATCGGCGCGGCGCCGGGTACGATCCTTGCCATCGCATCCGTTCCCATGCGCGCCACGGGCCTTGCCGCGGGCGCGATCGACGCGCCGATTGGCTTGGCGCCGAGCGACCGTACCGCGTTGACGACTTGGACTACGAAGCGCGCCCCGGTCGCGATCTGAATCGGCAATTCGCTCATCCGCCGAGATGCGCGAAGAAACCCCTGCGTTACCCGATAGCCGCCGTGGAGCTGCCGGGTCGGGCCGCGCCGCGCGGGAAGGTACCTTTCATGGGGTTGGGTCTCGGTGGAGATTGCCGCAGGCGCCGAACTCGGCGAATGCCCTTGCTGGACAGTCGGCCGACAAGGGGCGCCTGCAGGCCCGATGCCTCGCTCGACGAGCACGACCAGCGCTAGCGCGCGACCGTCACCTGGTTTCGACCGCGGTTTTTCGAGGCGTAGAGCGCCTCGTCGGCGCGCCGCACCAGGTCGCTGATCGATTCGCCGCTCCTGCGCGCGGCGACGCCGAGCGAGAGCGTGACGGCCGCGAGGGTGGCCTCGTTGTCCGTGCGCTTGATGCGGCTGCGTTCGATCGTCGCGCGGATGCATTCCGCCAACTTGCGGGCCGCCTCGAGGGACGTGTCCGGCAGGATGATCCCGAATTCCTCGCCGCCGTAGCGCGCGACGGTGTCGCGGCCACCGGCTTGGGCCTTGAGAACCTGGGCCACTGCCCGGATGACCTTGTCGCCAAACAGGTGGCCGTAGGTATCGTTGACGCGCTTGAAATGATCGATGTCGGCGATGACCAGGCAAGGACCCGGCAGGTCTTCCGCATTCCGAGCCATGCAATCCGACAGCGCGCGATCGAATGCCCGCCGGTTGGCAAGTCCCGTCAGTCCGTCGGCAAGGGCCTCCTCGCGCGCGCGGCTGATTTCCCGTCGCAAGACGTCGATCTCCGCGCGGCTCTCTTCGAGACGCTCCTTCAGGTCCACCATCGCGCCCTGCATCTGGCGCGTGCCTTCGAGAACGCTGTGCAGCGCACCCTGCGCGTCTTGACTCGTCGGTGCCTGCGAAACATTGATCGCGAAATTCTCCAGCGTCGCGCCGAATTTCTCGGCATGGTTCCCGGCGTCCGAGGCGGACGCCGAAATCTGACCCATGACGCGCTGGATGCCGGTGCCGAATTTGCGTGCGGATTCCTCGTCGAACCGGGCGATATGTTCGCGGTAGAGCGCCCGCGTCGCGGCTTCGCTGAGCACGCCATCGGTCCCGAGCGTCTCGTCGATACGCTCCCTGAGCACGCGGTCGTCGCCCGAGACGTAGTCGTACCACACCGCGTAGCTGATCGGATGCAGCCCGGCGTCCTGGCGCGACATCAGCGGCAATGCGAGGCGCAGGAATTCGGCGCTCGATGCCTTGGTGTGCGCGTACTTCGGACCTGGATCCTGGTCGGTCATCCACAGCCTCCGGAAATCCAACAATCGATTGCAAGCGGGTGCTACGAGGCTCGACACAGGACGCGGCCGAGATTCGTCGAAGATAAATTCTGCTGCAGGCATTTTGTTCGCGATGCGATCGACAATCGGTCAATCGATGGCCAGTTCGAGTGTTCGGCGATGGCCGCTGCCGTGTTCCAATGGGGCCCCGCGAGCTTTCTCCCACCATGCTGCCAAGGGCTCTCGCGCTCGTCGTTGACGACCCCGAATTCGGCGAGTTCGAGTTCTTATCGCACTACGATCGGTGCAAGTCGCTTGTCACGCGGATTGTGCGCAAGGCACTCGACGCGCGCGACGCACGCGAGGCGCCGGAAGTCGGCGATCCCGGTGCCGGCACCGCGGCGCAAGTCACGATGCGCCGTCGCGAGCCACCGGAACGTTTCCTTGTCGGCAGGCGAGAATGAATTGCACGGTGGCTTCGATCAAGGCCTGCGGCTGGTCGCGGTGGGGCGAATGCCCGCAGTCCGCCAGCTCGAGCAGTTGCGTCTGCGGCACGCGCCGTGCGATGCCGTGGATCTGCTCCTGCGTCCCGTACTCGTCGTCGCTGCCCTGCACGGCGAGCAGCGGGCAGCGTATCGACTCGATCTCCTTCTCGATCGACCAGAGGCGGAATGGAGGATGCAGCCAGATGCGGTTCCATCCCCAGAACGCGGAGTCGGGATCGTCGTGGTACTTGGCAAGACGCTGCTTCAGGTCCGTGGACAGATACGCCTTGCGCGCCCTTTCGATATTGGCGACCGAGAGGTCCTCGACCAGGATGTGCGGCGCCAACACGATCGCGCCGCGCACCGACCCGACGAAACGTGCCGCGTACAGCAACGCGATCGAGCCGCCGTCGCTGTGCCCGAACAGGAACGGCGGGTCGGCCCGGCTGTCGACGCCAAGGGCCGCCAGCAGCGCCGGCAGCACCTCGTGCGCCTGCCGGTGCATGAAGTCGAGGTCCCACGTCTCCTCGGAGGCACGCGGCGTCGAGCGGCCGTAACCCGGCCGCGAATAGACGAGGCCGCGCGCGTCGACTGCGTCGCACAGCCGCGCCGGAAATTCGCGCCACATCGCCAGCGACCCCAGGCCTTCGTGAAGGAATACGATCAGCGGACCGGTCCGTCGGCTCGAGCCGAGCCACTGGTACTCGATGCGTATCGGGCGGCCGGACCAGTCGATGCGGGCGAAGTCGTGGCTCATCGCGGCGCTCGGTTCAGTGCGCGCCGGCTTCACGCTCGCGCAGCTTGAATCGCTGGATCTTTCCGGTGGCCGTCTTCGGCAGCTCGGTGACGAACTCGATCAGGCGCGGATACTTGTACGGCGCGAGCTTGTCCTTGACGAACGCCTTGAGTTCCGCGTCGGTCGCCTGCCCGTCCGACTTCAGGACGACGAACGCCTTGGTCTTTGTAAGGCCCTCGGCGTCGGGAATGCCGATCACGGCCGCTTCGAGCACGGCGGGATGCTGCACCAGCGTCGCCTCGACCTCGAAGGGGCTCACGTAGATTCCGCTGACCTTCAGCATGTCGTCGCTGCGGCCGGCATAGGTGTACGTTCCGTCGGCATTCCTGATGTACTTGTCGCCGCTCTTGGTCCAGCCGCCCTGGAAGGTCTCCCGGGTCTTGGCGCGATTGCCCCAGTACATCATCGCCGCCGAGGGGCCGTGGATGTACAGGTCGCCGGGCTCGCCGTCGGGCACCGCGTGGCCGTCCTCGCCGCGCAGTTCGATCTCGTAGCCGGGCACCGGCCAGCCCGTGGTGCCATAGCGCACCTGGCCCGGCCGGTTCGACATGAAGATATGCAACATCTCGGTCGAACCGATGCCGTCGACGATGTCCACGCCGAAATGCCGCTTGAAGCGTTCGCCGATCTCGCCCGGCAGGGCCTCGCCGGCAGACGACACGAGGCGAAGGTCGACCGAGTCCCGGCTCGGCAGCGCGGCCGACGCCAGCATGCCGGCGAAGCCGGTCGGCGCGCCGAAAAAAACCGTGGGACGCACGTCGCCGACGCCGCCGGTCAGGCGCTTGAACGTCGCATCGGGCGTCGGGCGTTCGGCCATCAGGATCACCGTCGCACCGACCGCCATCGGAAACGACAGCGCGTTGCCGAGTCCATAGGCGAAAAAGAGCTTTGCGGCCGAGAAGCAAACGTCGCTTTGCTGCAGGCCGAGGACGCCCTTGCCGTATAGCTCCGCAGTCCAGTACGGGTTGGCATGCGAATGCACGGCGCCCTTCGGGCGGCCGGTGGAGCCCGACGAATAGAGCCAGAACGCCGGGTCGTCCGCGCGGGTCGCGGCCGGCTTCGGAAGCGGCGCGTGCGCCGCGATGAGCGCGTCGAGCTCGACCTCGCCGAAGTCCAGCGGCGCGACCCGACGCGCCACGATCACCTTCTGGACTTCGTGATCGGACTTGGTCAGCGCCATCTTGAGCGCCGGCAGCAGCGCGCCCGATATCAGCACGGCCTGCGCGCGCGAATGCTCGAGCATGTAGGCATAGTCGTCCGGCGTGAGCAGCGTGTTGACTGCGACCGGCACGACGCCCGCATAGATCGCGCCGAGAAATGCCACCGGCCAGTCGTTGGCGTCCTGCATCAACAGCAGCACGCGCTCCTCGCGCTTGACGCCGAGCGCCCGCAGTCCCGCAGCCAGGCTGCGCACGCGCGCGTCGAGCGCGCCGTAGGACAGCGACCCGAAATCGTCGACGAAGGCCGTCTTGGATCCGCGGCCGGCGTTCAGCGCGAGCAGGTGGTGCGCGAAATTGAATCCTTCGGGCGGCGGGTCGATGCCGGGCGGAACGTGCAGCGGGGCAGTGCTCATCGCAGGTCCTTTGCGCGGTTCAGGTGAATTGGATCTGGCCCGCCGGCAGCAGGTAGAGCACCAGCGCACGGCCGCCGCTAACGGTCGGCGAGTGTGCGCTTCCCGGCGCGCACACGAGCCATCCCGCGGACCGGCCGTCGAACCGCGCCTTGTCGTCGAGCGGCATCACGAGGTCGATTTCCCCCAGCGGATGCACGTGATGCGGTCCGGCGATGTCCCTCATGTCGACTACGTCGACCGAGAACCCATGCAGGTCGGGCGCGGGCTTGAAGATTCGCCCGTAGCGGATGCCGCCGCCCTCGCGGCTACAAAGCCAGCCGCCGGCCAGGCCGGCCTCGCAGCCGGCCTTCAGCGCGCGATAGGTGGCGCTGCCCGCGCCGTGTTCGCGGTTCAGCCAGGCGTCGAGTTCGGCGTCGAGCGGACGGCCTTGCAACTGCGTCGTGAGTTGGCCGATCAGTTCACGAAACTGCTCGGGGGTGCAGCTTGACGGGGTGGCGTCCATGGATACTTTCAGTGCAAGTTGCCTGTGCTCAGGCTTGAAATTCAAGCGAAGATGAAATATTGTGCGCAGAAGAACTTTACGGCGTGAAATCGAGCCTGTCAAGCACTATATTGCTTGTTCATGAAACAGGCAGATCGCGCCACGATGGCGCCGCACGACCGCCGAGTCCGGAGAATGCCGTGGGGCGGATGGTGCCGCGACGCCCGCGGCATTGAAACGACAACGTACTCGACTGAGCCGCCGCGAAAACAAGCATCAAAATGCAATTTACTTGACGTAGTCGATTTTATGCAATATGATGCGTCTAATTGCGATGCATATGCAATAAATTGCCCGTCCTGGAGCCTCCCATGACCCTGCCGCCGCGCGTCGACTACCAGACCCAACCCGCCCAGTACAAGCACTGGAAGCTGAACTTCGACGGACCGATTGCGACGCTGACGGCCGACTTCGACGAGAACGGCGGGCTGCGACCCGGCTACAAGCTCAAGCTCAACAGCTACGACCTTGGCGTGGACATCGAATTGAATGATGCGGTCAGCCGCATCCGCTTCGAGCACCCCCAGGTCCGCACGGTCGTCCTGACCAGCGCCAAGGACCGCGTATTCTGCTCCGGCGCCAATATCTTCATGCTCGGCGTCTCGAGCCACGCATGGAAGGTCAACTTCTGCAAGTTCACGAACGAGACGCGCAATGGCCTGGAGGACTCGTCCGCGCACAGTGGGCTGAAGTTCCTCGCTGCGGTCAACGGCGCCTGCGCGGGCGGCGGTTATGAGCTTGCGCTCGCCTGCGACGAGATCATCCTGATCGACGACCGCAGCAGCGCGGTCAGCCTGCCGGAGGTTCCCCTGCTCGGCGTGTTGCCCGGGACCGGCGGCCTGACCCGGGTGACCGACAAGCGTCACGTGCGCCACGACCTGGCCGACATCTTCTGTACGACGACCGAGGGCGTACGCGGGCAGAAGGCCAAGGAATGGCGGCTGGTCGACGACATCGCGAAGCCAGCGGATTTCGCCGCCAAGGTCAGGACGCGCGCGCTGCAGCTGGCCGAGCGCAGCGACCGGCCGGCGGGCGCCAAGGGCGTCGCGCTGGCGCCGCTCGCGCGCACGATCGAGGCCGACGCGCTGATCTATCCGAACGTCACGGTCCGGATCGACCGCGCAACCCGGACAGCCACCTTCACCTTCAGCGCGCCGATCGGCGCGCCGCCCACCGACATCGCGTCGATCGAGGCGGCCGGCGCTTCCTGGTACCCGCTGGCACTGGCGCGCGAGCTCGAAGACGCGATCCTGTCGATGCGGACCAATGAACTCGACATCGGCACCTGGCTGATCAAGACCGCGGGCGACCCGAAGGCCGTGCTGGCGATGGACGCGACGCTGCAGGCACACCAGAAGCACTGGCTGGTGCGCGAGACGATCGGCTACCTGCGCCGCACGTTCAGCCGCCTCGATGTCTCGTCGCGCAGCCTGTTCGCGTTGATCGAGCCGGATTCGTGCTTTGCCGGCAGCTTTCTCGAACTGGCGCTCGCCTGCGACCGCAGCTACATGCTGGCGCTGCCGGACGACGCGGCGCGCGCGCCGAAGATCACGGTCGACGATGCCAACTTCGGCCTGTTCCCGATGATCACCGGCCAGACCCGGCTGCAGCGCCGCTTCTACAGCGAGCAGCCGGCGCTCGATGCAGTGCGCGCCAAGGCGGGCCAGCCGCTCGACGCCGACGCCGCGTTCGCGCTGGGACTGGTGACCCGCAACCCCGACGACATCGACTGGGCCGACGAAACCCGGATCGCGATCGAGGAGCGGATCGCGATGAGCCCGGATGCGCTGACCGGCATGGAGGCCAACCTGCGCTTCAACGGACCCGAGAACATGTTCACGCGCGTATTCGGCCGGCTCACCGCTTGGCAGAACTGGATCTTCCAGCGCCCGAATGCGGTCGGCGAAAAAGGTGCACTGAAGGTCTACGGCAAGGGCGACAAGGCCGCGTTCGACTGGAACCGGGTCTGAGCTCCCGCCTGCACATCGCCCGCACGACTAAGATGCCCTCCCAGGAGAACCCGATGTCCACGATCAACTACAGCGACAAGATTCCCAACAACGTCAATCTGGCCGAGGACCGCACGCTGCAGCGCGCGCTGGAACAATGGCAACCGAACTACCTGAAATGGTGGGACGACATGGGACCCGACGGCTCGCAGGGTTTCGACGTCTACCTGCGCACGGCCGTCAGCGTCGATCCGCAGGGCTGGGCGCAGTTCGGCTACGTCAAGATGCCGGAGTACCGCTGGGGCATCTTCCTGAACCCCGGCGACGCCAACCGCAAGATCCACTTTGGCGACCACAAGGGCGAAGCCGCGTGGCAGGACATCCCGGGCGAGCACCGCGCCAACCTGCGCCGGATCATCGTCACCCAGGGCGATACCGAACCGGCCTCGGTCGAGCAGCAGCGCCATCTGGGCCTGACGGCGCCGAGCCAGTATGACCTGCGCAACCTGTTCCAGGTCAACGTCGAGGAGGGCCGCCATCTGTGGGCGATGGTCTACCTGCTGCACAAGTACTTCGGCCGCGACGGCCGCGAGGAAGGCGAAGCGCTGCTCGAACGGCGCAGCGGCCAGCAGAACAACCCGCGCATCCTGCAGGCCTTCAACGAGCCGACGCCAGACTGGCTGAGCTTCTTCATGTTCACGTATTTCACCGACCGCGACGGCAAGTTCCAGCTGTGCGCGCTGGCCGAATCGAGTTTCGATCCGCTCGCCCGGACGACCAAGTTCATGCTGACGGAGGAAGCGCACCACATGTTCGTCGGCGAGTCGGGCGTCAGCCGCGTGATCCAGCGCACCTGCCAGATGATGAACGAGCTGAAGACCGACGACGCGGCCAGGCTGCGCGCCGCCGGCGTCATCGATCTGCCGACGATCCAGCGCTACCTGAACTTGCACTTCAGCGTGACGATCGACCTGTTCGGCGCCGACGAGAGCAGCAACGCGGCGACGTTCTACAGCACGGGGCTGAAGGGGCGCTTCGAGGAGAGCAAGCGCAGCGACGATCACGTGCTCAAGGGCCAAACCTATCCCGTTCTGCATATCGTCGACGGCCATCTCGTCGAGCGGCAGGTGCCGATGCTCAACGCGCTGAACGAGGTGCTGCGCGACGACTACATCAAGGATTCGGTGGCGGGCGTCGAACGCTGGAACAAGGTGATCGAGAAGGCCGGCATCCCGTTCCGGCTGAAGACGCCGCACAAGGCGTTCCATCGCAACATCGGCGCGCTGTCGGGCGCGAAGGTCGCGCCGGACGGCCGCGTGGTCGGCGGCGCCGAGTGGGATTCGATGGTCGACCAGTGGCTGCCGAGCGCCGGCGACCGCGCCCTCGTCGCGAGCCTGATGGGCCGCGTTGTCGAACCGGGTAAATTCGCGAACTGGATCGCGCCGCCGATGATGGGCATCAATCGCCAGCCGGTCGACTTCCAATACGTCCGCTTCAACTAGATCGTGCGGTACGGCGCTGCGGCTGCCGGTTCGACGCTGCCGGTCCGTAGGCGCCGCCGCTCGGCGCGCGGCCGGCGTCCGATAGGTCGCCGCTGAAGCGACATGGAGGCTACGATGGATCAGTCCGAGATCGCCGTCATCAGGCAGCACCTGATCGACCCGGAGATCTGCATCCGCTGCAATACCTGCGAAGCGACCTGCCCGGTCGGGGCGATCACCCACGACGCGCGCAACTACGTCGTCGACGTCGAGAAATGCAATTCGTGCATGGCCTGCATTCCACCCTGCCCGACCGGCAGCATCGACAACTGGCGCACCGTGCTGCGCATCGACGCCTATGGCGTCGACGCGCAGCTGGGCTGGGACGCGTTGCCGCCGGAACTGAGCGCCGAGGAACTGGACGCGGCCGGCCGCACGACGGATGACCCCCCGCGGCCCGCGTCGACCTTGCCGTCTCTGTCGACAGCCGCACCGGAGGCCGGAACGACCGCCAAGGCCAGTTCCTGGGGCTCGGTATTGCCCCCCTGGTCGGCCGCGCACGCGTTCACGAACCTGTACGGACCGAAATCCCCGGAGAAGTCGCTCGTCGCGACCGTGACGGGCAACGTGCGCGTGACCGTGGTCGGCAAGGTATACGACACGCATCACATCGTGCTCGACTTCGGCGCAACGCCCTTTCCGGTGCTCGAAGGCCAGAGTATCGGGATCATCCCGCCCGGCACGGATGCCGGCGGCCGGCCGCACCATCCGCGCCAGTACTCGGTCGCCAGTCCGCGCAACGGCGAACGCCCTGGCTACAACAACCTGTCGCTGACGATCAAGCGCGTGCTCGAGGACCACCAGGGCAAGCCGGTGCGCGGCGTGGCCAGCAACTACATGTGCGACCTGAAGGTCGGCGACAAGGTCATGGTCATCGGGCCGTTCGGCGCGAGCTTCCTGATGCCGAATCATCCGAAGAGCCACATCGTGATGATCTGCACGGGCACCGGCAGTGCGCCGATGCGCGCGATGACCGAGTGGCGGCGGCGCTTGCGCAACACCGGCAAGTTCGACGGCGGCAGACTGATGCTGTTCTTCGGCGCGCGCACGCGCGAGGAACTGCCGTACTTCGGCCCGCTGCAGGGCCTGCCGAAGGACTTCATCGACATCAATCTGGCCTTCAGCCGCACGCAAGGGCAAGCCCGGCGCTACGTGCAGGATCTCCTGCGCGAGCGCGCCGCGGACATCGCGCCGCTGCTGGGCGATTCCAACGCGTATTTCTACGTCTGCGGCTTGAAGGCGATGGAGGAAGGCGTCGTGCTGGCGCTGCGCGACGTCGCGCAGCAGGCGGGCCTCGACTGGGAGACGCTGGGCGCCGCGCTCAGGCGCGACGGGCGCCTGCACCTGGAGACCTATTGATGGGCGCCGGCCGCATCGATCCACGCAGCGGCGCCGGATGCGGCGCGTGGTCGCCATGACGACATGGTCCGGTGCGCCGGTGCTCGTGGTCGGCGCGGGCACGATGGGATCCGGCATCGCGCAGGTCGCGGCGCTGGCCGGCCACCGGGTTTGCCTGTTCGATCTGCGGCCGGGCGCGGCCGTCGAGGCGCGCGGCAAGCTGGAGCAAGTCTTCGCCGGTCTCGTCGCGAAGGGCAGGCTGGCCGGCGACGCGGCGGTCGCCGCGCTCGATCGCCTGAACCCGATCGATCGCCTCGGCGAAGCGGCTGCGGCCAGCCTGGCCATCGAGGCCGTCGTCGAGAACCTCGACGCCAAGCGCAGCCTGTTCGATCAACTCGAGACGCTGCTGGCCGGCGATGCGATCCTGGCGAGCAATACCTCGTCGATCAGCATCACGCGCCTGGCCCACGGAATGAAGCACCCGGCGCGCCTCGTCGGCATGCACTTCTTCAATCCGGTGCCGCTGATGAAGCTGGTCGAGGTGGTCAGCGGCCTGCACACGGCGCCGGCCGTCGCCGATGCGGTATTCGAGCTTGCCGCAGCCTGGGGCAAGTTGCCGGTACATGCCAGGAGCACGCCTGGATTCATCGTCAACCGGATCGCACGTCCGTACTACGCCGAGACCCTCGCGCTGCTGCAGGAGCAGGCCGCGTCGCCTCAGGCGCTCGACGCCTGCCTCAAGGGGGCAGGCTTCCGGATGGGACCCTGCGAGCTGATGGACCTGATCGGACACGATACGAACTTCGCGGTGACGTCGTCCGTCTACGAGGCCAACTTCTTCGACAAGCGCTACGCGCCGTCGCTGGTGCAGCGCGAACTGGTCGACGGCGGGCTGCTCGGCCGCAAATCCGGACGAGGCTTCTACGCGTATCCGGCCGGCGTCCCCGCGCTGGCGGCGGCCGCGGTCGCGCCGCTCGCTTCGGCGCGCGACCTGGCCGTGCACGGTGCGGGGCCGATCGCCGATGCGCTGGCCGCCGGA
>Ga0213853_11551419_pt1 | contig 25322 bp, 23 predicted proteins | sample ABR_2016_MetaT_FD_164456 | JGI IMG/M metagenome (GOLD analysis project Ga0213853, IMG submission 164456) | Metatranscriptome of freshwater sediment microbial communities from post-fracked creek in Pennsylvania, United States - ABR_2016... | ecosystem: Environmental > Aquatic > Freshwater >...
CTTGAATAAGCGCTCATCGGGGTGCAGCAGAGTCTGCGGGGCGCCCAGTAACCGAAACACAGCGCATACGCCCGCGAATCGTCGGACGGTCGAGCGCTCGTGTCGCAGCTTCCCAAGCTGCCTACGAGGGTCGACTGAAATTCGGCCCCGCAAAGCGGTCATCGGCGAGTGTCCCCTTCGGGTCGATCCTGGCATGCCCATTTACCTCGTATCCCTGGAAATGTTCGCTTGACCCTTCGGCCGGGACCGCCGGACAGGCGCTTTACTTGGAACCGGTCCGCAGCCTCAAGGCGACCGCGATCGCGGGTTTTTTCGTGATCCTCGATGCTCAGTGCCGGCAGCCTGCGGCGGCCGCCTTGCGGCGCCGGGCCGTGGCTCAACATGCCTGTCGCGACCGCGCTTGATCGACGCGGGCCTTGAGGTCTTCGGCCACTTCGTTTCTCGCGAAGGGATTGAGCCAGAAGCGCTTGGCCGGGGAAAATGCAATCTCGGAACCGAGTCTTCCAGGCGTCGCCAGCTGCAGGGTGATCCTCGGCGGATTGGTATAGCGGGTGGCGCTGAGCGCGATGATGCCGGCGATCGGCACGCGTTCCTCGATGCCGGCCTTGCGGATCCGCAGGAACTCGCCTTCGTCGTAGACCTCGTCGGCGAGGTCCCAAATGAGCTTTTTCATCACGAAAACTCCCGCCAGCGCCATCAGGCAGGGGGCCGCCAGCAGGACCGGATCGCGCTGGTACGAGCCGCTCGTGTATGCCTGCGCGGCGAAGAAGGCCAAGGACCCGAACCAGAGAATAGGAAAGAGCGTCTTGGTCAGGAACGAGGATTTTGAGGAGATTCGTTTCATGGCGGCGACGCGCATGCTGCCACATCGTTCAGGGCGGCGGCGAACCTTCCGGCGGCGGCTCCGGCGGCGCGAAACGAGCCTGCACGGCGGCCAGCTGTTGATCGGTGGTGGCGACGAGCCAGAGCCGCGCGCGCTCGACCAGCAGGCGGTTGTGGTCCTTGAACGGGCCCATCGCCGGCGCTTCCTTCCAGAGCGTGGGCGCGCTGCGCTGGGTGCGCGTCGAGGGCGTGCCGGCCAGCAGGCTGTACGGGCCCAGAGGAAGCGACACCAGGGGCAGCGCCCCGCCGGCGCGGACCCGCCAGTCGATGAACGGCGACTCGCTGATCATCAGCGGCTGCGGCAGCCCGTAGAGCACGGTGAAGTCATACAGCATCAGCTGCTCGCGCATCGCGGCGTACTTGGCTCGCACGTCGTCGATGACCGCAGCGCGGATCTCGTCCTCGAACAGCGGCTCCTCGCTGTGCCGCTGGCGCGACCGCTCGGCGTCGATCTGGTAGGCGCTGGCGATCGCCAGGTCCACGCAGTCGTGCACGGCCCGCTGCACTTCGGCGGCCGAGCCGGCTTCCTCGGGGCGGCCCAGCTGCGCAGCGTGCAGAAGGCGCGCGAGGCCGGCTTCGTGCACCGCCGGGACCGTGCCTTGCGCCGGGGCATCCTTTTTCAGGGGAACGTAGAAGTAGGTTTCCGAGGCGAATCGGGCTTTCTTGCCCTCGTCGAACTTGAGCTGCCCGTCGCGGCAGTCCAGGTAGCGGGTGCCGACGCGGCCATGCTCCCAGATCCAGTTGCGCAGGAAGGGGCGAAGAGCGTGGAAAGTTTCGGTTTCGGCCATCGGAACGAATCCCTGGCCGATATTCCCAGCCCCGGCGCAATTTGTCCATCCAAGCCGGGAGGTGCCGCATTGCGCACCGCGCTGCGCTCTCCCACGCGCGGCGCGCGTTCGGGGACGGGGGCGAGGGCGAGGGCGAAGCGCAGGCAGGCTCCGTGCGCCGAGGGGTCCTTCGCCATGCGTCGCAGACTCAGGCGGCCGCTTGCCAGAAGGTGCAGATCAAGCCGCCCGCGATCACGAGGCTGCCTCCTGCCAGGATCGGTCCGCTGGGCAGGGCTCGGAAGGCGACGAAGTTGATCACCTGCCAAACCACGAACAAGGTCGCGATGTAAAGCCCGACCACGCGCCCGAATTCGACCGGCGCGAGATTGAGGAAGGAACCATAGCCGAAAAGCAGCACCGCGCCGGCGGCGAAGAAGCCGAACCGGATCGGGCCGGAGTGGTCGTAGATCGCCATGCGAACCAAGGCGTCGCCGCTGACTTCCAGCGTGGTCGCGATCAGCAGAAAGACGAGGGGATGGACGCCTGGAAACGGGATCATCGAGGGATCTTTCATAGTGGAGGAAAGCGGCTGATCGCCGCGAAGAAGCAGGCGCCGCCCGCAACGACGCAAAGATGCCAGATCGAGTTCGTGAAGCGCAGGCTCTGCCAGCGATAGAAGAGCAGGCCGCCTGTATAGCTCAGGGCCCCGGCAGCCATCAAGCGGATCGGATCGGGCCCGATCGCCCGGTACAGCGGCGCCCCCCAGCCCAGTCCCAGCCAGCCCATCAGGAGGTAGAGGGGAATGGCGACACGCCGGTACAGCGGCTCATTGCCAAGTCGAAGGACGATCCCGGCGACAGCGAGCAGCCAGATGGCGGCCAGCAGCGCGGCGCCGTCGTGTTGTCGCAGCGGGATCAGCGCGACCGGGGTGTAGGTCCCTGCGATCAGCAGAAAGATCGTGCAGTGATCGGCCTTCTGGAGCAGGGCCTTGATGCGCGGGTTCTGAACGCCGTGGTAAAAGGCCGAGGCCGAGAACGAAACGATCATCGAAGCACCGTAGACGATCAGGGCGAACAGCCCCAGATCGTCCTGTCGCGGCCAGGCGCGCGCGACAAGGTAGGCCAGGCCCGCGGCGCTCGCGGCCGCCGCGCCGCCCTGGATCGCCGCGCTGGTGAATTCCTCTTCCAGGGCACGGGCCTGCGCTGGGGTGGCGGCCGCTTCACTCTTCAGATGTCGAGTCGACTTTCGCAATCGTTCGCCGCGTCCCTAGTGTCCTGAGTCAGAGGTTCGTCGAACAATGTCCAAAGAAGGGGTGCATGAGCCAGGAATGTCGAAACCGGCCTCTGGCGCGAAGCCGCGCAGCCGGGTTGGCAACCCGGCGAGCACGGCGACAAAGCCAGGCGTCGATTCTCGACATTCTTGTGCGGCGAACTTCTGACTCGGGAGAATAAGGTCATTGAGGTTCAGGGATCCCGATTCCCGTGTCCGCGCGAAAAGTCCCGGCAACGGGTCAAGGACCCGCGGGCCGACTTGCGCAAACGCCGCTCCGCAACGAGTCGCTCTTGAAAACGGAGCGCCGGTGCTCAAATCCGCCGTGTTGCGGGACCAGCGCGGCCTCAGGATACGAAGTCGCAGTATGGGCGAAAAAAAGCCGCGGCACGCGGCCGCGGCTTTCCTCGCGCCTTGCTCGATCAGACCGGGCGGATTTCCGCCGCCTGCGGGCCTTTGGCGCCCTGCTTGACGACGAACTCTACGCGTTGGCCCTCGGCCAGCGACTTGAAGCCGCCGGCCTGGATCTCGGAGAAGTGCGCGAAAAGGTCCTTGCCGCCGTCATCGGGAGTGATGAAACCGAAACCCTTGGCGTCGTTGAACCATTTGACAATACCTGCTGACATGGTGACATTCCTTGAAAGTGATACATGGCATTTCGCCGCACGCAAAAACGCGGGGCGAGCTATCGATCAAGAGACGTGAACCTGGGGAAACCGGAAGCGCTGCGATCCTGATAAGTCGGATCGGGGTGCCAGAGGAAAACCGAAGGAGGACATGGACCCAAACGAAAGCAGGCGAAGTTTACTCCAAAAACGCCAGATTCACCTGATCGCCGAAAATAAAAAGAGCGGGTGCGGGCTGGCCCCGCGCCGGTCGATGCCCGAGCAATCCCGGTCGAAAGGCGGCCTTAGCGCGGTTCAATCGCCGCCGCCGCTGCGCTGGTTCGATAGCGGCGGTTCATCGCAGCGAGCCGGCGGTCGCAGGCAAGTGAGCCGCCAACGCCGATTCGCGGCGGTGCTGCGCGACTGGCCGGCACGCGGGCGCAAGGCACGTGGCCCGCGGCGGGCCACGTAGAATCGCGCGTTTCCTCTCGCACGGCGGTCCCCGTCATGGCATTGAAATGCGGCATCGTCGGCCTGCCGAACGTGGGCAAGTCGACTCTCTTTAACGCCCTGACGAAGGCCGGAATCGCGGCCGAGAACTATCCGTTCTGCACCATCGAGCCCAACGTCGGCATCGTCGAAGTACCCGATCCGCGGCTCGCCGGTCTGGCGCAGATCGCCAGGCCCGAAAAACTGCTGCCGGCCACGGTCGAATTCGTCGACATCGCCGGACTGGTGGCTGGAGCCAGCAAGGGCGAGGGCCTGGGCAACCAGTTCCTGGCGAACATCCGCGAATGCGACGCGATCGCCCATATCGTGCGCTGCTTCGACCATCCGGACATCATCCACGTCGCCGGCCGCCTCGATCCGCCCGGCGATATCGAGGTGATCAACACGGAGCTCGCCCTGGCCGACATGCAGACCGTCGACAAGCAGCTTTCCCGCTATTCCAAGGTGGCGCGCACCGGTGCTGCCGGCGAGGAGAAGAAAGAGGCGGTGCGGCTGGTGGCGGCGCTCGAGAAGATCGAGCCGGCGCTGAACCTGGCGCGCCCGGCGCGTTCCGTCGACCTGAGCGCCGATGAGCGCGCGGTGCTGCGGCCGCTTTTCCTGCTGACGATGAAGCCCACGATGTACGTGGCCAACGTCGATGAGCACGGCTTCAAGGACAATCCGATGCTCGAGGCCGTGAGCGCGATCGCCGCGCGCGAGGGCGCTCCGTTGGTCGCCGTGTGCGCCAAGATCGAAGCCGAGATCGCCGACCTGCCCGATGAGGACAAGGCTGTCTTTCTGCAGGACATGGGCATGCAGGAGCCTGGCCTGGCGCGGGTGATCCGTGCCGGCTACACGCTGCTGGGCTTGCGGACCTATTTCACAGCCGGTCCTAAGGAGGTGCGCGCCTGGACCATCGCCGCCGGCGCGACCGCTCCCCAGGCCGCCGGCGTGATCCACACCGACTTCGAGCGCGGATTCATCCGTGCCGAGGTGATTTCCTATGCGGATTACGTCGCGTTCAAGGGCGAAGTCGGCGCCAAGGAAGCCGGCCGCATGCGGCTCGAAGGCAAGGACTACGTCGTGCAAGATGGCGACGTCGTGCATTTCCGATTCAACGTTTGAGTGCGGTTCCGACCGAGTCCGCGCGCTGCCGGGGCCGGGCCCATGCGCGCTCGGCTCGGCGGATGCTGGCAGTGGGCTATTGCATTTACATCTTCGCCGGGCCCATGCGCGCTCGGCTCGGCGGCGGATCGGGCCCCGGCTGGCAGAATAGCCGTATCGGCAGGAAGAGAAGGCGGGCCGCGCCTCGGCGGGCCCTGAGTGAGGGAGTCGAAGGATGATGCGCAAGTTACTGATCGGCTTCGCCGTTCTGGTGGTGCTGGTGGTCGTTGCCTTGGCGGCCCTGCTGCTCCTGGTCGATGTCGATCATTACAAGCCGCAGATCGAGCAGGCCGTTCTCGACAAGATGGGACGTACGCTCAAGATCGACGGCAAGCTTTCGCTGTCGGTGTTCCCGAACATCGCGGTGGCGCTGCCGCACACCACGCTCAGCGAACATGGTTCCGACCGGCAGTTCCTGAGCCTGGACCGGGCCCGGGTCTCGCTGGCCGTGCTGCCGCTGCTCTCCGGGCGCGTCGAAGCCGGCACTGTGGCGCTGTACGGATTGCACGCCCGGGTCGAGCGCGGCGCCGACGGCAGCAGCAACCTGGACGACCTGACCGGCGCGGCCAAGCCAGGGCACGGCGCAGGCGGCGCTTCAGATGCGTCCCAGCCCGCGAAGACCGGCGGCACGCCGGCCGTCGAAGTGGGCGGGATCAAACTGGTCGATGCCGAGCTCGTCTACGCCGATCAGAAGGCGCACAACACCGTGACCGTGTCCAAGCTGAACCTGAAAACCGGCCGTCTGGCCAGCCGTTCGACCACGCCGATCGATTTTTCGGCATCGGTCGACGCCACCGAGCCGCAATCCCACATCGATCTGGCGCTCAAGGGCACGCTGGCCATCGACCTGGATCGGAAGGCCTACGGTGTCCGTGGCCTGGATGCGCACGTGCGCGGCCATGTCGCCGGGGACAATCTCGATGTCGCGCTGACCGCGCCGGCTCTGCAGATCGATGCCGAGCATGCCGCCGGTGAATCGCTCAAACTGGTCGCAGCCGTCACCGGAGCGCATCAGGCCCGCCTGGAGCTGGCCCTGGAAAAGCTATCGGGCAGCCTCGAGCGGATTACCGCCGACTCGATGACGCTGCAGATCGACGCCGAGCAGGGGTCGCAGAAGGTCTCGGCGCACCTGGGCAGCCCGCTGAAGATCGAGGTCGCGGCGCAGAGCGTCGAGCTCTCGAAGCTGGCCGGCGAGGCGAACCTGCAATCGCCCACGCTGCCGCAGAAAACCCTGAAGGTGGCGCTGGATGGCTCGATGCGGCTGGAAGGCAAGGCCCAGAACGTCGCGGCCCATATCGACGCCGCCTTCGACGAGACCAAGCTTGCCGCCCGCCTGGCCGTCCAGGGCTTTGCCGGACCGCACATCGGATTCGATGTCGACATCGATCGCATCAACCTGGACCGCTATCTGCCCGCTGCCGCGCCGGCCGCGCCAAGCGCCTCCAAGCCGGCTGCCGGCGAAGCGGTCGCCGCGGGCTCGGGAGACGACGCCAAGGTCGACCTGTCGGCAATCAAGCCGCTCAACCTGGCCGGCGACCTGAAGATAGGCGCGCTGCAGTTTCATAACCTGAAGGCGACGAAGCTGAGAATCGGGGTGAAGGCCGCGGGGGGGCACCTGCAGGTGACGCCGCTGCTCGCCAGCCTCTATGAGGGCGCGCTCAACGGCGGCGCGAAGCTCGATGCGGACGCCAACCGCGTCGCCGCCAATGCCGTGCTCGAAGGCATTTCGATCCAGCCGCTGCTCAAAGACCTGATGGGCAAGGACATCCTCGAAGGCCACGGCAATGTCAAGCTCGACATCACGACGCTGGGTCCTACGGTCGGGGCGCTCAAGCGCGCGCTCGGCGGAACGGCTTCGCTGGCATTGCGCGACGGCGCGGTGCGCGGCATCAACATCGCCCAGAAGCTGCGCGATTTCAAGTCGGCCCTCGGCGGCGGCAGTTCCCAGACGCAGGCTGCCAATGCCAGCGACAAGACCGAATTTTCCGAGTTCTCGGCAAGCTTCGACATCAAGAAGGGTGTCGCGACCAACAACGACCTGCTGGCCAAGTCACCGCTGCTGCGCCTCGGTGGCGCCGGGACCATCGACATCGGTGCCAGCACGATCGATTACACGGCGCAGGTCTCGGTCGTCGGCACGCTCGCCGGCCAGGGGGGCAGCGACCTGTCCAGCCTGCATGGAGTCACGGTCCCGATCCACCTGTCCGGGCCGTATTCGGCCTTGTCGTACCGGCTCGACTGGGGATCGGTCGCCGGCCAGGCGCTGAAGAACAAGGCCACCGACCGCATCAAGGAGCTGCTTGGCAACAAAGTCAAGCAGGGCGGTTCGTCATCGGATGGCAACCTGGGAAATGCGCTCAAAGGCCTGCTGGGCAAATAGCTCGCTGGGGCGCTCGCCACCGATCGGGATGAAGGGCGATTTGATCAGGCGGCGCCCGTTGGCGCCAGTAATCGTGCTCATCGGGATCGCAGCCGGTCTCGGAGGCTCGCCGGCGGGCGCGCAAGCGCCCGTCGAACTCGAACTGGAGCATCGAAGTGCCGAATCGCTGTTGCCGGCGCTTCGGGTACTGGCTGCGCCGGTGCAGGTGCAGGGATCAGGCTCGCGCCTCGAGGTCAGAGCGGACCCCGCCGATCTGCCGCGGCTGCGCCGCCTCGTGCAGCAGGCCGACCGGCCGCCACGCCCGCTTCGTATTCTCACGCGCGAGGATCCGCCGCCCGGAGCCGGGCAGGACGGGTCCGGGGATTCCGCCGCGGCTACTGATGACCGTTCCGTGACATTGTCGACCGGCAGCGAGCTTGCGCCGGATCGGCAGGGCAACGCCCATGTTCTCGGCACGCGCGGGGCGGACAGCGCCGTTTATCCACTCGAAGGCGAAGCCTGGCGGGTTTCAATGCCGGCGCCGCAGTCTTTGCGCTTTTTCCTTGCGCCTGGCGCGGGGGCTTCGATCGATGGCGCTGGCGGCGCCGTTTACTTCGATGCCCGAGCCGACTTCGTCGGACGTGCCTGGCTCGTCGGAAACACGGTCGCCGTCGAGCTTTCGCCGGTTCCCGCGGGGCGGGTGAGCGCGGCAACGCATTCGGATCATCGGGAGGCGCGTCCGACCATGGTGGTCGGGCGGCTTAGCCAGTGGCTGGTTCTTGCGGACTCCGGCCTGGCGTCGGCCCAGGCTGGCTCAGGCGCCCGCACAGGTCTCTGGATCAAGGTTCAAGTTCGCTCGCCCTGAGCCGGCCACCGGCGATCGGGACGGTGCCGCAAAGCTCGGGATGCCGCACGTCGCCGCCGGCGGCCCCGCAAAGCTTCAACGCTCGTCAGGAGCGCCGGCGTGGATCTGGGCGACCTTGATCTTGAGCCAGCGCTCGACCGAGGGGAAGACGAACTTGCTGACGTCTCCGCCGAGCAGGGCGATCTCGCGAACGATCGTTCCCGATATGAACTGGTACTGGTCCGACGGCGTCAGGAACATCGTTTCGGCCTCCGGCAGCAGGTAGCGATTCATGCCGGCCATCTGGAACTCGTATTCGAAGTCCGATACGGCTCGAAGGCCCCGCAGGATGACCCGCGCGTTCTGTTCCCGCACGAAGTCCTTCAGCAGCCCGCGAAATCCGACTACTTCGACGTTCGGGTAGTGCCCCAGGACCTCGCGTGCGATTTCGATGCGCTCGTCGAGCGAGAAAACCGGCCGCTTGGCCACGCTGTCGGCCACGCCGACGATCAGCTTCACGAACAGGCCCGCCGCCCGGCGAACGAGGTCTTCGTGACCGCGGGTCAGCGGATCGAAGGTTCCCGGATAGACGGCAATGACCATGGACATGAGCTGGGAGGCGGTGCGCGTTGGAGGGGGTGCCATTATTTCAGCACGGTTGCAGCCCCAGCAAATGAAAATGGACGCGCCCGGCTTTGCCGTGGCGAATCTGCACCAGTTGCGAATTCTGAAGATCCGGGTCGGCCAGCGCGTCCGGCGCCTCGGCGTAGACGAGGCCTTCGGGCGCCAGCAGCCTGCGTGCGAGCGCAAGCGCGGGCCGCATCAGCGCCGAATCGAACGGCGGATCGAGAAAGATCAGGTCGAAGGCGTGCGGCGCAAGGCCCGCCCCGATCTCGAAGGCATCTCCTCTTAAGGCGTGCACCTGGGTTGCGCCCAGGCGCTGCTTGACATCGACCAGCGCACGATGGAGCACCGCGTCCTTTTCGACCAGCAGCACGGAGTGCGCGCCGCGTGAAGCCAACTCGAAGCCCAAGGCACCTGTCCCCGCGAAAAGATCCAGCCCGCGCAGCCGCGCCATATCGGGCCTGAGGTGCGAGAGCCAGTCAAAGACGGTCACCCGGACCCGATCGGGACTCGGACGCAGTCCGGGCGCATCGGCGACCGGGATCACGCTGCGCCGGAAGGCGCCTCCGATGATGCGGATGCGACGCGGCACCCCCGCCAGCTTAGGAGGGGACTGAGGCAGGGGCTTGATCTTGCGCAGGACGCTTCACCGGGCCTGAAGGCATATCTTGCAGAGTTCGTCCGAGACAAATCCCGAGAGGCGGGACGAGGGTTTCCAGGGCCCCATCCCGGACGATTTCATGATTGCGATCCACTACACTGCAATCCGCGGCCGCAGCCGGAATGATTGCAGAAAATGAGTGACCCCGATAAGAGCTGGCTGGCGCGCTTGAAAGGCGGACTGGCGCGCACGCGCGCCGGCATTGTCGGCCTGCTCTCGGGTGCGCGCCTGGACCCGGAGCTGTACGAGGAACTCGAAGCCGCGCTGGTCAGCGCCGATACGGGCGTCGCCACCGCGCAGGCCTTGCTGCAGAAGGTGCGGGCGCGCGTCGGTCGCCAGACGGGAGCGACTCCCGAATCGGTGCGCACGGCGCTGCGCGAGGAACTGACCGCGCTGCTGGCCCCGTGCCAGCGCGCCTTCGCGCTGCCCGATGCCCGCCCCTGCGTCGTCATGCTGGTCGGCGTCAACGGCAGCGGCAAGACGACCTCGATCGGCAAGCTGGCCCACTGGCTGTCGGCTCGCCGCCACCGGGTGCTTCTGGCCGCTGGCGATACCTTCCGCGCGGCCGCTCGCGAACAGCTCCAGATCTGGGGCCAGCGCAACGGGGTCGAGGTCATTTCGCAGTCCGGCGGCGATCCGGCGGCGGTGATATTCGATGCGGTCGCGGCCGCGCGCGCCCGCAACATCGATGTGTTGATCGCCGACACGGCCGGCCGCCTGCCGACCCAGGCTCACCTGATGGAGGAACTCAAGCGCATCAAGCGGGCCATCGCCAAAGGCATGAGCGGGGCGCCGCATGAGGTCCTGCTGGTCGTCGACGGGACCAACGGCCAGAATGTCCTGGGGCAGGTACGCGCCTTCGACGAGGCCGTCGGCCTGACCGGACTGATCGTGACCAAGCTCGACGGCACTGCCAAGGGCGGCGTCGTGGCCGCCCTGGCACGCGAGCCGCGCGCCACCGCCCTTCCTATCTTGTTTCTGGGAATGGGCGAGCAGCCGCAGGACCTGCAGCCGTTCGATGCGCGCGACTTCGCCGAAGCGCTGGTGGGCGCGTAAGGTCCGTGCAGATGAATCTGCTGACCGGCGCGACCGTCTGTTCTCGGACTGATCCTCTTATCCTCGGCTGGGGGTGTTCGATGGGGCAGCCCGCTCCACGGCCCGCCTTGCAAGGCGGGCCGGCGGCGGCGGCGCGAAGCACGCTTGCCGAAACCCCGCCTGCGCCCATCGGATCCTATCCTCCAGGCAACTACGGCCGCCGGGAACGCCGCTCGCAAAGCCGCGGCGCCAGGCGCTGCGGCAAGGTCCACTGATGCTGCTGGCGGCCGTGGATGTCGGCTCCAACAGCTTTCGCCTCGAGATCGGGCGGGCCGACGGCTCGCATATCGAGCGGCGCGGCTATTGGAAGGAGATCGTGCGCCTGGCCGCCGGCATGGATGGCGGCGAGCGCCTTTCCCGGAAAGCCATCGACATCGCCTGCGAGTGCCTCGCGCGCATGAATGAGCGGCTGCGGGGCATGAGCGCTCCCCAGGTTCGTGCGGTCGGCACCCAGACGCTGCGCCAGGCTCAGAATGCCGACCAGTTCCTGCTGGACGCCCAGCACGCATTGGGTTTCCCGATCGAGATCATCTCGGGTCGCGAGGAAGCGCGCCTGATTTTCGAGGGCTGCATGCATTCGCTGCCGCCGAGCGATCGGCGGCGCCTGGTCGTCGATATCGGCGGGGCCTCGAGCGAAGTGATCGTCGGTCGCGGCTTCGAGGCCGACAAGACCGAGTCTTTCAAGATCGGCTGCCTCAATGTCACCTTGAAATACTTCCGGGACGGCATCATCGACCGGGCCTCGATGCGCCGTGCCCAGGTGGCCTGCGCCGCGGAGTTCGAGGAGGCACAGGCCTATTTTGGCAGGTCGCGCTGGGACGAGGCTTTCGGCACCAGCGGCACGATAGGCGCGATTTCCCTGGTGCTGCGCCAGCAGGGCTGGACCGACGGATCGGTCACCGCGGTCGGCCTGGGCCGCTTGCGCCAGGCGCTGCTGGCTGCCGGCGAAGTGCGTCGGGTGCGCTTCGAAGGCATCAAGCCCGAGAGGGCGGAAGTCCTGGCCGGCGGCGTCGCGGTGCTGTCGGCGGCGTTCGAGACGTTCAGCCTGCAGGAGCTCAGTACGGCCAAGGGCGGGCTTCGTCTCGGCGTGCTCTACGACCTTCTCGGAAGGCGTGAGCAGCACGATGCGCGTGCCGCCACCGTGGAGCGCTGGCAGCAGCGCTTTGGCGTCGACCGGGCCCAGGCCGAGCGCGTCTCGCAGACGGCGCTGCGTCTTCATCGCGCGATGCTGCCGCAGGCCGACGAGGAATCGACGAAGCGGCTGTTGCGAGCGGCCCAACTGCACGAGGTCGGAACGGCGGTTTCGCACGGCGACTATCACAAGCATTCGGCCTACCTGATCGAGCACGGCGACCTGCCGGGATTTTCGACCTCCGACCAGAAGAGCACGAGCCAGCTGGTGCTGGGCCAGCGCGGCAACCTGAAGAAGGTGTCGGCGATGTTGGAGGAGAACGAACGCTCGGCGGCGCTTCTGGCGCTGCGGCTGGCCGTGATCGTGCATCACGCCCGCCACGACGTCGCGTTCGAGGGATGGACACTGCGTTTCGGACGCTCGATCGAATTGAGCGTGGATCGCGAATGGCTGGACCAGCACCCGCTGACCCGCCACCTGCTGGAGGAGGAGGCCGAACAGTGGCAGAGGGTCGGCCTGCGCTTCGTGATGCGCGAGCTTGGCTAGTGTCCAGACTCAGCTCGTCAAGAAACAACCTCTTGACGATTCACAACTAGTGTCCCGTCACAGCCACTTCGAGAGTGCCTTGCGCGCCCCTTCCGACCGTTCGCTCAGATCAGGTCCGGGTTGATCACTGCGCGCAGTACCGCTTCCTCGGGCCCATCGCGCTCGCTCGAGCTCAGCCACCAGATCGCGCCCTTCTTGACCGACCAGGGCCGCTCCGCGCCGGTCAGCAGCAGGCTCGCCACTCGCCCCAGCGTCGGCTGGTGACCGACCAGCACCATCGGCGTACGGGCGTTTGGCCAAGCCGCCGCTGCCAGAAGGTCCTCGGCGCTGGCGCCCGGGGCAATCGGTTCGAGCGTCTTGAGCTTGCGCCGCGAAAGCTCGGCCAGCGCCTGCGCGGTCTGCTGCGCGCGGGTGGCGGGGCTCACGAGAATCCGTGCCGAGTCGGGCAGGCGCGCATGCAGCCATTCGGCGCTGCGGCGCGCCTGCTTCTCGCCTTTGGCGCTGAGCTGCCGCCCAAGGTCGGGTTCGCCCGGTTCGGCTTCGGCGTGCCGCCACAGGATCAGCTCCATCAGGGCTCCGTCGCCGCGCTCGTCAGGCTCGCCAGCAGCCTGCGCTGGGCTGAGACGCCATGCGCGATCTGCCGCGGCGGCGCGTATTCCCCCGAAGGCAGCAGAGTCCAGGACTCGGCCGTATCTTCCAGGTAGGGCCGCAAGCCCTCGTCGATCACGCGCCGCTTCAATTTCGGGTCCAGCACCGGAAATGCGACCTCCAGGCGCCGGAACAGGTTGCGCCCCATCCAATCGGCGCTGCCGAGATAGACCTGCTCGGCGCCGCCGGCCCCGTAGTAATAGATGCGGTGGTGTTCGAGAAAGCGCCCGACCACCGAGCGCACCGCGATGTTCTCGGACAGGCCCTTGACGCCGGGCCGCAGCGAGCAGGCCCCGCGCACGATCAGATCGATGCGCACGCCGGCCTGCGAAGCGTCGTACAGGGCATTGATGGTCGCCTCGTCGACGAGCGCGTTGACCTTCGCGATCACGCGGCCCGGCTTGCCGGCGCGCGCGCGGCGCGCTTCGGCGGCGATCGCGGCCAGGTTGCGCTTGTGCAGCGTGAACGGCGCCAGCCACAGGTGCTTGAGCCGTTCGACCCGGGTCAGGCTGGTCAGGTGCATGAACACCTTTTCGACGTCGGAGCAGATCGCCGGATCCGCGGTCAGCAGGCCGAAGTCCGTGTAAAGCTTGGTCGTGGTCGGATGGTAGTTTCCGGTACCGAGGTGGGCGTACAGGACGAGCCGCTCGCGTCCGCGGCCCGACTCCCGCCGCAGGATCAGCAGAAGCTTGGCATGCGTCTTCAGGCCGACCAGACCGTAGACGACCTGGGCGCCGACCGCCTCCAGGCGCTCGGCCAGGTTGATGTTGGCTTCCTCGTCGAAACGCGCCTTCAACTCGACGACGACCGTGACTTCCTTGCCGCGCCGCGCCGCCTCCTCAAGCAGATCGACCAGGATGGAGCCGGTGCCGGTGCGGTACAGCGTCATGCGGATCGCCACGACCTTGGGGTCGCCCACGGCCTGCTTGAGCAGGTCGATGACAGGCTCGAAGCTTTCGAACGGGTGATGCAGCAGGAGATCGCCGCGGCGCATCGCTTCGAACACGTCGGCGCCCTGCGCCAGCTGCTTGGGCCACGCGGGGACGAAAGGGGCGAAGCGGTGTTCGGGCTTCTTGAGGTGATCGACGAGCTGGTTAAGTCGGACCAGATTCACCGGCCCGGCGACCCGATAGACCGCCTGCAGCGGCAGGGCGAATTGCTCGCGCAGCAGGGCCTCCAGGTGAGGCGGACAGGTCCTGAGCACCTCCAGGCGCACGGCGTTGCCGAAATGCCGCTGCGTCAGCTCCACCTGCAGCGCCTGGCGCAGATTCGACACCTCGCGCTCGTCGACCCACAGTTCGGAGTCGCGCGTGACGCGGAACTGCGAGAAGCCGGCGAGCGAGCGGCGCGGAAAAAGATCGGCAAGGTGGGCGCGTATCACCGAGGACAGCAGCACGAAAGCCTGTCGACGGGGCGTCAGGCGCGACGGCAGCGGGATCACGCGGGGCAGAACGCGCGGCACCTTGACGATGGCCACCGTCGGGGAGCGGCCGAAGGCGTCCTGGCCGCTGACCTGGACGATGAAGTTCAGGGTCTTGTTCATGACCTGGGGGAAGGGATGGGCAGGGTCCAGGCCGATCGGCGAAAGCAGGGGCCGCACTTCCCGCTGGAAGTATTCGCGCACCCAGGCGCGCTGCGCCGGGGTACGCCGCGAATGGCTGAGCACCACGATATTGGCTCGCGCCAGCGCCGGCGTGATGCGTTCGTTGTAGATCTCGTACTGGCGATCGACAAGGGCGTGAGCGCGCTCGGCGATCTGCGTGAACGACTCCCACAAGGGCGAGGCGCTGTCCAGGCCGCCGGTCTCGCGCATCTCACCCATCATTTCCGAGGCGCGGATCTCGAAGAATTCGTCCAGGTTGGAGGAAACGATACACACGTAGCGCAGGCGCTCGGCCAACGGCACCGACAGGCGCTCGGTCAGCGCCAGCACGCGCTCGTTGAAAGCCAGGTGCGACAGCTCGCGGTCAAGGAACCGCTGCGGCGGCGAATCGGCGACGACCGGGCGCTCCTCCTCGCTTGGGACTGGGCGACGCTTGACCATATAAGCGAGGGTGGTGACGCTCCGATGACGCTCAGGCGGGGCCGGCGCGTGCAGTGCGCGCCGGTCCGTCGCGATCGACTGGCCTTACAATCCTTGCAATCCGCGATCGCGCGAGCCGGACCGCAACTTTCGAATCTGGCCATTCGCGTTGCGCGATGCCGGACCTGTCCTTCCGGTACCCACATTGTAGGCGGCGGGTCGAACCGATTTGGCCGAGCTCCTGGAGTCCCAATGGCTGCTGAACCTGGACCGCGTCGAGGTCCGGCGCGGCACCTTCCGTCTGGTGTTGTCGGAGCTGGACCTTCAGATCGCGCGGGGCGAGCTCGTCTTCATTTCCGGCCCCTCGGGTAGCGGCAAGACCACCCTGTTGCGCCTGATGGCCGGCCTCGAACAGCCGACGGCCGGCCGAGTCGTGATCGCCGGCCAGGACGTGGCCCGCCTTGGTGCCCGCGCGCGGGCGCACCTGCGTCGCCTGATCGGCATCGTGCCCCAGGAGACGATGCTCCTGGACGATTGCAGCGTGATCGATAACGTCTGCGCGCCGGCACTGATCGCCGGCGAGGCTCGAGGCGAAGCCGCCGAACGCGCTCGCGTTGCGCTGGAGCGGGTTGGCCTGGAAGTCGGACGCGTGGGCGGATTGCGCGCCGGCGAGCTTTCCAACGGAGAGCGCAGGCGCGTGGCGCTGGCGCGTGCGCTGGCAAACCGGCCGGCCCTATTGCTGCTCGACGAGCCGCCGCTGCTCGAGGCCGCGGCGCCAGCCGGCTCCGAGGAAGGCATCGACCTGAACGTCGGTGCGGCGCCGACCGAACGGCTCTTCGAGCTGCTGACCGCCTTCTGCCAGTCGGGCGTCACGGCGATCGTCGCCACGCGCGACGTGACGGCAGCAGGGCCCGGCGCGCGGTGCTTTGCGCTGCTCGAGGGTCGGCTGGTCGCATGAGCACGCTTCCCGGGATCGGCAGCCTGCAGCGCGCGCTGGCGGCGATCGGCAGCCGGCCCCTGGCCTGGTGCGGGGCCGTGTTCGCCGCCGCCCTGGCCTGGGCCGTGCTTCTGCTGGCGGCAATCGCCGCGGTCGGGCTGGCACCCCTGATCGAGCACGGCGGCCTGCCGGCGCAGGCCAGCGTGGTGATATCCATGAGCGCTTCGGCCGCGGAGGCCGAAGGGCTGCGGGCCCGCCTGTCGCGCCCCGAGGGCGTCGCCAAGCTTTCATTCGTTTCGCGCGATGCGGCCCTGGCGCAGCTTGTCGCCCGATCGCCTGCGGATCGCGAGGCGATCGCCCAGCTGGCGGCCAACCCGCTGCCGGATACCTTCGTCGTCACTTTCCGCGCCGATGCGAGCGCCGAAGACATCGAAGAGGCCGTGCGGTCCATGCGCAAGCTGCCGCACGTGGACTCGGTCCTGCTGGACCTGTCCTGGTACCGCAAGCTGCGCGCCGCCTGGAGCCTGGCGCAGCTGGCTTCCAGGTCGCTGCTGGCGCTGTTCGCGCTCAACGCGCTCGCCTGGCTGCCGGTCGCCGTCGGCATCGGCGTGCGCATCGATGCTGCCGAGGTGCGGCTGTTGCAGCTGCTGGGGGCCGATGATCGCCTGGTCCGGCGCCCTTCGGTCATCGCCGGCTCGATGACGGCGCTGCTGGTGGGGGTGCTGGCGCTGGGCGCGGCGCGCCTGGCCTGGGTTCGCCTCGACGCCATGGCCTCGGCGCTCGCGTCGTCCTACGGAGCCGACTCGCCGCTGCATTGGCCCGATCCGTCCTGGCCGGCTCTTTTCCTGCTGGGGCTCGGACTGGCCGGTGCGCTGATCGCCTCGATCGAGGCGCGCCTGCGGCTGCGTTCGATCGCGGCCGACGCAGGCCGGTGAGGCCGCGAGCCGATCCAGACAGGAGCCGATGGGTGCAGGTGGCGATGCGCCGGGGTGCGGCTGGCGCTCAGCGGCTCATTGCCGGGTCCATGGCGGCGTCCACCTCGAAATGCAGGGAGCAGTCCCTGTCATGCGCTTCGTCCAGCAGGGCGCGGATGCCGGCCTGCTCGGACTTCGCGACGGACGGGTCGGCGTGAATCCGGCTCGTGAGGTCGCGCGCCCGCGCACGCAGGTCCTGGCAGCTGTCCTTGCGTGTCACGAACTTCCATTCCGTCGACGGTTCACCGAACCACAGGCTGGCCTGCGCCTGCTCTGGACTCGCGTCGCGCAGCATCTGCCAGGTGACGTGGTGGCTGCCCTCGAGCTCCGGCACCGTGACCTGGAACGTGAAGGGGTAGCTCTCCTGGGGTGCCACGTCGTGCGTCAGCCGGGTCGCGCCATCGCCCCCGACCAGCGCCACTTTATCCTGCGCTGCCGTCGGGCTCGCGATCCGGATGCCGTCGCCGGCGTGCCAGGCTTTGCCGCCCGTGTTCTTTGCCGTGATCGAGACCGTGACCTGGCTGCCAGGTTCGGCGCTTGGAGGCAGGGCGGATCTGGTCAAGCTGGCATTGAAGGTCGGCGCTGCAGCGGCGGTCAGGGGCGGCGCGTGCTTGAGTCCGTAGACGACGAGGCGATTGGAAAAAGTGCCGACGTAGACCTTGCCTTCGGCAACGGTCGGCGGCGCGAACTTGGCGAAGTCGCCCAGGGCGTCCGCACCTGGCGATTTCGGATCCGTGCAATCGGCCGGTGCGGGGACGAGCGTGCCGGTATCGCTGTTCCAGATCTCCTTCAAGGTCCGGCCGTCGTCCGCAAACGCCTGGTAGGCGCGCAGCACGCCCGGCACGGTATCGTTCAAGGCATCTTCGTGGCGCCGGGGCATCGTGGCCCAGACGATGCCCGACTCCGGTCTGCCGCCGTCGGCCGACAGGCTCAGGAATCCGCCGGGCATGCCGAGGTCCGAATTTGGGCAAAGACTGTGAAAGGTGTCGACCGGATTTTCGCCGGGGTCGGCGCCCTTGACGAATCCGTTCTTGAACTCATAGGCGCGCAGAAGATCGCGTTCGGCCGACACATAGAGCAGCTGGCGTTTACCCGATGCCGTTTCGACCTCCCATTGGACGGGCGCACCGTGGATATGGTGATAACCCAGCATCAGCGAGGACGGATCGATCGCCCTGAGCAGGTTCATGCTGACCTTCTCCCACTTGCCCGCTGCCTGGACGCTCCAGTACTGAGGATGCGTCGCGCCGGCATTGGGCACCGGCACCGGATCGGATTCGTCGCACGGCTCCAGCTTGCCCTCGCGTCCCGGCTGGACGTGGGAACCCTCGAGCGCTTCCGCGCTCAACGCATAGAGCACTCCCTGCTTGCCGCCGCCGACAAGCACCGACGGTCCCGCGAGGAAGGTGGGGCCGGCGGAGCCCAGGTCGGCATCCATGCTGTTCAGGCAGTCGTAATTGGCCGGCGTCCAGGATCCCCGGACCTTCAAGTCCCTGTCGAGCTTGATGAAGCTGGTCCCGAGGTCGGTCTTGTCGGGGTCGAAGCTCCCGTTGCCGGTCATCACGTAAATGTTCCCGTCTTTGTCGGCCACCGGACCGGTGCCGGCCTGCCATATGCCGCCCCCGCAGGATTCTCCGACGCAATCGTTAGGGCCGGCGAAGTCGCAGGTCGTGCAGTACGCGGCGGCCTGCTTGAGCGTCTGCGCCTCGTAGGCGAGCACCCAGCCGTGGAACGGCGGTGTGTCCTGGTGGGAGGCGTAGGCCAGGTAGATGCGGTCCCCGGACTCGAGCAGGCTCGCGCGCTGCAGCTGGCGCATCGAATCGAATGTCGTCTCGGCGCCGCCTTGACCGGGGTCGCTCGCTGCGATGGTCGTATAGCCCACGATGTCGCCGGTCAAAAGGTCGATCGCGAACAGGCGGTGCCGGGGCTCGAACACCCAGCTCCAGGGCTTGGGCAATCCGGTCTTGACGCTGACGTAGACCAGGCCGCGCTCGCGGTCGATGACCGGCGTCGACGTGATGCCGATCTTCGGCTTGATGTTGTGCCCGAGCACGCCCCAATCGATCAGGAAGAAGTCGTAGTCCAGGGCGCGGCCGAGCTGGCTGCTGTCGACCTGCCACAGCTGCGACCTGGCGGGCGGCGTATCGCTGCCGGCCTGCGGCGCCTCGAACGCGTAAACGCTGTTGTTGGCGGTCGCGGCGATGACGACATTCTTCTTCGAGCCGTCCTTGAACGGCACCTGGGACAGGTACAGCGGTTGGGCGTACATCTGCCCGTCGACCGGCCAGTCGAACAGGCGATGGAAGCCCCCGCCGGCCACGCTCGAGGGCTGCAGTTCCTTCTCGTGCAGATTGGCCCCCGAGCGCGATTCGTCCTGGTGCTGGGTCAGCGTATCGACCTGCGAGCTTCCCAGCGCGGCGGACTTCGGCATGTCCCGGGTCGAGGAGGCGTGCCACTTCAAAGTGCCGCAGGCGGCGAGGAGCAGGGCCGCGCCGGCGATGAGCAGGCGTGTCGGTATCGCGCTTGGCTGCATTCGAAGCTCCGGTCAATGGATGTTGCTGTCCACGTACTCCCAGTTCGTGGCCTGCGCGAATATTTCGCCGCTGTTCTGAACGAAAGCGCCGCGGGCCGTCGTGTCGCCCTGCAGGCGGTCCATCAGCCAGGCCGTGATGTAGCCGAGGTAGCCGTCGGCACCGGCGCAGCAGCCGATCAGGGCGCCGCTGCAGCGCGGCTGGCCCTGGATGTCGTTATGTTGGGCCCGCAGCAAGGTGGCTTTCAACTTGTCGGCGGCGGCGGGGACCGCGGCGTAGTAGCCGGCGATGGATTCCTGGCCCGGCACGGCCGGGTCCTGCAGCGGCGGCGAGATCAGCGTGTCGGCCGACCCGTCGATGAAGAAGACCGATCCGCGGGCGATCCGCGAGGCGTCGGCGCAGGTGGCCTGGTTCGCCAGGCACCAGGCGTGCGCCGGCAGTTCGATCGCCACCGCCGTCTGGATCGGCGTGGCGGAAGGCGCGTTGATCAGTGCATTCAATGCGCCGCCCGCTCCCTGCGAGTGTCCGACCGAACCGACGCGGCCCAAGTCGAGCTTCTGATAGAAAAGGCTGCCGCTATCGGCGCTTTGCGCCTGCATCTTGGCGAGCGCGTCGAGCAGGGTCGTTCCGGCGCCGGTCATCGAGTCGCGGGTCGCGACGACGACAAAGCCCCAGGACGCCAGATGCTCGAGAAAATAGCGGTACTGGACCGGCTGGGCAAAGCTGCCGTTGCCCCAGAGCAGCAGGGGCAGTTTTGCGCCGTTCTGGCGGATAGTCGCCGGGTAAAAGACGTCGAAGGCATTGTTCTTGCTGTCGCAGCAGATCAAGGCCGGGGCGTAAGTCACGCTCCAGGGCCCGGGCGCCTGGTAACGGGTCTCCAGGGCGCCGGTCGGCAAAATGGCCGGGCAGCAGCCGGCGAGCAGCGCGAGCACGGCGAGCGGGCCTCGAGCCGCTTTGCACCTCAACGCGCTTCTGCTCATAGCGCCCTTCCCCCGCCTTATGACCGACGCTTGGGCACATATCGTCGCTCGCTTGCATTTGCCGTGTCCATCCCGCAGACATAAGGCAAGCAATCGTGCCGCTATGGACCGTAATTGAGCTCGCGTGTCTTGCCCCAGAACACGCGGTAAGCGAACAAGGTGTAGGCGACGATCATCGGCAGCACGACGCAGGCACCGATGAAGACGATCGCCAGCGATTCGCGCGCGGCGGCCGCCTGCCAGATCGTCATGCGGTTCAGGATGAGGTAGGGAAACATGCTGTAGGCCAGGCCCGCGAACGCGAGCACGAAAACGCAGACCGACAGGACGAACGGCAGCCACTCGCGCGCCGACTCGCGGCGCTGCAGGCGTCCGAGGGCGGCCCAGGTGCCGGCGAAAGCGGCGGCCGTCGCAGCCGGAAGCGGGGCCAGGTAGGCGATGTTGGGCCAGATGAACCAGCGCTTGAACACCTCGACGCTCGCGTAAGGCGTTGCGAGGCTGATCGCCGAGACGCCGGCCACTGTGAGCAGCACCGCGCCGCGGCTCCAGCGCAGCGCGCGTGCTTGCAGCTCGCCTTGCGTCTTGATCACGAGCCAGCTCGCGCCCAGCAGCGCATAGCCGCCGGCCAGGCAGACGCCGACCAGCAGGTCGAAGAGCTGGTAGGCCGGGGCGGAGGCGAAGCCGGTCAGAACGCTTCCGAGCATGAATCCTTGCGCGACTGCGGTGCCCAGCGAGCCGACGAAGAACATGCCGTTCCACAGTTCGCGATGCCATCGCGTCGCCTTGGCGCGAAACTCGAACGAGACGCCCCGCAGCATGAGAAAGACGAGCATCGCGGCCACCGGCAGGTACAGCGACGTCAGGATGATCCCGTGCGCCTTCGGAAACGCCACGAGCAGGATGCCGACGCCGAGCACGAGCCAGGTCTCGTTGGCATCCCAGAACGGACCGATGGACGAGACCATCACGTCGTGCTCTGCCCTGTCCGCAAGCGGCAGCAGAATGCCAACGCCGAGGTCGAACCCGTCCAGGATCACATAGGCAAGTATCGCCAGGCCCATCAGGACCATGAACGCAAGAGGCAGGTCGAGCTGCATCACGCCGGCCTCAGGCGCTCAGGGCCGGATTGAACGCTGGGGGCGCGCCAGACTCCAGCAGGTCGCCATCGACCTGCTGGAGCGCGAGCTGCGTCACGACGACCATGAACGAAATCAGCAGCCCCGCGTAGAGCAAGGCGTAAGCGGCCAGCGTCAGCGCGATGGCCCTGCCCGGCACGCTCGAGGCCGCATCGGCGGCGGTGAGCACGCCGCTGATCAGCCAGGGCTGGCGCCCGACTTCCGTGACAAGCCAACCGGCGAGGACGGCGATCCAGCCCGAAAACGTCATGGCGGCCAGAACGCGCTTGAACCACAACGGCAGGGCCGAGGGGCGAGCCGCCCGCCAGGCGCCGTACCAGGCCGCGGCGAGCATCAGCACGCCGATCCCAACCATCGCGCGGAAGGCGAAAAACACGGGCAGGACCGGCGGGCGCCGTCCCTGGAACTCGTCGAGCCCCCGGATTTCGCCCTGCCGGTCGTGGCGCAGCAGCAGGCTGGCGCCGTTCGGAATCCCGATCGCGAAATCGTTGCGGCCCTGCTCTTCGTTTGGAACGGCGAAAAGCAGCAGGGGTGCGCCGCGCTCGGTATGCCAGACTCCTTCGATGGCGGCGATCTTGGCGGGCTGGTACTCGAGCGTGTTCAAGCCGTGCAGGTCGCCGAGAAGGATCTGCAGGGGCGCGAGCACGGCGGCGACCGACAGGCCGATTCTCAACACGCGCTGCGCCGGCCGGTATGAGGGGTCGCGCAGCAGCTGGAATGCCGACAGGCCGGAAATCAGGAAAGCGGCCGTCAGCGCCGAGGCGTTCAGCATGTGCGTGAAGCGGTACGGGAAGCTCGGATTGAAGATGATCCGCAGCCAGCTCACTGCGTGCACCTCGCGGTCGATGATCGTAAAGCCCTGCGGCGTCTGCATCCAGGAATTGAGCGCGAGTATCCAGAAGGCCGAGGCTGTGGTGCCGACCGCGACCAGCAAGGCGGCGAGCGTGTGCATCCAGCGCGGGACGCGATCGCGGCCGAACAGCATCACGCCGAGGAAAGTCGCTTCGAGGAAGAACGCAGTGAGCACCTCGTATCCGAGAAGCGGCCCGGCGACGTTGCCGGCCTGGCCCATGAATCCGGGCCAGTTCGTGCCGAACTGGAAGCTCATGGTCAGGCCCGACACCACGCCGAGCCCGAACGAAAGGGCGAAGACCTTGACCCACAGGCGGTAGGACTGCTCGACCCAGGGTTCGCCGCTCCGGTTCGCGCGCAGGCGCAGGTAGAGCAGGAACCATCCGAGGGCGATCGTGATGGACGGGAACAGGATATGGAAGGCCATGTTCAGGCCGAACTGGGCTCGCGCGAGCAGCAGCGGATCTGCGGACATTTCTCAAAGCCTCGAGGCAGCCTGGATCGGTTGACGGATCTGAAGCCGGCGCGTGGACCTGGCCGCCGACGTCTGCGCTGGCGACCGATTCTGCCTCTGCTTTGGACGGGCGCTCGGACCCCGGGTTCGGCGCAGCCGCCGAGCGGTGACTTGGCGGGGCGGTCGCTCCCGGCCCGCGAAGTCGAGAATTGCCCGATCGCGGCCGTGCCCTGAGGCTATCAGAGGCCCTCCGCCGCGGAGCTGTCCGGCAGACCGATGCCTTCGGCTTGCGCCAGGCGAACCAGCGCGTCTTCGAACAGCGCCCGCGCGGTGCCCGCCACGCGTTCCAGGTGGCGGTGCAGCTGGGCGTCGTCCGCGCTTCGGTTGGCGCATTCGCGGCTGTAGCGCTCGAAGCTGCCCAGGCTCAGCAAAAGCTCGGCCACGTGATGCGGGCATTCACAATAAAGCTTGGTCGTGGCCCGCGCCAAGCGGGCAAGCGCCAGATCGTCGAAACGCCTTGCCGGGACCGCGTCCGGCGGCCACAGCGGGGCGCGGGCCGGCGTAGGCGTCAGCTCGGGCGCGACCGTGTCGCGGCAGAGCCGGTCGAGCGCTTCGAGCTCCAGCGGCGCGCGTGCGACAGCGTGGCCGGCGGCACGAAGTGAGCTCAGGACCGACGCGGGGCCGAAGCGATAAGCGACGATGGCGCGCCGCGCGCCGACCGCCCGGGTCAGGGCATCGACGCGCGCCACCGTGTCGGCTTGCAGCGTGGCCAGCTCGATCACCAGGGCATCGGCCGATATCGAACGCAGCGCCTTGGCGGCATCCGACATGTCAGCGCAGCGGGCGACCAGCTCCAGGCCCGGCAGCGCGGCAACATCGCGTCCCGCCTGCCCCGCAAACGCCTCGCCGACGAGGGCCACTTTGACCGTTTGCGGCGGTCGCTGCGCTTGCGCCGTAGCACCGCGCGAGGCCGCACCCGCGGCCGCCCGCATCTGGTGCAGCGCCGCCGTCGGCATGCCCGACAGAACCCCAATCGGGCTGCCCAGATCGACCAACTGCTTGATCAGCGCAAGCCGGCTTACGTCGTCGGCCGAATATAGGCGATGGCCTCGCGGGCCGAGCTTGGGCCCCACCACGCTGTAGCGCCGCTCCCAGACTCGCAGTGTCTCGACGGGCAGCCCCGCAAGGCGTGCGGCAACCCCGGTTCGGTAGGAGGGCTCGAAATGCTCCTGCTCCTGCTCCAGCTCGCTAATCGTCATCTTCGGTTTCCTTGCGCTTTGCGCGCCGCATTCCGGGCGCAGCCCACGGATTCGAAATATATGTGAGACATAGACAGTTCACAACCGATATTTATCATTGATAAAGACGGTTCATATCGTATATAATACAGTTCAATCATGGTTCAAAACCACCGGAGCAAATCGGGCATGGCGACCTACCGAGTTCCAGTCCTCATCAAGGGCTACGCAATCCTGAAGTTCCCTGACGGCAAAGGCGCTGGCGACTACACCGGCGGCCTGCCGGCCGATGCCGAGCGAGAAGTGTGCATGAACACGCCTTTCATCTGCGGCGCGCGCATGCAGGAATGCACCGTCGAGCTCAACGGTGAGACGACGCGGTCGGGGTAAGGCCATGGCGGCCTGGGGCACCTGCACGGTCTCTTACGACGGCGCCTGTTCGGTGTGCCGTTCGGAGATCGCGTACTACCGGCGGCTGCGCGGCGCCGATGCCATCGCTTGGGTCGATGCGGCCTCCTGCGATTTGGAGGCGCTGGGCCCGGGGGCCGATCGGCGCACCTTGCTCGGCCGCTTTCATGTCCGCGAGGCCGACGGCAGCTTTGCGTCGGGCGCGGCGGCGTTCGTGGCGGTCTGGCGCCGTCTTCCGGCCTTCGCCTGGCTTGCCCGGCTCGGGTCGTTTCCGCCGGTGCTCGGACTGCTCGAGCTGGGGTACGCGCTTTTTCTACGCCTGCGCCGCGCTTGGCGGCGCGGCGATGAGGCCTGATTGGCTCGAGGCCTGCGATTGCATCGCGGGCTCGCGCAGAGGTTTTCTTTTTCCAACCACCTTTTTACTGGAGCTTTTCATGACTCACGCAAGAACCCTTATCGCCTCGGCCGTCGCTGTCCTCTTCGTATGCGGCATGTCGCCGGCCCGGGCCGATGGCATGTCCTATAACTCGATCATCCGCGATACGTCGATGGCGAAGTCCGACATCGTCGATACCGCCATTGGCGCGGGCCAGTTCAAGACCCTCGCCAAGGCGCTGACCGCGGCCGGTCTTATCGAAACGCTCAAGGGCCCCGGGCCTTTCACCGTATTCGCACCCACCGACGAAGCCTTCGCCAAGATCCCC
>Ga0213853_11021156_pt1 | contig 24554 bp, 20 predicted proteins | sample ABR_2016_MetaT_FD_164456 | JGI IMG/M metagenome (GOLD analysis project Ga0213853, IMG submission 164456) | Metatranscriptome of freshwater sediment microbial communities from post-fracked creek in Pennsylvania, United States - ABR_2016... | ecosystem: Environmental > Aquatic > Freshwater >...
CTCCCGCACCGGCCGCGTCGCCCGCCCCTGCACCGGTCGCGGGTCCCGCGCCGACGCCCGCCGCGGTCGCCAACGTCGCGAGCATCGTCGTCGACGGCGGACCGACGGGCGGTTCCGGCGACCTGAATGCGCCCTTCGTCAGCGTGACGATCTGTCCGCCCGGATCCTCCGCCTGCCAGACGATCGACCACGTGCTGCTCGATACCGGTTCGTTCGGCCTGCGCCTCGTCGCGCCAGGCGTCATCAGCGCCGCGGCGAGCTTTCCGTCCGTCAACGATGGCGCCGGCAATCCGCTCGGCGAATGCGCCCAGTTCGTGTCCGGCTACACGTGGGGCGCCGTGCACCGCGCCGACGTGAAGCTGGCCGGCGAGGTCGCCACGGCGATCCCCGTCGAATTCATCGGCGACACGTCGGGCGCCGGCGTCGGCGCCGCGCCGTCCACCTGCTCCGGGACCGGCGCCAACCTGGGCACGGTCGCCGGACTCGGCGCGAACGGCATCCTGGGCCTCGGACTGTTCGTCGAGGATTGCGGCAGCGCCTGCGCCGTCTCCACCGCGCCCGGCTTCTATTACGCGTGCCATGCCGGAAGCTGCACGCCGGCCACGGTGCCGCTCGTGAACCAGGTCGCGAATCCCGTGCCCTCCTTCGCCGGGGACAACAACGGCGTCGTGCTGGCATTGCCCGCGGTCGGCGCCATGGGCGCCGGCGCGTTGAGCGGCACCCTGACCTTCGGCATCGGAACGCGGTCCAACAACGGCCTGGGCGGCGCGACACCCTACGCGGCCGACCAGAACGCCAATTTCAGCACGACCTACAAGGGCGTGACCTCGTCGTTCAGCTTCATCGACAGCGGCTCCAATGGCCTGTTCTTCGCCGATGCATCGATCGCCGCTTGCGCGAGGAGCGTCGGGTTCTATTGTCCGGCTACGCCGTTGACGATCACGGCGGTCAACCATGCCGCAAGCGGATCCGCGTCGAGCACGGTGTCCGCAACCCTCGTGATGGCCGATGGACTGGCGGCGAACATCGTCGCCGCCCCGCTCGGCGGGCCATTCGGCAGCAGCTTCGCCGCCGCGGGATTCGACTGGGGCCTGCCGTTCTTCTACGGCCGCAGCGTCTATGTCGCGATCGAACGCGCCGCGACGCCGGCGGGCGTCGGTCCGTATTGGGCCTACTGACGGGCCTACTGACGGGCCTGCCGGCGAGGCCAGCGACAGGCCGTGCAGCGGCCGGATGCGGAGCGTCGGCGGGCAATGCATCTGGATCAGGTCGAGCGCGTCCAGACCGCTGTTCTTCAGGCTGGTCTCGACGCAGCCGCGCAGCGCCGCTGGCGTATACTTGGCATCGGCGTGAGGGCTGATGAAACGCCCGCATTTCGCGGCGAGGAAGACGCGATCGCCGTGGCGCGATTTGACGCGGCGCACAACGCGTCCGACCGCGGCCTCGCTCGCGCGCTCGCCGGCACGCGCATTCGCTTTTTCGCGGCCAAGCTTCCGGCTACGATAGCTGTCCGCGGGCCCGGTGCCCGTCTCGGCCGGCGCCGCAACGATCACGGTGCCGCCGTCACGCGAAAGGACGCCGAACGATGTGGACACGCCGCCGCTTCATCCGCGTGATTCCGCTGGCGGCCTGCGCCGCCGGCCGCGCAACGCTTGCCGACGCCAGCCGTGTCGAGGAGCAGGATCCCGACGCGGCCGCCCAGGACTACCGCGCCGATGCGACGAAGGTGGACGCGGCCAAATTCCCGAAGTACAAGGCGGGCCAGCTCTGCGCGAACTGCGCGCTGTTCGATGGCGGCCCGAAGGACGCCTGGGGTGGCTGCTCGCTGTTCCTCGGGCGCGAAGTCGCCGCGCAGGGCTGGTGCAGCGCCTGGGAAAAGAAGTCCGGCTGATCCACCGGCGCGACGCGGCGCGCTTGGCGGGCGTCGTGGTGCACCGCAGTTTCGATCCGAACCCCCGGAATACGGGTATCCCGCGCAAAAAAGTACAGGTAATTGCCGCTGGAGTATCAAGCGCCGCATCGACGGCGTCGTAGCATCGGTCGCACGATGTCGGCTGCGCCGCATCGAGGCCAAAAACGATATTCAGGGGAGACGTACCGATGAAGCTCAAGGCTTGCCTTGTGGCGCTGGCGACTGTCGCCAGCAGCTGCGCCTTTGCGACCGACCTCGTGATCGCGACCGTCAACAACGGTCACATGATCGCGATGCAAAAGCTGACTCATTTCTTCGAGGAAGCGAATCCCGACATCAAGGTCAAGTGGGTCACGCTCGAGGAAGGCGTGCTGCGGCAGCGGGTCACGACCGACATCGCGACCAAGGGCGGCCAGTTCGACGTGATGACGATCGGCATGTACGAGACGCCGATCTGGGGCAAGAAGGGTTGGCTCAAGGAGCTGCAGCCCAGCGCGACCTACGACGTCGCCGACCTGCTGCCGGCGATGCGCGACGGCCTGTCGGTCGACGGCAAGCTGTACGCGGCCCCGTTCTATGGCGAGAGCTCGATGCTGATGTACCGCGCCGACCTCGTCCAGAAGGCCGGCATGACGATGCCCGATCATCCGACCTGGCAGCAGGTGCGTGACATCGCGGCCAAGATCCACAATCCGCCCAACGTCTATGGCATCTGCCTGCGCGGCAAGCCGGGCTGGGGCGACAACATGGCCTTCCTGTCGACGCTGGTCAACACCTACGGCGGCCAGTGGTTCGACATGAACTGGAAGCCGCAGCTGAACACGAAGCCGTGGCATGACGCGATTACCTTCTACGTCGACCTGCTGACGAAGTATGGTCCGCCGGGGTCGTCGGCGAACAGCTTCAACGAGATCCTGGCGCTGTACAACGAGGGCAAGTGCGGCATGTGGATCGATGCGACGATCGCGGCATCGTTCATCACCGATCCGAAGCAAAGCAAGGTCGCCGACAAGGTCGCCTTCGCGCAGGCGCCGACGGCCGTCACGCCGAAGGGCGCGAACTGGCTTTGGGCCTGGGCACTGGCGATTCCAGCCGGCACGCAGAAGGCCGACGCCGCGCAGAAGTTCATCATCTGGGCGACATCGAAGGAATACATCCAGCTCGTCGGGAAGGAAAACGGCTGGGGCAGCGTGCCCACCGGAACCCGCATCTCGACCTACGCCAATGCGGATTTCCAGAATGCGGCCAAGTTCGCCACGGCCGAGCGCGCCGCGATCGACAGCGCCAATCCGCATGACAGCACGCTGCCGAAGTCGCCCTATGTCGGCGTGCAGTTCGCCGCGATCCCGGAGTTCCAGGCGATCGGCGTGGCGGTCGGGCAGCAGATGAGTTCGGCGCTCGCCGGCAAGACCTCGGTCGACGCGGCGCTTGCCGCCGGCCAGGCCGCGGCCGACCGCGAGATGCGCAAGGCCGGCTACTACAAGTAAGTCCTGGCGGCATCGCCCCTTGTGAGGCGGTCGCTTCTTGCGGGAAAGGCCGGCAGCTCGGGCTGCGAGGGGGGCTTGCCGGCCTCCTCGCGTCCGCGCCGGCCGCGGACCAGGCTGATCGCGTTCTTCCGAGTTGGGCGAGGACGTCCGTCCCCGTGCCTGGTGCTCATCGACGAGACGCCATGAACCGATTCATGCCACGCGCATTGCTCACGCCAGCGGTCGCCACGCTGTTCCTGTGGATGATCGTGCCGCTGGTGATGACGATCTATTTCTCGTTCGTCCGCTACAACCTGATGCAGCCGGGCGCGCTCGACTTCATCGGCCTCGCCAACTACGAATACTTCGTCACCGATCCGGACTTCGCCCCGGCGGTCGTCAACACGCTGGTCCTGCTCGGCTCGGTGATTGCGATCACGATCGTGCTCGGCGTCGGGCTGGCACTGCTGGTCGACGCGCCGTTCCCGGGACGCGCCGTCGTCCGCGTGCTGCTGATCTCGCCGTTCTTCGTGATGCCCACGGTCAACGCGCTGCTGTGGAAGCACATGATGATGAACCCGATCTACGGCGTGTTCGCGCAGGTCAGCCGCACCTTCGGCCTTACGCCGATCGATTGGCTCGCGGACTATCCCTTGCTGTCGGTGATCCTGATGGTGGCCTGGCAATGGCTGCCGTTTTCCTGCCTGATCATGATCACCTCGCTGCAATCGATGGACCGCGAGCAGATCGAGGCCGCCCGGATGGATGGGGCGAACCTGCCGCAGCAGTTCTGGTTCCTGCACCTGCCTCACCTGGCGCGTCCGATCGCGGTCGTGATCATGATCGAGATGATCTTCCTGCTGAGCGTGTTCGCGGAGATCTTCACGACCACCGGGGGCGGGCCGGGCAATGCCAGCACCAATATCGCGTTCCTGATCTTCAAGCAGGCGCTGATGGGCTTCGACGTCGGCGTCGCCTCGGCCGGAGCGCTGTTCGCGGTGCTGCTCGCGAACATCGCCGCCGTTTTCCTGATCCGCATGATCGGCAAGAACCTGGACCGCTGAGGCCACGATGTCGGCACGCACCCTGCACGTGATCCGCGCCTGCACCGCCTGGCTGGCGACCCTGGTGCTGTTCTTCCCGCTGTTCTGGTTGTGCCTGACGGCCTTCAAGACCGAGCTGCAGGCGATCTCGGTCCCGCCGCTGCTGCTGTTCACGCCGACGCTCGAGAACTTCGCGCTGGTGCAGGACCGCAGCAACTATCTGCTGTACGCGTGGAATTCGATCGTCACGAGCTTCGGCTCGACCGCGCTCGGCCTGCTGATCGCCGCACCCGCCGCGTACTCGATGGCCTTCTTTCGCGCGCCGGGCACGCGCGGCCTGCTGATGTGGATGCTGTCGACGAAGATGATGCCGGCGGTCGGCGCGCTGGTGCCGGTCTACGTGCTGGCGCAGCTCAGCGGGCTGCTCGACACCCGCATCGCGTTGACGGTGATCTTCGCGATGTCGAACCTGCCGATCATGGTGTGGATGCTCTATTCGTACCTGAAGGATATCCCGCGCGAGATTCTCGAGGCGGCCCGGATGGACGGCGCGGGCATCTGGGGCGAGGCGCGCCACGTGGTCCTTCCGCTGGGCCTTGGCGGTCTGTCGTCGACGGCGCTGCTGTGCCTCGTGCTGTCGTGGAACGAGGCCTTCTGGTCGCTGAACCTGACCTCGGCGAAGGCCGGCACGCTCGCCGCGCTGATCGCCTCGTATTCGAGCCCGGAGGGACTGTTCTGGGCCAAGTTGTCGGCGGCATCGGTGCTGGCGATCGGCCCGATCGTCGTGCTGGGCTGGTTCAGCCAGAAGCAGCTCGTGCAGGGACTAACGTTCGGCGCGGTCAAGTAGACCTGGCGCCCGGGAGAATGGCCATGCCCTTCCTTCAACTGCTCGGCGTCGAAAAATCGTTCGGTGTCCAGCGCGCAATCAAAGGTATCGACCTGTCCGTCGAAAAAGGCGAATTCGTCGTCTTCGTCGGCCCCTCGGGGTGCGGCAAGTCGACGCTGCTGCGCCTGATCGCCGGCCTCGAATCGATCGACAAGGGCCGCTTGATGCTCGACGGCCGCGACATCACGGATCTGGCATCGTCCAAGCGCGATCTCGCGATGGTGTTCCAGTCCTATGCGCTGTATCCGCACATGACCGTCGCCGACAACATGTCGTTCTCGCTGCGGCTGGCCAACGTCGACGCGGCGACGATCCGGGAAAAGGTCGACCGCGCCGCGGCGATCCTGAACCTGGGCCCCTATCTGCAGCGGCGCCCCGGCGAACTGTCCGGCGGCCAGCGCCAGCGCGTCGCGATCGGACGCGCGATCGTGCGCGCCCCAAAGGTGTTCCTGTTCGACGAACCGCTGTCCAACCTGGACGCCGCGCTGCGCGGCCAGACGCGGATCGAGATCGCGAAGCTGCATCGTGAACTGGGCGCGACGACGATCTACGTGACCCATGACCAGGTCGAGGCGATGACGCTGGCCGACCGTGTCGTCGTGCTGCGCGACGGCGCGATCGAGCAGGTGGGCTCGCCGCTGGAACTGTACGACCGTCCGGCCAACCGCTTCGTCGCCCAGTTCATCGGCACGCCGCAGATGAACATCGTCGCCGCCGCGGCCTTGCCCGCGCTCCAGACGCTCGGCAGTCGCGCCGGTCCGACCTTGCCGTCCGACGGCTTCATCGGCATACGACCCGAAGGACTGCAGGTCAAGCCCGCCGGCGGCGGAGCGATTCCCGCGCGCGTCGAGCTGATCGAGTCGCTCGGCGCCGACACGCTGATCTACACGGACGCCGGCGACGGCCTGCAGATGGTCGCACGCCAGTCCCAGCGCACCGCGCTGCATCCCGGCGACAAGGTCGGCCTGGAGGTGGATGCGGCGGCCATGCATTGCTTCGACCGCGAGGGCAAGGCTCTGCGCGCGGGCGGCTAGACGCCTGAAACGGACAGGAGTACCGACGTGACGACACCCGCGACGACCGGAGCCGCCGGCCTGGTCATTCTCCATCTTGGACTCGGATCCTTTCATCGGGCGCACCAGGCGGTGTACCTGCATCACCTGATCCAGTCCGGCGATACGACGTGGTCGCTGGCCGGCGGCAACCTGCGGCCCGACATGGCCGACACGATCGCCGCGCTGCAGGCCCAGGGCGGCGCCTATACGGTCGAGACGGTCGCCCCGTCCGGCGAGCGCGACTACGAAAAGATCACCTCGATCCGCCGTGTCGTCCCCTACGAACCGCAGCTCGCCGGCCTCGTCGAGCTCGGCGCGGCGCCGACGACGCGGATCATTTCATTCACGGTCACCGAAGCCGGCTACTACCTGGACAGCCACAACCGTCTCGAGACCGGCTATCCGGATCTCGCATCGGACCTCGCCGGCACGACCCGCACGACGATCTACGGAGCGCTGGCGGCGATCCTCGAGGCGCGGATGACGCGCGGCGGCGGGCCGGTGACGCTGCTGAACTGCGACAACCTGCGCTCCAACGGCGAACGCTTCCGCGCCGGGATGCTCGATTTCCTCGAACGCAGCGGCCGCAAGGCGCTGCTGCAATGGGTGACGGCCAACACGACCTGCCCGAACGCGATGGTCGATCGGATCACGCCGCGCCCGCTGCCGGACATCGCGGTCCGCGTGAAGGCGGCCACCGGCTGGGACGACAAGGCGCCGGTGATGGGCGAGCGCTTCATCCAGTGGGTCATCGAGGACCACTTCTGCAACGGTCGCCCGGCCTGGGAAAAGGTCGGCGCCGAGATGGTCGATTCGGTGCTGCCCTACGAGGAGGCGAAGATCCGCATCTTGAATTCGAGCCACAGCTGCTTCGCGTGGGCCGGAACGCTGCTCGGGATGCAGTACATCCACGAGGGCGTCGCCCATCCGGCGATCCGGCGCATGGCGTACGATTACGTCACCGACGACGTGATCCCGTGCCTGACGCCGAGCCCGATCGACCTGCCGAAGTACCGCGACATCGTGCTCGACCGCTTCAGCAATCCGCACCTGCGCGACACGAACCAGCGGGTGGCCATGGACGGCTTTGCGAAGATTCCCGGTTTTCTGTGGCCGACCTTCCGCGAACGGATGGCCGCGGGCGCGTCGATCGCATCGACCGCAATGCTGCCGGCGCTGTTCTTCGCCTTCCTCGAGCGCTGGCAACGCGGCGCGGTGCCGTTCGCCTACCAGGACCAGGGCATGGACGAGGCCAGCGCACGCGGTCTTTTCAAGGCGCCTGACCCGCTCGGCGCGTTCTGCCGCGACCCGATCCTCTGGGGAACGCTGGCCGGCAACGCGACGCTGGAATCCGCGATCCGCGCCGCGTCGGTCAAGGTCGACGCCTTCCTGCGCACGCACACGAAGGAAGCACCCCATGTCTGAACCCCAGCGTCTCGACGGGCTGCACGCGCTGCTGACCGGCGCCGGCGGCGGCATCGGCCTCGCGGTGGCCGCCGCCTTCCTGACCCACGGCGCGCGCTGCACGGTCGTCGACCAGGCGGCCGCGCCGTCCGTCGCCGCGCAGCCGCTGCTCGCGGCGCATCCGCAGCGCCTGCAGTATGTCGCCGCCGACGTCACGCGCAGCACGTCGATCACGGCGATGATCGCTGCGGCGCGCGATCGCTTCGGACCGGTCACGACGCTGTTCAACAACGCGGCCGTGTTCGATCTCGCGCCGCTGCTCGATGCGCACGAGGCGATGTACCAGCGCATCTTCGACGTCAACGTCAAGGGGATGTTCTTCGTGATGCAGGCGGTCCTGCGCCAGATGGTCGAGGCCGGCATCAAGGGCAGCATCATCAACATGGCTTCGCAGGCCGGCCGGCGCGGCGAGGCGCTCGTGTCGCACTATTGCGCGAGCAAGGCTGCGGTGATCAGCTATACGCAGTCGGCGGCACTGGCGATGGCGCCGCACGGCATCCGGGTCAACGCGATCTCCCCGGGCGTCATCGACACGCCGATGTGGGCGGCCGTCGACGCGCTGTTCGCGCGCTACGAAGGGCTCGCGATCGGCGAGAAGAAGGCCGCGGTCGGCCGCGCGGTGCCGCTGGGGCGGATGGGCGAGCCGGCCGATATCGTCGGCGCCGCGGTGTTCCTGGCCAGCGCCGAGGCCGGCTACATCACCGCGCAGACCCTGAACGTCGACGGCGGCAACGTGATGAGCTGATGGGCGTATCGCGGGATCGAATCCGTCGTACGGTCTCCGAGGCAAAGGGCTGGTAAACGGAAAGGACTTGGGCCGATGGCGATCAGCCGCGTGCGCGCTCCCGAATTGGAGCACGACTTCGTCCGCAACCCGGACCTTGGCTACGAGCCCGAGGGCCGCTTCGGCTCGATACGCTACCTCGAGCACGGCTTCCCGAACCCGCTGGTGCGCTGGCACTACCACGAGGAATACGAGCTGCACCTGATCGTCGAAACGCGCGGCAAGGTCTTCGTCGGCGATTACATCGGCCATTTCGAACCGGGCCACCTGGTCCTGACCGGGCCGCGCCTGCCGCACAACTGGATCTCGACCGAGACGCCGCCCGGCGGCGTGCCGCTGCGCGACATCGTGATCCAGTTCGGCGATGCACCGTTGCGCCTGGCGGCGGAGGCCGTGGTCGAGCTGCGCGGCGTGCTGCCGCTGCTGGACCGCGCGCGGCACGGCGTCGAGTTCTTCGGCATCAGCGACAGCGCGCGCGCGCGCATCGAACGCATCAAGCACGGCCGCTCGCTGCGCCGCTTCGCCGAGTTCGTCGATCTGCTCGGGGAGCTGGCGGCCTGCACCGACTACCGCCTGCTGTCGACGGTCAAGCTGCAGAGCTTCGAGGACGATGCGTCGCTCGCGCAGATCAGCAGCATCATCGACTTCATCACCGAACACTGCACGCAACCGGTGCCGATGGCGGAAATGTGCTCGCGCACCGGAATGACCGAGAGCAAGTTCTCGCGCTATTTCCGGCGCGTCACCGGCAATACGTACACCGATTTCGTCAACCGGCTGCGGATCAACAAGGCCTGCCAGCTGCTGATGGAAACCGACCGCTACGTGACCAACGTGTGCTACGACGTCGGCTTCAACAACCTGGCCAACTTCAACCGCCGCTTCCTGCAGATCAAGGGAATGACGCCGAAGGAATTCCGGCGCCAGACCGAGGGCCGATTCGGCGCCACCCTCTGAACCCGCGGCCGGGCGCATTGCGTTAACCTCGCTCATCGCACGCAAGGCGCCCGGGACCGCGCGGCCTTGTCGCTGAGGCAGCGGCCCGCCATTCGCACGAGGAAGCCACCATGCCGATCCGCGTCACCGTCTGGGGCGAGAACGTCCACGAAAAGAAGCATCCGCTGGTCGCGAAGATCTACCCCGAAGGCATGCACGGCTGCATCGCCGCCGCGCTGAATGCGGACCCCGAACTGCGGGCCCGCTGCGCGACGCTCGAGATGCCCGAGCACGGCCTGACCGAAGCCGTGCTGGCCGACACCGACGTGTTGACCTGGTGGGGCCATGCGGCGCACGACCAGGTCGACGAGCGCGTCGTCGACCGGGTCCAGCAGCGCGTGATCCAGGGCATGGGGCTCATCGTGCTGCACAGCGGACACCATTCGCGGATCTTCAAGCGGCTGATGGGGCACAACTGCAACCTGGTCTGGCGCGAGGCCGGCGAGAAGGAGCGGCTCTGGGTCTGCAATCCGGGACACGCGATCGCCCAGGGTCTGCCGCCGTGGTTCGAGCTCGCGCACGAGGAGATGTACGGCGAGCCCTTCGGCATTCCGAATCCCGACGAGGTCGTGTTCCTGTCGTGGTTCGCCGGCGGCGAGGCCTTCCGCAGCGGCGTGACCTATCGTCGCGGCGCCGGCAAGGTCTTCTATTTCCGGCCCGGCCACGAGACCTATCCGACCTACCAAGACCCGCTGATCCAACGCGTCATGCGCAATGCGGTCAAGTGGGCGCGGCCCGAGGGCCAGGTCGAGTGGCATTGCCCGCATCGCCCGGTCGAACAGTCGATCGAGCCGCTGACGGCGCACGGCGGATCGGTGCATTAGCGCCGATGAATCCCGCGCTCGTATCGCTGATGGCCTTCCTGCCCGCGGCCACGCTGCTGACCATCACGCCGGGTTTGGACACCGCGCTGGTGCTCCGGTATGCCGTCACCGGCAGGCCGCGCGGCGCGGTGCTCGCGGCGCTGGGTATCGCGGTGGGGTGCTTCGCCTGGGCCGCCGCCGTGGCCGTTGGCCTGAGCGCGCTGCTGTCCGCGTCCCAGCTGGCCTATACGCTGCTGCGCTGGATCGGCGCCGCCTACCTGCTCTGGCTCGGCTACCGGCTGCTGCGTTTTCCGCGGCGGGACTTCATCGCACCGGCCCGGAACGATCGCGAGCCGCGTGCCGCATTCGCGTCCGGCGCGCTGACCAATCTGCTCAATCCGAAGGTCGGCATTTTCTACGTATCCTTCCTGCCGCAAATCGTCCCGCACGGCGTGTCGGTCGGAACCTTCATTGTCCTGCTCGGCGCGATCCACGCGCTGCTCGGTCTCGCCTGGTTCGCCTGCCTGATCGCGGCGACGCGCCCGATCGCCGCGTTCCTGCGGCGGCCGGCCATTGTCCCGGCCTGCGATCGCCTGACCGGGGGACTCTTCATCGCATTCGGCCTCGGTCTGGCACTCGCGTCCCGGCGCCCTTAGATCGCATTGCCTGGACCTCGCACCTCGATCCATGGCCCCGTTCCGGCACCGGCGCACCGCCGTTCCCCTTACCCTTACCTTGATCGCATTCACTTCCCGTCCACCCCATGACGACACTACGCATCGGCATCATCGGCACCGGCAACATGGCGGCGGCGCATGTCCTCGCATTCCGGAGGATCCGCGGCGTGCGCGTCGCGGCCTGCCTCGACGTCGTGCCCGGACGCGCCGAGGCGTTCGCGAAGGAACACGGGATCGCGCTGGCGACCTCCGAGCGCAGTCGCCTCTTCGAGGCGGTCGATGCGGTCAGCATCGTCACGCCGGACCGCTTCCATGCCGAGCCGGCGATCGCGGCATTCGCCGCCGGCAAGCACGTGCTGTGCGAAAAGCCGCTGACCGTCACGCTCGACGAGGCGCGCGCGGTCGCCGCGGCGTCCGCCGCGCGCCCGGACCTGATCGGCATGACCAACCTGAGCTACCGCCGCGCCGCCGCGGCCGACGAGGCGGCGCAGCTGATCGCCGCCGGCCGCCTCGGCGCGCTGCGCCACGTCCATGCGCACTACCTGCAGTCGTGGCTCGCGGCGGATGCCTGGGGCAACTGGAGCACCGAAAAATTCCTGTGGCGACTGCAGACGGCGGCCGGTTCGGGCGGCGTGCTCGCCGACGTCGGCGTCCATATCCTGGACCTGACGACCGCAGTCGCCGGCCCCGTCGACCGCCTGCGCTGCGACCTGCGCACCTTCCCGAAGATCCACGCCGGCAAGGCGCTGACGGCCTGGCGCGGCAAGCCGCTCGACGCCAATGACACGGCGCTGGTCGAACTCGAATTCGCGGATGGCGCGCTGGGCATCGTCCAAGCCACGCGCTGGGCGACCGGCCACCTGAACCACCTGCGCGTCGAGGTGCACGGCACCGCCGGCGCGCTGCGCTTCGACCTCGATGAAAGCTATCAGCGGCTGCACCTGTGCCTCGGCCGCGACGTCCATCGCGTCGAATGGAAGACGCGCGAGCTGAAGCCGACGCTGGACATCTGGCAGCGTTTCTGCCGCGCGATCAAGACCGGCCAGCCCGCGCATCCCGATATCGCGCGCGGCGCGCTCGCGCAGGCAATGCTCGCTGCATGTCAGCGCTCGGCCGAGACCGGCACCTGGGAAGCGATTCCGAAGACGCAATCGCGCGGGAGCGCGCGCCGAACGACGAGGCGCACACCGCGCGCTCCGGCGCGTCGCCGAGCGGCCTGAGCGCCGGGAGGGTTGCCTCGGGCGACGGCCGGACCGAATTCAGCTCGGCGTCTGCACCGTGCGCTTGAAGGCCTTGCCGCTCGCGTCGAACAGGTGCAGCCGGTCCGGCAGCAGCCGCAGCGTCAGGCGCTGTCCGACCGCCTCGTTGGCGGCGCCCTCGACCTTCAACGTCAGTACCGGCAGTCCGGCGGCCGCATCCAGGTAGAGCAGCGACGCGTCGCCGAGCCGCTCGACGTGCCGCAGCGACACCGGCAGCGCGGCACCCTCGCCGGTATCGCCGATCACGAGATGTTCCGGTCGCACGCCGAGCTGGACCTTGGTGCCCTCGGCCAGTTCGCGCGCATCGACGGCGACGCGTACGTGCTGGCCCGCGAGGTCGACTACCGCATGGTCGGCCTCTGCACCGATCAGCCGCGCCGGCACGACGTTCATCTTCGGCGAACCGATGAACTCGGCGACGAACAGGCTGGCCGGACGGTGGTACAGCGTCATCGGCGAGCCGATCTGCGCGATGCTGCCGCGTTGCTCGATCAGCGCGCCGGTATGCAGCAGCACGATCTTGTCGGCCAGCGTCATCGCCTCGACCTGGTCGTGCGTCACGTAGATCATGCTGGCCGAGCCGATGTCGTGGTGCAGCTTCGCGATCTCCAGCCGCGTCTGGACGCGCAGCGCGGCGTCGAGATTGGACAGCGGCTCGTCGAACAGGAACACGCGCGGCTCCTTGACGATCGCGCGGCCGATCGCGACGCGCTGGCGCTGGCCGCCCGATAGGTGCTTCGGCAGCCGCTGCAGCAGCGGCGTCAATTGCAGCACGTCGGCGGCGGTCTTGACCTTGCGGTCGATCGCCGCCTTGTCGGAGCCGAGCACGCGCAGGCCGAAGGCCATGTTCTCGGCGACCGTCATGTGCGGGTACAGCGCGTAGCTCTGGAACACCATCGCGACGCCGCGCTTGGCCGGTGCGACGTCGTTGACCCGTTCGTCGCCGATCAGCAGGTCGCCGGACGTGATCTCCTCGAGACCCGCGACCAGGCGCAGCAGCGTCGACTTGCCGCAGCCCGACGGCCCGACGAAGACGCAGAACTCGCCGCTTTCGATCGCGATGTTGGCGTCCTTGATGGTCAGCGGGATACCCGGCGCATAGCGCTTGCAGACCATCCGGAAGTCGATACGCGTCATGGCGTCTCCAGGTGCGGCGCGCGCGCGACGGTGCGCTGGCCGGAACGAACAGTCATACGAGCCGCGCGAACGCGGCGCCCCAGGCGTCGAACTGCAGCGCCTCGGTGCCGCCGTCGAGTTCGGCACCGCCGGCGCCGCTGTCCTCGAGCAGCCGCGCGATCGTCGAGCCGGGCGGCAAGGCGAAACGCGTCGGACGGTCGGCCAGGTTGAACGCGCACAGGATCCGTTCACCGTTCAGTTCGCGGATCCAGGCGAGAACCTGCGGATGGCGCGGCAGCAGCAGCATCGCGCCGCGCAGCAGCGCGGGCTGGTCGCGGCGCCAGTGCAGCAGCTGCCGGTAGTAGTTCAGCAGCGAAGTCGGCTGCGCTTCCTGCAGGTCGGCGGCGAGCGGCCGGTGCGCCTCGGGCAGCGGCAGCCAGGGCCGCGCCGCGCCGCTGCCGAAGCCCAGGTCGGGTGCGGCGGCCAGCCAGGGCATCGGCGTGCGACAGCCGTCGCGCCCCTTGAATTCGGGCCACATCGTGATGCCGTAGGGATCCCTCAGGTCGTCGAACGCGATCTCGGCCTCGGGCAGTCCGAGTTCGTCGCCCTGGTACAGGCAGGGCGAGCCGCGCAGGCCCAGCTGCAGTGCCGCGAACAGGCGCAGCGCCTGCGCCGGCGGCGCCGCGCCGCCCCAGCGGGTCGCGACGCGCACGACGTCATGATTGGACAGCGCCCAGCACGGCCAGCCGGTGCCGACCACCTGGTCGAAGCGCTGCAGCACGCCGTGGAGGTAGGCGGCACCATGCTCGGTACCGAGCAGGTCGAAGCAGTAGGCCATGTGCAGCTTGTCGCCGCCGCTCGTGTATTCCGCCAGCCGCGCGAGTCCGTCGTCGTCGCCGATCTCGCCGACCATCGTCGTATCCGGATAGCTGTCGAGCAGCGCCCGCAGCCGACGCAGGAAGACGAGGTTTTCCGGCTGGCTCTTGTCGTGGCGATGCCACTGCCAGCCGTATGGATTCACCGCGGTCACCGCCGGGTCTTCGCCGGTCGGTTCGCCGCGCGCCGGATTGTCGCGCAGCTGCTTGTCGTGGAAGTAGAAGTTGACGACGTCGAGCCGGTAGCCGTCGACGCCGAGGTCGAGCCAGAAACGCACCGTCGCCAGCAGCGCCTCCTGGACCTGCGGGCTGTGGAAATTCAGGTCGGGCTGGCTGGCCAGGAAGTTGTGGAGATAGTACTGCCGGCGCCGCGTGTCCCATTGCCATGCGCTGCCGCCGAAGATCGACAGCCAGTTGTTCGGCGGCGTGCCGTCGTCCTTCGGCGCCGCCCAGACGTACCAGTCGGCCTTCGCGCTGTCGCGGCTCGCGCGGCTCTCGACGAACCACGGATGCTGGTCGGACGTGTGCGACAGCACCTGGTCGATCATCACCTTGAGGCCGAGCGCGTGGGCGTGCTCGACCAGCGCGCGGAAATCGGCGAGCGTCCCGAACATCGGATCGACGTCGCAGTAGTCGCTGATGTCGTAGCCGTAGTCCTTCATCGGGCTCTTGTAGAACGGCGACAACCAGATCGCATCGGCACCGAGCCGCGCGACGTGATCGAGCCGCGCCGTGATGCCGCGCAGGTCACCGACGCCGTCGCCGTTGTCGTCGCGGAAGCTGCGCGGGTAGATCTGGTAGATCACCGCGCCGCGCCACCATTCGCTGTTCGGAGCGTTCATCGCGCCGCCACGTCAAGTTATTCCCACGCCTGCAACTCAGCCCTTGACCGCGCCGGCGGTCAGGCCGGACACGATCTTGCGCTGGAAGACGAGCACCATGCCGATCAGCGGCAGCGTGACGATCACCGAGGCCGCCATGATCTTGCCCCACGGGATGTCGTACTTGCTCGCGCCGCTGATCAGCGAGATCGACACCGGCACCGTGCGCTCGTTGTTGTCGAGCACGAAGGTCAGCGCGAACAGGAACTCGTTCCACGCGCCGATGAAGGCCAGCAGGCCGGTCGAGACCAGCGCGGGCCAGAGCAGCGGCATGAAGACGTCCCAGATGATCCGCGCCGGGCCGCAGCCGTCCATGATCGCGGCTTCCTCGAGTTCCTTGGGCAACTGCTCCATGAAGGTCGTCAGCACCCAGACCGTGAACGGCAGCGTGAAGATCATGTAGGGCAGCACCAGGCCCAGCGCGTGGTTGTACAGGCCCAGGAAGCGGATCAGTTCGTACATGCCGGCCAGCACGGCGACCGCCGGGAACATCGAGACCGCGAGGATCGCGCCGAGCAGCAGGCCGCGGCCCTTGAAATCGATGCGCCCGAGCGCGTAGGCGGCGGTCACGCCCAGGAAGATCGACAGGCTGACGACGATCACCGAGACCATGATCGAATTCAGGATGTGGCGGCCGAAGGGCTGCTCGGCGACCGTGAACAGGCTCACGTAGTTGTCGAGGCTCGGCGCGCTCGGCCACAGCGTCGGGTCGAACAGCGCGGTGCCGGTCTTGAAGGACGTCGACAGCGCATAGACGAAGGGATAGACGGAGAACACGGTGACCAGCACCGCCAGCGCGTACAGCGCCGCGACCGCCCAGGGAGCGCGCCTCATGATCCCTTCTTCTCCGCGAGCCAGACGCGTCCAAGATACAGCGATCCGATCGTCGCCAGCCCGATGATCAGGAACAGCGCGGTCGAGGCGGCCGAGCCGAAGCCGATGTAGCCGTTGTCGATCATCTCGCGTCGGACGAAGCCCGACATGCTGATCGTGCTGGTGTTGTTCGACGTCAGCACGTAGATCAGGTCGAACACGCGCAGCGCGTCGAGCAGCCGGAAGATCACCGCGACGACCAGCGCCGGCCCGATCAGCGGCAGCGTGACCTTCAGGAACAGCCGGACCGGGTGCACGCCGTCCACGCGCGCGGCCTCGTAGCAGTCGCGCGGCAGCACCTGCAGCGCGGCCAGGATCAGCAGCGCCATGAACGGCGTCGTCTTCCACACGTCGACCGCGACGACGGTCCACAGCGCATAGCGGGACTCCGCGGTCCACGCGATCGGGTGGTCGATCAGGCCGGCGGCGACCAGCATGTGGTTGATCACGCCGAACTGGTCGTGCAGCATCCAACCCCACATCTTGGCCGAGACGATCGTCGGGATGGCCCACGGCACCAGCACCGCCGCACGCACCAGCGCGCGGCCGCGGAATTCCTGGTTCAACAGCAGCGCGACGGCCATGCCCAGGATCGTTTCGAGGGTCACCGAGACGAACGCGAACTTCAGCGTGTTGAGGATCGCGATGCCCCAGTCGCTCGCCCAGAATCCGTCGCTGTTGTTGGGATTGTTGAACAGCCCGTAGGGGCCGAAGTAGTTGTCGAAGCCGACGTATTTCGCGCTCGACGGATCGTTGATGTTGGCGTCGGTGAAGCTGAACCAGATCGTGCGCGCGAGCGGCCAGGCGGCCACCAGCAGCAGCGTGATCAGCATCGGGGCCAGGAACAGCCAGGCCGTGCGCGTCTTGGTATTCATCGCCCGTGCGATTCGGAAGATCCGTGCAGGCCCGCCCGCGGCCGGCTGCTTGCCTGCAGCCGGCCGCGGAACTCAGGCGCGCGCTCTCACCAGCCGGCGCGCTTGATCTGGTTGAGCTTGCCCTCGAGGCGCTTGAGGCTCTCTTCGGCGGTCGACGTGCCGGCCAGCACATCGTGCACGGCATTCCAGAATGCGCTCGAGACCTCCGGATACTTGGCCCCGGTCACCGTCGACGGACGCGGCACCGCGCTCGTGAACACGTCGTACAGGCTGCCGAAGAAGGGATTGGCCGCAAGTACGTCCTTGTCCTTGTACAGCGCCGGTATCGTCGGATTGAACGAACCCTTGATCGCGCGGTCCTTCTGCACCTCGGGGCTGGTCAGGAACATCACCAGGTCGGCGGCCGCATCGGGCGCCTTGGAGTACTTGCTGACCGCTAGCTGCCAGCCGCCGAGCGTCGCCGCATGCTGGCCACCGGTGCCGCCCTTGGGCAGCGGGAGCACGCCGATCTTGCCCTTGATCGGGCTGTCCGCCCCCTGGCCCAGCGACCACGCATAGGGCCAGTTGCGCATGAAGGCCGCCTTGCCGCTTTGGAACACGCCGCGCGCATCCTCCTCGCCGTAGTTCAGCGCGCCGGTCGGCGTGATCGTGCCGAACCACGAGGCGGCCGACTTGAGCGCCTGAACCGCCTTGGGATTGTTGACCGTGACCTTGCCCGAGGAGTCGACGATGTTGCCGCCGCCGTAGCTCGTCAGCCACTCGACGGCGTCGCAGGTCAGGCCTTCGTAGGCCTTGGCCTGGAAGACGAAGCCCTGGAAGTCCGGCGCGCCGGCAGCGCGCTCGCCGTCCTGGATCGTCTTGGCCGCGGCGGCCAGTTCTTCCCAGGTACCCGGGGCCGCCAGCTTGTACTTCTCGATTAGATCGGTGCGGTAGTAGAGCAGGCCCGCGTCGGTGAAGAACGGCATCGCCAGCAGCTTGCCGTCGACCGTGTTGTTGGCGACGATCGCCGGGAAGTGCCCGGACTCGGCGCCCTTGCTGTATTTCTTCAGGTCGATCAGGTGATCCTTGATCACGCCGGGCCAGACCACGTCGACCATCAGCACGTCGAGGTCGGCCGATTTCGCGCCCAGCATCTGGCGGAACAGCGCCAGGATGTCGGTCGTCGAGTTCGGCGCCGTGAACAGCTTGACGGTGTTGCCGGTCTTCGCGGCCCATTCGCCGGTATGGCGCTTGCAGAACTCGAAGTCCTGCCCGACCGATCCGCACGAAATCGTGATCGTCGCCGCGTCCGCGCCGAGCGCGATGCCGCCCGCGAGCAGCGTGCCGATCGCCATCCTGGAAAAAAGTCCCTTCATCTTCTGTCTCCGAATTCATCTGTTTTTAGATCCACCGGCGTGGTCCGTGGACCGCCGGTTCGCTTGCCGCAACCCCAGGCGGATCATCTTCGAGCGCGGCCTCCGGGTCAAATGCGAATGCAGCAACGGTAACCGCGACGGCCCTCGTCCATCGCTCCGTATTCCCGTCATATCGGTCGGCACAATGGGCGGCAAGGCGCGCGACCGGCCTGGCCGTGGCGAACCATTGCGTCGCAGCACGACGCTCCATCACGCGTACAGGAGCTTTGGATGTCCCGCACATTGCATCCGCCCCGCCTTTCTAACCGCTTTCCGATCCGCTTGCCGAATCGCTTTCCGCTGCGCCGGCTCCCCGGATCGGTGCCTTGCTGGCGTGCCTCCGTGCTCCCCCATTTGCGCGGCCGCCCGCTCGCGATCGTGGCGGCCGCGCTGGCGACCGCCTTCGCTGCCACACCGGCGTCCGCGTGGGGACCCGATGGTCATCACACCGTCGGGGCCCTCGCCGATCGCCTGATCGCCGGCACGCCGGCGGCGGCCCACGTCCATGAACTCCTCGATGGATTGAGCCTGCGCGACGCGGCGGTGTGGGCCGATTGCGCAAAGGGCGTGGATCCCGCGAAGGACTACCGCTACGCGTCGCCAGGCCGATATCCCGAGTGCGCGGTCTTCGAAACGGCCGACGGCGAAGCCGAGATGTCGGATTTCGTCAGACGCAACGATCAGAACTGCGCACGCAAACCGACCGAGGAATCCTGCCACAAGCAATACCACTACACCGACATCGCGATCCAGCGCACTCGCTATACGCTCGGTCCGACCGGCACGCGCCCGGACGACATCGTCGCGGCGGTCGTCGCCGCGACGCGCATGCTTCAGCGCGGCAGCGCGCCGCCGCCATTCGATTTCCGGTCGCCGCGCGAAGCGCTGCTGCTGCTGGCCCACTACGTCGGCGACATCCATCAACCGCTGCACGTTGGCGCGATCTATCTCGACGCCGCCGGCCGCCGCGTCGACCCCGACGCCGGCGCGCCGGATGCCGCCACCGCGACGCGCGGCGCGAACCAGATCATCACCGTCGACGCGGTCACCGATGAGCGCTGCGCGAACCTGCATCGCGTCTGGGACGACATTCCAGCCCGGCTCGACGACACGCGGATCGACGCGGCCTGGCTCGCCAGGGCACGCGCCGTTGCGCGCAGCATGGGCCCGCTCGACGCATGGCCGGCGGCTTGGGCCACCGAGAGCCTCGGCCAGGCGCGCCGCGCGATGGCCGGCCTGCAGTTCGGTCCGCTGTCCGGCGGCGACTGGACGGTGACGCCGCCGCCCTCCTACCGTGCGCGAATGGCGTCGGTCAAGCGCGCGGCGCTGACGCGCGCCGGCGCCCGCCTCGCGCAGCTGTTGCTGGCGATCTGGCCCTGACCGCGGCGCGCGCCGCTCGGCGCGCCGAACGCCGGACGCGGCGCGCGGCAAACGCCGCGCGGCTCGTGGCTCCTCGGCGATCTGTCAGTACCGAACCTGCGTCAACCAGCGCGCGACCAGCACCGGCCGCTGCTGCCCCGTGACGTGAACGGCCACGTCCCAGCAAGCGCGTGCCTCGCCCGGCGCCACGTCGACGCAGCTCTCCAGGCCGATCAAGGCGCCGATCCGGCTGCCCGCCGCGACTGCGCCGGTGAATCGAACCCGATCGAAACCATAGTTCAGGCTCAAGCGCGCGCCAGGAAAGGAAAACGTCCGCGCGAACAGGTGACTCAGCAGCGATAGGGTCAGGAAACCATGGGCGATCGTGCCCCCGAACGGCGACTCGATCGCGCTGCGTTCCGGGTCGACGTGTATCCATTGCCGGTCGCGGGTCACGTCGGCGAATGCGTCGATCATCGTCTGGTCGACCTGGATCGTCCCGCTGGAGGCGGGCACCCGTCCCTGCAGCGCCTTGATGTCCTCGATGCTCGCCAGTTCGATCGTCATCGGCGATCCGCGCAAAGCGCGCACTGTAGCGCGGCGGATCGCGCCGGGGCGCCGGGCGCCGGAAATGCCGCGCGAATCTGGTGAGACAATCTCGCCTTGACGGCTCGGTCTGGCCGCGACGGCTTGGTCGTTCCCGAGCGGCCAGGTCTCGCCTGTGCGGCCCGAAGCTGGGCGCCGGCGGCGCGTCGCCGTCCTCGCCGTCCCGTCCCGATCGACACGAAAGGCAGAGCTCCCGATGGTTGGCCCCGGAACCGCGTCCCGCCCCCTGGTGCTGCAGTTGGCGCCGATCTATCCGCCCTCGCAGGCGCAACTGCGCGCGGACCATCCGGTCGAGACGCTGTACGACGCCGCGGATCGCGCCGCGACGCTGCGGCGCCTCGCGCCGGAGATCACGATCGTCGTGACGTCGGGCGGCGCCGGGATCGACCGCGCAACGATCGATGCGCTGCCGCGCCTGAAGCTGATCGCCTGCTTTGGTGTCGGCGTCGATGCGATCGACCTGGCGGCGTCGCGCGAGCGGGGGATCGCGGTCACCAACACGCCCGACGTGCTCACCGAGGACGTCGCCGATCTCGCGCTTGGGCTGCTGCTTGCGACGGCGCGCCGCATCGCTGCCGGCGACCGCTACGTCCGCGACGGAAAATGGCTCGGCGGCGCGATGGCCCTCGCCAGCCGCGTGCACGGCAAGCGTCTCGGCATCGTCGGCATGGGGCGCATCGGCCAGGCGATTGCCAGCCGCGCGCTCGCCTTCGGCCTGCAGATCGCCTACCACGGGCCGCGCCGAAAATCGGTGCCCTACCGCTACGAGGCCGATCCGGTCGCGCTCGCGCGCAGCGTCGATTTCCTGATCGCCGCCTGCCCCGGCGGTGCCGCGACACGCGGTCTGGTCAGCCGCGCCGTTCTCGAGGCGCTCGGGCCCAAGGGGCTCTTCGTCAATATCGCCCGCGGATCGGTCGTCGACGAGGACGCGCTGGTCGAGTTGCTGGTCGCCGGCCGGCTCGGCGCCGCCGGTCTCGACGTGTTCGTGGACGAGCCGAACGTGCCGCGCGAGCTGTTCGGCCTCGAACAGGTCGTCCTGCAGCCGCACCAGGCCAGCGCGACGCACGAGACGCGCCTGGCGATGGGGCAACTGGTCCTCGACAACGTCGCGGCCTTCCTTGCCGGCCGTCCGCTGCTCACACCCGTGAACTGACCCAGGATCTCGGCAAGTACGCGCAGGCCAGTCCGAGCGTCAAGCCACCGGCGGCGTCGAGCGCGACGTGCTGGCGGGTGGCCAGTGTCGACAACACGATCGCCGCGCACCATGCCGCGTTGGACCAGCGCCCGATCGGGCCCGCGCCGAAGTGGCGCAGCTGGCGGTCGAGCCAGATGCCGGAGAACACCGCGCTCGCGACATGCAGCGACGGGCAGGCATTGCCGGCCGCATCGACGCCCTTGAGGCTTGCATAGCCCGGATAGCGCATCCAGTCGATCGGTGCCGGCGGCACGGCCGTGGGCCACACGAGGAAGCAGAGCAGCCCGGCGCTGCACATGCCGGCGGTCACCAGCGCATAGGAGATCGCTTCGCGCCGCGTTTCGAACAGCGACGGCGGCAAGGACACATAGACCCACAAGGACACGTAGATCGGCAGCGCGAGCGGCACGAAGGGCATCATGCGATCGATCGCCGTCAGCGGCATCACGAGCGGGGGAACGCGCGGGTTCTTCAGCAGGTAGAAGTACCCGACGAAGAACAGGACCATGAACAGGCAGGTGCCGACGGTCTTCAGCAGCGTGTCGGTGCGAAACCGGCGCGCCGCCGCGATCAACCAGGATTCGCAGCCGCCATCGGCCAGCGCCACCTTCACGCGCGATCCGCACCGGCAGCAGGCAGGCGGCGCGCCGCGCTGCGCGGGCCGCAACGGACCCGGCGTCGAAAATCGAATCGAACGACGACTGCGCCCATTGCATCCCGCCATCGCATTGCGCGATCCCATTCCGTCATGACGACGGATCCGACGCAAGCATAACCTGCCACGACCCGCCGCCCGCCGCCCCTCGCGCGCGCGGCCGGGGTCCGCGCCGCACCCGTTCTGCTAGTCTGGCGCCCCGCCCTCGGGAACCGGCGCCGCGGCCCGCGCCGGTCGACACGACCGCGCACCGTGAACACGCCCGCGTTCTTCGATGATCGCCCGTCGGGACTTTCCGCGACGCTGCAACGCTATATCTTCAGCCACTATTTTTACAGCGGCGTGGCGGTTGCGGCCGGCGTCCTCGGCGTCGCCTTGCTGACCGCGCTGACGCTCGGCATCGGCGCGGCCGCGGCGGCGTCGACGGGCGCGATGGCGGTCAGCATCGCCGACGTGCCGCGTCCGGCCTATCTGAAGCGCCTGCAGCTGCCGGCCGCGCTGATCCTCGCGACGCTGACCACGCTGCTGATCGGCCTCGCGGCGGGCATGCCCGCGGTCCGGCTGGCACTGATCCTGGCGATCAGCTTTTCGATCGCGATGCTGTTCGCGTTCGGCAAGGAGTCGCTGCCGGTCGGCATGGCGGTGATGGTGATGATGGCCATCGCGCTCGGCACGCCGATGGCCGACGCCGGCGACGCCTTGCGCCACACGGCGCTGTTCGCCGGCGGCGGCGCGGTCTACCTCGCCTATGGGCTGGCCGTCTCGCACTGGCTGCGTTTCCGGACCAAGCAGCAGGCACTTGCCGAATGCCTGCACGAACTCGCGACCTACCTGCGCCTCAAGGCCGACTTCTACGAACCGGACTGCGCGCTCGACGACAGTTACCGGCGCCTGATCGCGCAGCAGTCGGTGATGACCGAGCGCCTGCAGTCGGCCCGCGACCTGGTGTTCCGCGGCCTGCGCACCCCGCTGGACGGCCAGCTGGTCGCCACGCTGTTTGCGACGCTCGACGTCTACGAGCTGACGCTGGCCGACCAGACCGACTACGACGTGCTGCGCCAGCGCTTCGCCGGCGCCGACGTGCTGATCTTCCTGCGCGACCTTGCGCTGAAGTCCTCCACCGGCCTCGAGCGGATTTCGTTCGCCGTGCTGCGCGGACGCGAGCCGCGCTCGGTCGTCAACTACCACGCCGAGCTGTTCGCGATACGCCACGAGCTCGACCGGCTGCGCGAGACCGCCGCCGCGCGGCCGGCGGACGCGCAGGCGATTGCGATCCTCGGCGTGCTCCATGACACGATCCGCCGGCGCATCGAGCAGCTCGAGCACCTGCACGTCGCGGCGCGCACGCCGGTCGACCCCGCCGCAGTTCTCGGCGGCATGGACCTCAAGCCCTTCCTGAACCGGATCAGCTTCAGTCCGCGCCTGCTCGCCGCGCAGCTGCGGATGGATTCGCCGATCCTGCGCTTCGCGCTGCGCATCACGGGGGCGATGGGCTGCGGCTACCTGCTCGCGGCGGTGCTGCCGTACCAGGCCCACAGCCAGTGGATCCTGCTGACGCTCGCCGTCATCATGCGGCCGAACTTCAGCCTGACGAAACGGCGCCGCACCGATCGGGTCGTCGGAAATGCGATCGGCTGCGTGCTGACCGCCGGGCTGCTGGCGCTGGCCCCGGGGCCGGCGGTCCTGTACGGCGGCATCTTCATTGCGATGGCCATCGCGCATACCTTCGCGCCCATCAAGTATCGCTACACGGCGGCGGCGGCATGCGTGATGTCGCTGCTGCAGCTGCACCTGCTCGATCCGTCGAGCCCGTTCGCGATCACCGAGCGCCTGATCGACACGATCGTCGGCGCAGCGCTCGCCTACGGCTTCAGCTTCGTGCTGCCGAACTGGGAGGCGCAGGACCTGCCGAAGCTGCTCGGCGGGCTGCTGCGGGCGAGCGCCGCGTACGCGCGCGCCGCGCTCGCGCAACCGCTGCAGGAATTCGAGTTCCGCCTCGCGCGCAAGCGCTTCAACGATGCGATCGGGGCGCTCAGCACGGCGCTTGGCCGGATGCTCGAGGAGCCGGGCAGCCGCCATCCGCGCAGCCTCGAGCTGAATACCTTCGTCACGCTGAATTACCTGCTCGCCGCGCACCTCGCGGCGCTGCGCATCCTGCTGCAGTCGCGCGCGAAGGACCTCGATCCGCGGCGCGCGGTGCCGGCACTCGACGGCGCGCGCACGGCGATCGACGCGGATCTGGCGGCGGCCATCGGCTGGCTCGCGGCGCGCGCCGACCAGGCGCCTGCGGCCGATGCGGAACCGTTGCCGGACTACGCGCCGCAGCCCCTGCCGGTGACCGACTGGAGCGCGGCGTCCGCGCTCGAGCACCGCCTGCAGC
>Ga0213853_10066403_pt1 | contig 24432 bp, 18 predicted proteins | sample ABR_2016_MetaT_FD_164456 | JGI IMG/M metagenome (GOLD analysis project Ga0213853, IMG submission 164456) | Metatranscriptome of freshwater sediment microbial communities from post-fracked creek in Pennsylvania, United States - ABR_2016... | ecosystem: Environmental > Aquatic > Freshwater >...
CCCCCGCTGATGCGATTCACCGCCCCGTGCGTTCTGGCGCTGGCTGCCGCCGTCGGCGGCTGCACGGGCGTGCCGCCGGCCGCGCCGGACGGCGGCACGCCGCACAGCGGCGTCGACCTGCAGTACGTCGACCCCGCCGTGCGTCCGCAGGACGACCTGTATCGCCGCATCAACGGCAAGTGGCTCGACACCTACGAGCTGCCGGCCGATCGCGCGGCCATGGGCAGTTTCGCCAAGCTGCGCGACGACACGCTCGCGCAGCTGCACGGACTCGTCGAGGAGCTGGCCCGAACCGGCCAGCCGCCCGGTTCGGAGGCCGCGAAGCTGGGCGACCTGTTCGCCGGCTGCATGGACGAAACGCAGGCCGACACGCTGGCCGCGACGCCGCTGGCGGGCGATTTCGCGGCGATCGATGCGCTCGACGGCGCCGCGGCACTCGCGCCGCTGCTCGCACATCTGCAGCGGATCGGCGTCAATGTGCCGTTCGAGCCGGCCGTGCAGAGGGATCATCGCGATTCGACGCGTATGGTCGTCGCGCTGTACCAGGCCGGTCTCGGCCTGCCCGACCGCGACTACTATCTGGCGCAGGACGATGCGCGCCTGCAGGCGGTGCGAGGCAAGTATCGGGTCCACGTCGGGCGGATGCTCGATCTGGCGGGCCAGCCGGCGGCCGCCGCGGCGGCGGCCGACATCGTCGCGTTCGAGACCGCGCTGGCGCGGCTGCAGTGGACCAAGGTCGAGAACCGCGATCCGGTGAAGACGTACAACCGGGTCGCCACCGGCGAGCTGCCGGCGCTCGCGCCGGGAATCGACTGGCCGGCATGGCTCGCTGCGTACGGCATCGCGGGCCGCGTCGACGCCCTGGTCGTCGTCCAGCCCAGCTATCTGGCCGGCCTGGGCGGCCTGCTCGCCGCGACGCCGCTGCCGACCTGGAAGGCCTACCTGAAGTGGAAGGTGCTGAACGACGCGGCGCCATGGCTCGACCACGCGCTGGTCGACGAGAACTTCGCGTTCTACGGGACGGTGCTCAACGGCACGCCGCGCAACCGGCCGCGCTGGGAGCGCGCGACGCAGGCGGTCAGCGCGGCCCTCGGTGAGGCGCTCGGGCGGCGCTATGTCGAGAGGTATTTCCCGCCGCGCAACAAGGAACGCATCGACGCGCTGGTGCGCAATCTGCGGGCGGCCTTTGCGGCCAGCATCGATACGCTCGCGTGGATGGGACCCGACACGCGGCGCGAGGCCCAGGCGAAACTCGCGAAAATGGTGCCCAAGATCGGGTACCCGCAGGTTTGGCGCGACTATGGCGCGCTCGCGATCGACCGCCGCGACGTCGTCGGCAGCCTGCGGCGCGCGGCGGAGTTCGAGACGCAGCACGACCTCGCCAAGCTGGGCAGGCCGATCGACCGCACCGAATGGTTCACGACGCCGCAGACCGTCAATGCGTACTACAGCCCCGAACGCAACGAGATCGTGTTCCCGGCGGCGATCCTGCAGGCGCCGTTCTTCGACGTGCAGGCCGACGACGCGGTCAACTACGGCGCGATCGGCGCGGTGATCGGACACGAGATCAGCCACGGCTTCGACGACAAGGGCAGCCAGTTCGACGGCGACGGCCAGCTGCGCGACTGGTTCAGCCCCGCGGATCACGCCCGCTTCAAGGCGCTGACGGAGCACCTGGTCGCGCAGTACGCGCGCTTCTCGCCGCTGCCCGGCTACCCGGTGAACGGCGAGCTGACGCTCGGCGAGAACATCGCCGACAATGCCGGTCTCGACGTCGCCTACAAGGCCTACCTGCTGTCCCTGCGCGGCCGGCCGGCCCCGGTGATCGACGGCATGACGGGTCCGCAGCGCTTCTACGCCGGCTACGCGCAGATCTGGCGCGCGAAGGTGCGCGACGAACTGGCGATCCGCCTGGTCAAGTCCGATCCGCACGCGCCGTCGCGGTTCCGCTGCAATGGCGCGCTGATCAACCAGGCGGGCTTTTATGATGCCTATGGCGTCGAGGAGCGCGACGGCCTGTACCTGCCGCCCGCCGAGCGCGTCGTCATCTGGTAGAAGGGTCCGACATCGGCCGGGTGCGGCCCCTACTCTGATCGGCGGGAGTGCGCGTGGCTAGTTCACCCGTGAAGGTCGGCCTGTTCGGCCGCTTCGGTGTCGGCAACCTGGGCAACGACGGATCGATGGAGGCGATGCTCGCCGCGGTGCGGCGCATGCGCCCCGGTGCGCAGGTCGTCTGCATCTGCGACGGACCCGAGGTCGTCGCGCGGATCTACCGCCTCCCGACGGTGCCGATGGTGACGCGCACGCGCCCCGCCGGTCCGCTGTTCGGACTGCTGAACCGCGCGCTGCTGAAGTTGCCGGCGCGCATCGCCGAACTGTTCCACGCGATCGCCGCGCTGCGCCCGCTCGACGTGCTGCTCGTGCCGGGCACCGGGATCCTCGACGATTTCGGCGAGAGCCCGCTCGGCACGCCGTCGACGATCTTCACGTGGTGCCTTGCGGCGCGGCTGGCCGGCACGCCGCTCGCGTTCATCAGCATCGGCGCGGGTCCGATCGAACACGCGCTGAGCCGCTGGTTGATGAAGGCCGGCGCCGCGCTGGCGCAGTACCGCAGCTATCGCGACGCGAAGTCGCGCGACTTCATGAACCAGATCGGATTCGATGCCCGCGACGATCCGATCTTTCCGGACATCGCGTTCCAGCTTCCGGTCCCCCCGCCGGCGGGCGAGGGCGTGCCGGTCCCCGGCGGCTCCGGCCTGACGGTCGGTCTCGGCGTGATGACCTACTACGGATGGCGATGCGACGCGACGACCGGCGCGGCTACGATGAACGCCTACATCGACAAGCTCGCCGCCTTCGTCGGCTGGCTGCTCGACCAGGGCCACCGGGTACGGGTCATGCTGGGCGACCAGGACGACCGGCTCGCGGTCGACCGGCTGCTCGGCGCCGTCGCCGGCGCCCGGCCGGGTCTGGCGCCGGGCCGTCTGTACTTCGAGCCGGCCGATTCGCTGCACGAGGTCATGCGGCAAATGGGCACGACCGATCTGGTCGTCGCGACCCGCTTCCACAACGTCGTCTGCGCGCTGAAGCTCGCGAAACCGACGATCTCGCTGAGTTACGCGGCCAAGAACGACGTGTTGATGGCCGACATGGGCGTCGGCGAGTTCTGCCAGCACATCGAACGCTTCGAGCTCGACCTGCTGACCGGCCAATTCAGCCGCCTGCTGGCGGCGCGCGAGGACGTCGCGCAGCGCATCCGGACGACCGCGGCGCGCTATCAGCGACAACTCGAGCAGCAGAACGAAACGCTGGCGGCGCGGTTCTTGTGACGGCGGCCTGCGCCGGCGCTGATGTTGCGTCGCAGCAGAAACACCGGCGGCGCGCTTATAGCTCAAGAGCAGCGACTTAAATGCCGCGAAATGGCTATGCCCACAGGAACACGGGATATAATTCCTAGCCAATAGCACGCGTTACGCTGGGTTGCCTCCCTACCCGCCGACTCCGATCGCCGGCAAAACGGGGGCCTGGCGGACCGTTCGAGTCGCCGACCACCCGGCATTTCGATTCCGATCCCTGTCGATCCGCAGCGAGCCATTCGATGACTACGCCCCGCTTTACCTGCCGCTTCTGCAGCGCGCCCTTGACGACCACGTTCGTGGACCTGGGGATGTCACCGCTGTGCCAGACCCACATCAAATCCGAACAGCTGCACGAGATGGAGCCGTTCTACCCGCTGCACGCCTATGTCTGCGAGCAGTGCTGGCTGGTCCAGCTGCAGCAGTTCGTGTCGCCCGGCGAGATCTTCTCCGAGTACGCGTATTTCTCGTCGTATTCGACGTCCTGGGTCGAGCACGCTCGCCGCTATGCGGTCGCGATGCGCGAGCGCTTCGACTACGGCGGCAAGAGCCTGGTCATGGAAATCGCCAGCAACGACGGCTACCTGCTGCAGCACTTCGTCGCCGCCGGCGTTCCGGTGCTGGGCATCGAGCCCGCGGCCAACGTCGCACAGATCGCGCAGGACAAGGGCATCCGCTCGACGGTCCGGTTTTTTGGCCGCGCCACCGCGCGCGAGATCGTCGCCGAGTACGGCCACGCCGACCTGCTGCTCGGCAACAACGTGCTCGCGCACGTGCCGGACATCAACGACTTCGTCGGCGGCATGAAGATCGCGCTCGGTCCCATGGGCGTGATCACGATGGAGTTCCCCCACCTGCAGCGGCTGATGGCCGAGAACCAGTTCGACACGATCTACCACGAGCATTTCAGCTACCTGTCGTTCGTGACGGTCGAGCGGATCTTCGCGCACCATGGCATCACGCTGTTCGACGTCGAGGAGATCCCGACCCATGGCGGCTCGCTGCGCATCTACGGCCGCCACGCCGAGAACGCCGGCCTGCCGGTCGGCGAACGCGTCGCCGCGCTGCGCACGCGCGAGATCGCCGACGGCTTCCAGACCCTGGAGCGCTATCGCGGCTTCGCGGAGCAGGTCAAGACGACCAAGCGCGGCCTGCTGAGCTTCCTGATCGACTGCCGCAACCGCGGCAAGAAGGTGGTCGGCTACGGCGCGCCCGGCAAGGGCAACACGCTGCTGAACTACTGCGGCATCCGGACCGACTTCCTCGATTTCACGGTCGATGCGAATCCGTACAAGCAGGACAAGTTCACGCCCGGCACGCGCATCCCGATCCTTGCGCCGAGCGCGATCCGCGCGGCGCGTCCGGACTACGTGCTGATCCTGCCGTGGAACCTGCGCGAGGAGATCGCGCAGCAGAACGCCTACATCCGCGAATGGGGCGGCCAGTTCGTCGTGCCGATCCCGGAAGTCAGGGTGTTCTGAGCATCCCAGGCCCGCAGCGACCGGCTGCGACCGCATGACGGCGAACCAACCCGGCGCGCGCACCGCCCCCCGTCGACGGGGCGGCGGTGCAGCGCGGCCGGCGGCGCCGGACCGTTCAGGCCGCCTGTCATGCGGCCGGCTGGTACACCACGGCGCCGCCGTCGGCGGCGCTGCCGTCGTCGTAGAGCGCGATCAGGTCGTCGGGCAGCCCCTGCAGGTCGCGCGCGCGCAGGTAGTCGCGCATCGTCGTTCCGGTGCAGGCCTCGTCGCAGCGCGCCGCGCCGCGCTGCGCGGCGACGTCGCTGCGCTCGACGGTCCGGAAGTCGACGCTGAAACGCGTCCTGCCCGAGGTATTCGGAACGCTCGAATGCATCTGCGCCGCCGAGAACATCAGCATCCCGCCGACCGGGCAGATCAGCCGCGTCTGGGGCTCGATGACCATTGCCTCGCGGGCGCGCGGCAGCGGCCGGTCGTCGGTCTTCAGGTTCCGGACGACGTGCGCGCCACGGTGCAGCTGGTTCCAGCGGTAGTAGTTGTAGCCGGCCGAATCGTTGGCCACCGCGGTGTTCCAGTAGTTCGGGTGGAAGGCCATCGCATTGCTCGATGCGATGTCGAACACTGGCATCCACCAGTTGATCTGGCACGGCGGGGCCGAGTACCAGGTATCGCGGTGCGGATGCCAGGCGTAGGCGATGCCGGAGGTCAGGTAGTTGCTGCTCGTCGAGCTGCGCAGGCGCGGCACGTCGAAGTACGTCGCGTCGGGGTCGCAGCCGAACTCGTCGAAGATCGCGCGCAGCAGGCGCTTGGACTCCGGATGATGGATGAAGCCCGGCTTCAGTTCGCCGAGGATCGCGGCGTAGCGCTCGACCGGAAGCTCGAACTGCGCCGACTCCGGGTCGAACGGCGCGAAGGCCGCGCGGACCAGCGTCGCCGCGAATTCGGCCAGCGCACGGACGCTCGCGCGCGGCGAATAGACGAACAGGTCGCCGTCGAAGATGCGCGCGCGGCGCTCCTCGTCGGACATGGCGGCATCGAAGTAGATCGTGTGGCTCATCGGCTTGCCTTTGCTGTGCCGGGCGCGGCGCCGGATGCAGCGCGGCCGCGGAATCGGTTGCGGTGGTTACGTAAGATCCTTATACTAACGCAACCTAAACGACAATTCCTTATTTGCGGTAATTTTTAGTTTCTCACGGGCGCTTCGCCCGACTCACCCCACACCACACCACGCTCCGCAGCAAGCACAGGACACCCATGAACATTCTCGTCACCGGCAGCGAGGGCTATATCGGCACCCGGATGGTCGCCTGGCTGCTTGCCCATGGCCACAAGGCCAGCGGCCTGGATACCGGCTTCTACCGCGATGGGACGCTGTATCTCGACCCGCTCGAGGCACCGAACGCACCGGCGACCCGCTTCAAGGACCTGAGGGCCGTCACGCCGGCCGATTTCGAAGGCTTCGATGCGGTCGTGCACCTGGCCGAACTGTCGAACGATCCGCTGGGCCAGAACCGGCCCGAGATCACGTTCAAGATCAACCACGAGGGTTCGCTGCGCATCGCCCGCGCCGCGCGCGAAGCCGGCGTGCGGCGCTTCGTCTACGCCTCGTCGTGCAGCGTCTATGGCGTCGGCACCGGCGATTTCCTGGACGAGACCTCGCCGGTCAATCCGCAGACGGCCTATGCGCACTGCAAGGTCAACGTCGAGCGCGACGTGATGCCGATGGCGGCCCCGGAATTCTGCGTGACGTTCATGCGCAATGCGACCGCCTACGGACCCTCGCCGCGGATGCGCTTCGACATCGTGCTCAATGACCTGAGCGCGCTCGCCTGGACCCAGAAGAAGATCGCGATGGTCAGCGACGGCAGCCCATGGCGTCCGATCGTCCACATCGAGGACATCTGCGAATCGGTACGCTGCGCGCTCGAGGCGCCGGTGGCGGCCGTCAACGGCCAGATCTTCAACGTCGGCTCGACCGCCGAGAACTACCGGGTGCGCGAGATCGCCGCGATCGTCGCCGAGGCGTTTCCGGGCTGCGTCGTCACCGCCGGCCCGCCGAGCGCCGACAACCGCAGCTATCGCGTCAGCTTCGCGAAGATCGAGAACCAGCTGCCGGGCTTCAAGACGCGCTGGACCGCGGCGCGCGGCGCCGCCGAGCTGCGCGACCTGTTCGAGCGCATCGAGTTCGACGCCGCCACCCACGCCTGGCGCGCCTTCACGCGCCTGAAGCAGCTGAAGTACCTGCAGCGCACCGGCCAGATCGACGACGACCTGTACTGGAGGGGCCGTTGAACTTCACGGCCACGCCGATCCCCGGCGCCTGGTTCGTCGAGCTCGACCGCAAGGCCGACGAGCGTGGCTATTTCGCGCGCAGCTGGTGCCGCGACGAGTTCGCGGCGCGCGGCCTGCCGGACGTGATGGTCCAGGCGAGCATCTCGCACAACACGGCACGCGGCACGCTGCGCGGCATGCACTTCCAGCGCGCGCCGTCGCGCGAGGCGAAGCTCGTGCGCTGCCAGGCCGGGCGCGTCGTCGACGTGATCGTCGACCTGCGGCCCGAATCGCCGGCCTTTTGCCGCCACCACGCGGTCGAGCTGTCCGCGGCGTCCGGCGCGGCGCTGTTCATTCCGCCCGGTGTCGCGCACGGCTTCCAGACCCTCGAGCCCGATTGCGACGTCTACTACATGATGAGCGACGTGTACCAGCCGGAACTCGCCGGCGGCGTGCGCCACGACGACCCGGCGTTCGGCATCCGCTGGCCGCTGCCGGTGGCGGTGATCGCGCCGCGCGATGCGGCGTTTCCCGATTTCGTGCCGCCGCGCGCCCACTGAGACCGGACCCAGGAGCCTTCCCGATGAAACCAGACCCAGACAGCGCGTCGATCGCGACCGCGCCCGCCGCACCGGGCAGCGCCGCGGACCTGCGGCGGCGCGCGCACCTGGCGATTCCCGGCGGCTGCCACACCTATGCCAAGGGCGACGACCAGTATCCGGCGAATGCGCCGGCCTTCATCGCGCGCGGCCAGGGTTGCCACGTCTGGGACGTCGAAGGCCGCGAGTACATCGAGTACGCGATGGGATTGCGCGCGGTGACGCTGGGGCACGCCTACGCGCCGGTCGTCGAGGCCGCGTACGCGGCGATGCGCAACGGCGCGAATTTCAACCGCCCCGCGCCGATCGAGGTCGAGGCGGCCGAGGCGCTGCTGGCGGTGCTGCCGCGGGCGCACCAGGTCAAGTTCGCGAAGGACGGCTCGACCGTATTGACCGCGGCGGTCAAGCTGGCGCGCGCGCATACCGGCCGCGCCAAGGTCGCGATCTGCGCCGATCATCCCTTCTTCTCGTACAACGACTGGTTCATGGTCACGACCGGGATCCCCGGCGGCATCCCCGATGCCGCGCGCCAGGAGACCGTGTCGTTCCGCTACAACGACCTGGCCAGCGCCGAGCGGATGTTCGCCGACAACCCCGGCGAGATCTGCTGCGTGATGCTCGAGGCGGCGCGCGGCGAGGATCCGCGCGACGGCTTCCTGCACAAGCTGCGCGAGCTCGCGCATCGCCACGGCGCGCTGTTCGTCATCGACGAGATGATCACCGGCCTGCGCTGGCACGTCGGCGGCGCGCAGCAGGTGTTCGACATCGAACCCGATCTGTCGACCTTCGGCAAGGCGCTCGGCAACGGCTTCGCGATTTCGGCGCTCGCCGGGCGGCGCGAGATCATGGAACTGGGCAGCATCCAGCACGGCCGCGAGCGGGTCTTCCTGCTGTCGACGACCCACGGCGCCGAGACCCATGCGCTCGCGGCGGCGCGCAAGATCATCGAGATCTACCAGGCCGAGGACGTCGCCGGGACGCTGATGCGCCAGGGCGAGCGGCTGCGCCGCGGCCTGCAGGCGACGATCGCCGAGCTGAAGCTCGACGGCCTGTTCACGCTCGAGGGCCGCGCCTGCGCGCTGATCTACGGCACGCGCGATGCCGAGCGCAAGCCCTCGCAGCCGATGCGCACGCTGTTCCTGCAGGAGTGCCTGCGGCGCGGCGTGCTCGCGCCCTCGTTCATGGTCAGCTACTCGCACGCCGACGCCGACATCGACCGCACGATCGAGGCCGTGTCGGAGGCGCTGCGCGTCTACCGCAAGGCGCTCGACGACGGCGTCGACAAGTACCTCCAGGGGCCCAGCATCAAGTCCGTGTACCGAAGGTTCAATTGAGCGACCGCGCCGGATCGATGGACCCCGACGCGCTGCTCGGCGACTTCGAATCCGCCGCGCTGCGCGATGCGCAGGTCGCCGCGGCGCTCGAGATGGTGCGCGCGATCCTGCCGATCTGCCGCAGCATCACCGGCGACGGCGTGCGCCAGACGCTGCGCCATGTCGCCGCGCAGATCCCGCTCGAGGTCCACGAGGTTCCCAGCGGAACCGCGGTGTTCGACTGGGAGGTGCCGCGCGAGTGGAACGTCCGCGACGCCTACATCGCCGACGCGAGCGGAACGCGCGTCGTCGACTTCCGCGCGAACAACCTGCACCTGATGAGCTACTCGGTGCCGGTCGATGCGCGGATGACGCTCGATGAACTGCAGCCGCACCTGTTCTCGATCCCCGCGCAGCCCGACTGGATCCCCTACCGCACCAGCTACTACCGCGACGCCTGGGGCTTCTGCCTGAGCCAGCGCCGGCGCGACGCGCTGGCGCCGGGCGAGTATCGCGTCGTCGTCGACACGACGCTCGCGCCCGGCAGCCTGACCTATGCCGAATGCTTCATTCCCGGGCAAAGCCGCGAGGAGTTCCTGGTCAGCACCCACGTCTGCCATCCCGGCCTGGCCAACGACAACTGCGCCGGCATCGCGCTGGCGACCCGGCTTGCGGCGGCGCTGCGCGCGCGCCGGCCGCGGCTGTCGTACCGCTTCGTGTTCGCGCCCGGCACGATCGGCGCGATCACCTGGCTCGCCCGCCATCGCGACGCCGCCGCGCGGATACGCGCCGGCCTCGTGATCGGCCTGCTCGGCGATCCCGGCCCGCTGACCTACAAGCGCAGCCGGCGCGGCCACGCGGAGGTCGACCTGATCGCGGCGCGCGCGCTGCAGTGCCTCGACCCCGCCGCGCGCGTGATCGATTTCTCGCCCTATGGCTACGACGAGCGGCAGTACGGCTCGCCGGGCTTCAACCTGCCGGTCGGGCGCCTGACGCGCTCGACCGACAACGGCTATCCGCAGTACCACACGTCGGCCGACGATCTCGCGCTGCTGCGACCCGCATCGCTGTCGCAGTCGCTGCTGGCGCTCGCGCGCATCGTCTCGCGCGTCGACCGCAATCGGCGCTTCCGGAACACGAGTCCGTTCGGCGAGCCGCGGCTCGGCAAGCGGGGCTTGTTCCGCAGCACCGGCGGCAAGGCGCCGGCCGATTTCGAGCAGGCGCTGCTGTGGCTGCTGAACTGCGCCGACGGCGAGCACGGCCTGCTCGACACCGTGGACCTCTCCGGCCTGCCGGCGGCGACGATGGCCGAGGCCGCCGAGGCGCTGATCGCCGCGGGCCTGCTCGAGGAGACTTGAGGAACATGGCTGCAAACATGAACCCGACGTCGATGGTCGTCGAACTGGACAGGAGCGCCCCATGAAGGTTGTGCTGTTCTGCGGTGGACTCGGCACGCGGCTGCGCGAGCATTCCGACACGATCCCGAAGCCGCTCGTGTCGGTCGGCTACCGGCCGATCATCTGGCACCTGATGAAGTACTACGCGCACTTCGGCCACACCGACTTCGTCCTGTGCCTCGGATATCGCGGCGACCTGATCCGCGAGTACTTCCTGAACTACCGCGAGGCGATGAGCAACGACTTCACGATGAGCGAAGGCGGGCGCCGCATCGAGTTGCACGGCAGCGACATCGACAAATGGCGCATCACCTTCGCCGACACCGGCCTGAACTCGAACATCGGCATGCGCCTGCTGCGCGCGCGCAGATACCTCGAGGGCGAGGAGATGTTCCTCGCGAACTACGCCGACGGCCTGTCGGACCTTCCGCTGGACAGGATGATCCACGACTTCCGGCAGCGCCAGGCGGTCGCCGGCATGGCGGCAGTGCGCTCGCTGCAGTCCTTCCACACGGTACGCGCCGACGAGTCCGGCCTCGTGCAGGGCGTCGGCGCGATGCGCAGCGACGAGTTGCTGATCAACGGCGGCTACTTCATCCTGCGCCGCGAGATCTTCGACCACATCCGCGAGGGCGAGGAACTGGTCGAGCAGCCGTTCAACCGGCTGATCGAGCAGCGCAAGCTGCACGCCTATCGCCATCTGGGCTTCTGGCAGGCGATGGATACCGTGAAGGACAAGTTCGCGCTCGACCAGATGGAAGTCCGCGGCGAATGCCCGTGGATGGTCTGGAAGGCCTGAGCGCTCCGACGATGCACGCAAGCACCCCGCAATCATCGGACGCCCCCGGATGCTGAAGCTCGGGATCGACCCCGGCCGCCGGCCGCTGCGCGTCGTCTGCATCGGCGCGCACAGCGACGACCTGGAAATCGGCTGCGCCGGCACGGTGCTCGAATGGCTGCGCAGCGGCCGCGTGCTCGACCTGACCTGGGTCGTGCTGAGCGCGCAGCGCGATCGCGCGGTCGAGGCGCGACGCAGCGCGCGCGCGCTGCTGCGCGGCGCGCCGTCGTGCAAGGTCGTGCTCGGCGAATTCACCGACGGGCACTTTCCGGTCGAATATCGCGAGCTGAAGGCCTTCTTCGAATCGGTCAAGTCGCACGCCGCCGCGGACGTCGTCCTGACCCATCGCCTCGACGACCGCCACCAGGATCATCGGCTCGCGGCCGAGGTCACCTGGCAGACCTGGCGCGACCAGATCGTGCTCGAGTACGAGATCCCGAAGTACGAGGGCGACCTCGCGCCTCCCAACGCCTACGTGCCGCTTGCCGCGAGCGTCGCCCAGCGCAAGGTGCGGCACCTGCTGAAGCACTTCGCAACGCAGCGTTCGAAGGGCTGGTTCCGCGAGGAGACCTTCCTCGGCCTGATGCAGCTGCGCGGCATCGAGGCGCGCGCGCCGAGCGGCTACGCCGAAGCGTTCCACGCGCGCAAGCTGGTCTTTTGAATGCTCACGCCGCGCCGAGCGCGACGACCAGTTCGGCGATCGCCAGCGACGCGGTGAGCCCGGGCGATTCGATCCCGAACAGCTGCACGAGCCCGCTGACCCCATGGTCAGCCGGCCCCGAGACGATGAAGTCCGCGAATCCGTCGCCCCCGCTGCCGACGACCTTCGGCCGGATCCCGGCATAGCCCGGCTGCAGCGCGCCATCGGGCAGCGCGGGCCAGTAGCGCCGCACGGCGCCGTAGAAGCCGTCGGCGCGGCGCGGATCGACCCGGTAGTCGATCGCGTCGATCCATTCGACGTCCGGGCCGAAGCGCGCCTGGCCGCCGGTATCGAGCGTCAGGTGCACGCCGAGCCCGCCGGGCTCCGGCACCGGGTAGATCAGGCGCGAGAACGGCGCGCGGCCCTGCAGCGTGAAGTAGTTGCCCTTCGCGAGGCGGCGCCGCGCGACCGCCGTCGCCGGGACGCCGGCGATCAGGCCGGCGACATGCTGCGCGTCGAGGCCGCCGCAGTTGACGACCAGGTCGGACTTGACGGTCATGCCCTGCGCCCCGCCGGTCTGCAGCACGATGCCGTCGCGCTCGACCCGGCCCGCCGTGACCGGGCTCATCAGCGCGAGCGCGGCACCGTGCGCCTCGGCGTCGCCGAGCAGCGCGAGCATCAGGCCGTGGCTGTCGATGATGCCGGTCGACGGCGACCACAGCGCGCCGACGCAGCTCAAGGCCGGCTCGAGCGCCTGCGCCTGCGCCGCCGACAGCGGCTCGACGTCGTCGAGGCCGACGCGGCGCGCGTTCGCCGCCAGGTCCTCGAGCTTGGCCATCTGCGCCGCGTCGGTCGCGACGATCAGCTTGCCGCAGCGCCGATGGGTGATGCCGTGGCGCGCGCAGTAGTCGTACAGCAGCGCCTTGCCGCGCAGGCAAAGGCGCGTCTTCAGTGCGCCGGGCGCGTAATACAGCCCCGAATGGATCACCTCGCTGTTGCGCGAGCTGATGCCGGTGCCGAACGCGTTCTCCTTCTCGAGCACGACGACCTCGCGGCCGGCCTGCGCCAGTGCGCGCGCGACCGCCAGGCCGACCACGCCGGCGCCGATCACGATGCATTCAACGCGTTCGATCACGGTGCCGTTCCGCCGACGAGTCGATCCAGACCGATTTATACCGGCAGCGGCAGCGCGGAGATCCGCGGGAAGAACTCAGACGAAGCCGAGATTCTGGGCGCTGAAATTCGCGAGATTCGGGAACAGTCCCGCGAGGTCGCTTGCCGCGACGCCGAACCAGTTCGCCAGCGTCGCCGCGTACTGGTCGGTCGAGGTCGTCGGAACGATCCGGCCCTGGCCGAAATCGTCGGCACCGCCGATCATGAGGCTCGGCATCCGGCCGTAGAACTTGCCGCCCTTCACCGCGCCGCCGGCCACCAGGTGATGGCTGCCCCAGCCATGATCGGCGCCGCCCGCGTTGGTCGTCAGCGTGCGGCCGAAGTCGGAGATCGTGAACAGCGTCACGTTGTTCTGCTGCCCGATCTCGGTCATCGCGGCGAGGAAGGCGTTGACGTTCCTGCTGACGTATCCCAGCAGCGCCGCCTGCGTCGCGAGCTCGCCGCTGTGCGTGTCGAAGCCGCCCATCTGGACGAAGAACATCTGGCGCGCATCGCCGATCTGCGCCTGGGCCTTGATCACGCGCGCGACCTCGTGCAGTTGCAGCCCCAGATCCCAGTCGTTGGGATTCGACGGGAACGCAGTCGTCAGGTCGCCGGCCGCGCCCAGGGCGGCATTGACCTGCGCGACCTTCGCCGTCGCATTGCCCCAGATCGCCGCATACTGCTGGACCATCAGATTCGGGTCGCTCGCCGCCTGCGTGAGCAACGCGTTGGCAAGGCGCGCGCGCGCGCCGCCGCGATAGGTCGTGTTGTCGGTGACGCTCACCGTCGGCGCGCCGCTGGTGCCGAGCACGTAGGGATTGGTGACCTGGCCTTCCTGCCAGTAGTTCGCGCCGCCGACGTTGACGTTGAACGCGAGCTTCGGCGACACGCCCTGCGCGACCAGCAGGTCGGCGATCCGCCCGCCCCAGCCGGTGCGGTTGGGCGACTGCGGATACGAGGTCATCCACTCGGTCGTCTGGTCGGCATGCGAGAACAGCTGCGGCGGCAGCGCGGTGCCCGCCTGCGCCTGAGCGACGGTCAAGGGCTGGACCAGCGTCCCGACATTGCAGACGAAGGCCGCCTGGCCGCCATTGAACAGCGTCTGCAGCTCGGGGCAGCTCGGGTGCAGGCCGTAGGTATTGCCGTCGCTGGCGCCGCCTCCGGCCAGCGGCGTCAGCGGCAGCAGCGTGTTGTTGGCGAGCGCCAGCGAGGTGCGACTGCCCGCGTAGGTCTGGTAGGCCGCGGCGGTCACGGGTACCAGCCAGTTGAAACCGTCGTTGCCGCCGTTCAGGTACAGGCAGACGAGGGCCTTGTAGCCGGAGACATTGGTCGCCGCCTGGGCACGCTCCAGCGCACCCAGCGCGCCGAGGCCCGCCAGGCCAGGCAGCAGGCCGGCGCCGGCGGCGCGGACCGTCGTGTCTAGGAAGCGGCGGCGCGACCAGGCCAGGCGCTGCGCGGCCGGCATCGACGATCGGGGATTCGAACCACGCGCGCTCATCGGGGCGTCCTCAGTGTTGCACCGCGTACTGCGGCGAGTTGATGATCAGTTCGGTGGCCTCGATGACGCGCACGGCCAGCCCGGTGCCGGCGTCGCTGCCGAAGCACTGCAGCGGGGATGCCGGGATCGCCGCGACGTAGGAGGTCAGCGCCGTCTGCATCGCCGCCGGCATCTGCCCGGCCATGAACAGCAGGTTCAGGTTCGCGACCAGCGTGGCCGGGTCGCTCGCCAGCGGCTCGTAGGCGGCGGTGTGCAGGAAAACCGTGTTCGCGTCGGATCCGGCACTGAAATTCTCGGTGCCGGAGCAGGCGTGGTCCGCGCTGTCCTTGTACTTGTAGCTCAGCGCCTCGAGGTCGTTCGCGGTGGTCACCAGCGAGAACTCGTTGGTGATCTGGAACTCCGGCGCGACGAGGCCCGCCGTCGTCAACGGCCCGGCGCGCTGGTAGTCGCTGCGGAAGAAATTGAACACGGTCGCCGACAGCAGCGAGTTCTCGCCGAAGTCGAACTGCGCGGTGCCGGTGATCTGGTCCTCGATCTTGCCGCCCGCGTCGATCGCGGCGAACGCGCGCCACAGGCCGGTCAGGCGCAGCATCGGCTCGCGCAGCTTGCCGGCCCCGGCGGCGCCGCTGGCCGTGGTGGCCTCCGGATCGGTCAGGATCGCCTTGACGACCGCCGGCAGGTCGCCGCGCACGCCCTGCCCGTTGTTGTTGAACGCCGCGGCGACGCGTCCGACGTAGGCCGGCGAGGGATTGCTGGTCACCAGGCGCTGTATCAGCAGGCGGCCGACGAAGGGGCCGACGTTCGGGTGATTGAACAGCGTATCCAGCGCGATCTTCATGTCCGCATCGCAGCTTCCGCCGGACGGAATCGCGGCGCCGCCGATGATCGTCTTCGCGTCGGTGTCATGGTGGTTCTGGTAGCAGACCATCGGGTGCAGCAGGTCGAAGTCGTACAGCCAGGCCTGCTCGCCGGTGTGGCCCGCGGGCGCCGAGGCCCAGCCGGTGAAGACCCGCGCAAGGTTCGTGACCTCGGCCTGCCCGTAGGTCGGAATCGGATTGCCGCTGCCGTCCAGCTGGCGCGTGCCGTCGGCATTGAGCTTCCACAGGCCGACCGTGAACAGCTGCATGATCTCGCGCGCGTAGTTCTCGTCGGCGTGCACGCCGGCCGCCGCGTTCGGCTTGTCGTTCTGGAAGTAGCTCAGGTAGTTGCCCATTACCGGCGAGTGCGAGACGACGTCGAGCAGGGTGCGGAAGTTGCCCAGGCCATTGTCGACGAGCTGGTCGTAGTACGAGGCCAGGCCGTCGGAGTGGAACTCGAGCTGCGCGTTGTTTTCAGAGACGACGAGGATCTCCGACCACGCGAATGCGGCGCGCTGGCGCAACTGATCCTGCGCGGTCACCGCGATCGTCCACCAGGGGACCTGCCGGTCGCTATTGGCGGTCGGCACGAGCGGCAGCTCGTGGGTCGGCGCGAGTGCGAGCTGCGCGGCGAACCAGGTCGCGTAGTCCTGCGTGGCCGCGCTGTTGATCTGGTCGAGCGTCGGCCCGAACGTGCCCTGCGTCAGCAGGCGCGCCGCGGCCGCCTGCCCCATCGCGCCACCCGAGCCCGCGCCGCCGCCCGAATTCCCACTGCCGGCCGCCGCGGACGACGAGCCGCCGCCGCAACCGGACAAGGCCGCCGCCACCAGCAACACGGCAGCGCCGTTGCATACCAGTCGTTTCATGCCCTTGCTCCAAATTTTTCCGCGCGCCCGAAACGGGCCGTGCGGCGCAAGATCGCCGGATCCCGCTGCAGACCGCGCCATCCTTGCGCCCGCCGAGCCAAGTAGGGCGGGGGTGAGCCTGCCGGGCCGCCCCAAAGGCTCACGGCCCCTCGCGCGCAGCGCGAGGGCAGCCCGATCTGCCTGCCGGGCTGCCGCCGGAAGCTCACGGCCCTCGAGCGAAGCACGAGGGAATCCCAACGTATTGCCGGTGCAATCTCGACCGCTGGGTGTGCGGCCGCCCGACAACGGCGTCAGCCCAAGCCAACGCGTAGCGCGTGTCGGTCACTTTGTCGAATATGCCATCCCGCCGGACGGGATGAATTCATCCGGACGGCCGGGTTCGATCCACTTTTCAGGCCATCGGGGCGCACCGATCCGTGTTCGGCTTCGGGACGTTCCAAGACAACCGGGCCGCGCGGCTGATTCCATTATCATCGCGCGCCCCCGTCATTCCAGGCGACCTTGTCCTCGACCTCCTCGACCTCCTCGACCTCCGCGACCTCGGCGGGTTCCGCGATTTCCGCGACGCGGGCCGCACGCCATATTCCCTCGCTGGACGGGCTGCGCGCGATCAGCGTGATGCTGGTGTTCATCGCCCATGCCGGCCTCGAGAAATTCGCCCCCGGCGGCCTCGGCGTCACGATCTTCTTTTTCCTGAGCGGATTCCTGATCACGACGCTGATGCGCGTCGAATACCAGAGCAATGGCCGCGTCAATTTCGCGCATTTCTGGCTGCGGCGCGCGCTGCGCATCCTGCCGCCGTTCTACCTGGTGCTCGGCGTCGCGATCGGCGCGGCCCTCGCTTTCGATCCTCCCGGCACGCTGGCCGGACCGGCGGTCGCCGCGCAGCTGCTGCACGTGACGAACTACTGGATCGTCTGGCACGGATACGAGGGCCAGCCCGCCGGCACCGGCGTCTACTGGTCGCTGGCGGTCGAGGAGCATTTCTACCTGATGTTCCCGTGGCTCTACGTCGCGATGCAGAAGCTGCGCCTGCCGCCGCAACGCCAGGCGCTGGTGCTCTGGGGCTTGTGCGGCGTCGTGCTGGCCTGGCGCTGCATCCTGGTGTACGGCTTCGACGTGCCGACCGACCGCACCTACCTCGCGAGCGACACGCGGGTCGATTCGATCCTGTTCGGCTGCGCGCTCGCGGTCTGGCGCAATCCGGTCGTCGATGCGCCGGCGCTGCGCGAACGCCGGTGGAAGCGCGCCGTGGTGCCGGGCGCGCTGCTGATGATGATCCTGTGCCTTCTGGTCCGCGATCCGGGCTTCCGCGAGACGCTGCGCTATTCACTTCAAGGCATCGCGTTGACGTTCATTTTCGCCGCCGCGATCCGCTTCAAGGAATGGCTGCCGTTCCGTTTCCTGAACCTGAAGCCCGTCGCGTTCGTCGGCGCGCTGTCGTATTCGCTGTACCTGGTCCATTTCGCGGTGATCTTCGCGGTCCGGCGCGTGCTGCCGGACCTGCACCGGGTCGCCTCTGCGCTGGTCGCGCTGGCGCTTTCGGTGCTGCTGTCGTGGATCGTCTACCGCGTCGTCGAGCGCCCGTGCGCGCGACTGCGCCGCCGGCTGATCGACTGACACCACGCGACTGGCCGCGGCCGTCCGCTCAGGGGCAAGACGCCGTGCCGGCCGCCCGGCACACGTAGTGCGCCTTCGTGTAGACCCCGTATCCGCCGGTCGGAGTGCCGGCGGCGTCCGTGATCAGCACATCGTCCGGATTGCCCCAGACGTCCCAGGTCCAGCCGAGGTAGCCGATGCCGAGCGAATCGGCATAGGGCAGCAACCACGACGCGAATGGCGCGCTCGAGGAACCGGGCGTGATGTGGTCGCCGAATTCGGTGATCAGGACCGGATAGCCGGCCGCGACGATCGCCTTGACGTCGTCGCCGACCTGGGGCCAGTGGTCCGGCTTCGTGTAGGCCGCCTGCCCTGGACTGGTATTGAACGCCGGATAGGCATGCCAGATCGCGCCGAGCTGGTTCAGCGGGTCGGTGGGCTTGTTCGCGAGCCAGCCGCTCAGGTCCTTCGCGTAGTCGAGGCCCGAGGTCAGGATCACGTTGGTGGCGCCGGTGCCGCGGATCGCGTTGACCAGTTGCTGCATCCCGGCGACGGTCCAGTTCGTCGTGTACTGGTACGGCATCCCGCCGGTCACGTAGGCCGTGACCGGCCCGCCGCCGAGCAGCACCGCCCACGGCGACGCATTGTTGGCAATCGGCGCGGTGTCGAGAAAGGGTTCATTGAACGGCTCGAAGATCACGTTCGAATAACTCTTGAAGGCGGTCGCGACCTGGCTCCAGAACCTGACGGAATTGTCGGTATTGGCCATCGCGTTCTGCGCCATCGGGCAGAAGCTTCCCGGCGCGGTCCAGTGCAGGTCGAGAATCACGTAGAGTCTGGCGGCGGTCGCGCCGGCCACCGACTGCTTCACGACGGTCTGGTAGTCCTTGTTCGGATTCGGGTTGTACTGGACGACCGCGCCGCCATTGTTGTTCACCGCACCTTGATCGGTACAGGTGTAACCCAGCCACGACGCCTCGTTCAGCGGTATGCGCACGGCGTTCACGCCGCCTGCGATCCAGGCGTTCCGGATCGTCGTCCAGTTCGGCGTCGCGTCCCCCGTCTGGCCATTCCAGTCGCTCGTCTGCTGGAAGATCGGTTGCGACTCGAGCGCGCTGACGTTGACCCCGCGCAATTGCATCGGATTGCCGCTCGCATCGACCAACGCTCCGCAGACGCCGCCGCCGCCGGCGACCTTGACGACCAGGCCGGTTCCGCTGCCGCCGCCGGTGGCCGGCGTGCAACCGGTGAGGCCGCCGCCGCTGCTGCTGCCGCCGCTGCCCGAACCGGTCGCCGCGGCGCTGGTCGACGACCCGCCTCCGCCGCCGCAGGCGAACAGCAGGGCAAGGACCAGCGTCGTGCAGCAGGCACGGGACCATCGCTCAAACGATTGAATCTTCATGGTGAGGGATTCCTGATGTGGCACCATCGCCAGGGCGATCGCGACGGTGTGTCCCAGCGCATCGAACGTACGCCAAGCCGATGGACGGGATGTTAAGCGCAGCTACTGCATTGCACCAATCGTGCTGATCCCCCTCGCGCGGCGCGTCGCCAAGGCGGGCGGAGCGGCGCTGTTCTGCATTCTGGCGACCGCCTGCAACTCGGGCGACTCCGGCGAGGCGCCCGGTTGGCCGGCATGGGAGCGCTTTGCGGCCCGCTTCGTCCAGGACGGCGGACGCGTCGTCGACTTGACCTTCGACCGGCGCACGGTGTCGGAGGGTCAGGGATATGCGCTCTTTTTCGCGCTGGTAGCCGGCGATCGCGCGCGTTACGACCAGATCCTGGCGTGGACCTCGAAGGAGCTCGCGGGCGGCAAGCTCGGCGAGCAACTGCCGGCATGGCACTGGGGCCGGCGCGACGATGGCAGCTGGGGCGTGCTGGACCACAACGCCGCGTCCGACGCCGATCTGTGGCTTTGCTACGCGCTGCTCGAGGGCGGCAGGTTGTGGAATGCGCCGCGCTATCGCGAACTCGGCCGGAACCTGCTCGACCAGATACGTACCCGCGAAACCGTCGTCGCCGGACGGGCCGGGCCCGTGCTGCTGCCGGCGCCGGAAGGATTCCGCTACAACGACCTGCAGTTCTGGAGCGACCCGAGCTACATGCCGGGATTCATCCTGGCCGATCTTGCACAGGTCGATCCTCAGGGCCCCTGGCAGGCGATCTGGGATCGCTACTTGAAGGCGGCACCGCAGGTCAGTCCGGCGGGCGTCGCGCCCAATCTGTACGAGGCCGATGCCGACGGCTCGATACGCCAGGATTCCGCGCGTACGCCGCTGGGCAGCTACGACGCGATCCGCGTCTACCTGTGGGCCGGCATGTCGCCGACGAGCAGCGCGCCGCTGCTGCACCAGCTGACGCCGTTCGCGGCGCTGATCGAGCGCCTCGGCGGCCCGCCGGAGCAGGTCGATCCGCGCACCGGCCTGCCGCTGGACCCGAAGAACAAGCCGATCGGCTTCGCCGGCGCGGTGCTGCCCTTCCTGCACGCGGTCGGTGCAAACGGCGCATACGACCATCAGGTCAACCGCCTGCGGCTGCATCGGCTGATGACGATGGTCGGGCGCGGCGGCAACTACTACGACGAGGCGCTGATCCTGTTCGGGACCGGCTTCGCCGATGGCGTCTATCGATTCGACGAACGCGGCCAGCTGAAGGTGCGCTGGGCGGACCAAGCGCGCCGGGCCGGCGCGCCGCGCCCAACTAGCCGGCGCCGCGCGCGCGGCGCAACTCGACCTCGGCATAGCGCAGGTAGGAAAAGAACTTCGGACCGCGCACCAGGTAGCGGCGGGCCAGCCGGCGCGGGTTCTGCGACAGCCGGTAGATCCACTCGAGGCCGCCGAGCTGCATCCAGCGCGGCGCGCGCCGTTCGGCGCCGGTGATGAAATCGATCGACGCGCCGATGCACAGTGCCAGGCCGCGGGCGCGTCCCCGGCCGCGCAGCCGCTGCGCGACGGCTTCCTGCTGCGGCGACCCGACCGCGATGAAGCAGAACCGGAAGGGACCCGCCGATTCGGCAAACTGCAGGGCGGCCTCGACAGCGGCCGGATCGCGGATGAATCCCATCGGCGGGTTGTGGTGCCGCAGGTCGCGCAGGCCGTACATCGCGCGCAGGGCCTGCGCCTGCTGCTCGCTCGCGCCGATCAGCACGATGCGGTCGGTCGGCTTGATCACGCGGGCGAACAGCGCGGCCGTCAGGTCGCTGCCGGTACAGACTGGCAGGCGCACGCCGCGCAGCACGCGCAGCAGGTAGGCCGCGAAGCGGCTGTCGAGCAGTACGTACGCGGCGTCCGCATAAACCGCGCGGAAGCTGCTGCTCTCGTGGAAACGGATCAGGTGGTCGACGTTGGGCGTGACGACGTAGCCGAAGTGTTCGCTGCCGTACGCCGCGGCCACGTCCACGAAGGCAGCCAGATCATAGTCGTCGAGGCGATGGTAGACCGCGCGCGTGCGCGGTTCCGGGTCGGGAGCCCGCGCCGGCGTGATCGCATCGACCCGCGCCGGGACGTCACGGGCGGGATGTATCGGTTGTACTGCGGCCATCGGTTCGGGTCGGCTATTCAGAAGTGATTGAGGACGCCGCCGAGCGCGACCGCGTCGCTGGCCGCCAGCCGGCGCAGCATCTCGCGCGCCTTGACGTACGGCGTATGGCGCGCGCGGTTCACGGTCAGGACCCGGCCGACGATCGTCGCGACGGCGAGGCCGTCGGCAAAGTCGGTGATCGGCGGCGTGTCGACGACGATGAAATCGAAGCGATGGCGCCATTCGTCCATCAGCGCCTCGAAGCGCCGGTCGGTCAGCAGTTCGAGCGGGTTCGGCGGACAGACGCCCGCGGTCACCAGCGACAGCCGCGGGAAGCCCTCGACGCCGTGCATGGCCGGGCCGGACCCGCCGACCGCCAGCGCCGGTGCGAGGCCGTAGTCGAGGTCGGCGCCGAACAGCGCGTGCTGGCGCGGGCGGCGGAAGTCGGCGTCGACGAGCAGCGTCGGGCGATCGAGTTGCGCGAAGGCCAGCGCGAGTTCGGCCGCGAGCTGCGAACGGCCCTCGCCCGGACAGGCGCTGACCAGGGCGACCGCGTTGGCTTCGCCCCAGACCGAATGGCGCAGCAGAAGTTCCGTGCGCAGCAGCCGGACCTGTTCGCTGTGCGGATGGAAGGGCTCGTGCGCGATGCGCAGCACCGCGGACGGGCGCAGCAGGGCGGCCTGCGCGGCAACCAGCTGCTGCGCGGCGCCGCCGTCGTGTTCCGCCGGCATCCCCACGTCGAAATCGAGCGCGGCCGAGGACAGTTCGCCGTCCTGCCGGTCGCGGTACGCGTCGAGTTGCGTCGTGCCGTCGGCGGCGGCGTCGTCCGCGTCGGCGGCGTCGCGGACCTCGTGCGCGTCCGCGACGCGCTCGAGATGCGGCGTCATGACCTTCGCATCGACCGGAGCGTCCGGCGCGTCCTGCGCGTCCGACTCGACCGGCGCGGCAGCGGGCACCGGCGCCCGGGCGATCGGCGCGCGGGCAGCGAAGCGCCCGCTCTGGCGCATGCCCGGAACCGCGCGCTCGCCTCCAAACAATCGTTCGATATTGCTCATGGCGCCGTCATACCCAAGAGTAGGCCGAGGGGATTCAAAGCGCGCTCCCGGCCGGCATCGCAGCCGCCGGAAGCGCCCGGAATTCGGTCAGTATCGGCAGGCCCAGGTCGCGCTCGACGTCGTCGCGGCAGCGCACGCGGCGGTTGAGCATCTCGTACGCGAACGGGCACAGCAGTCCGAGCAGCAGCCCGGCCGCGACGCCGATCAGCATGTTGATGATCGGCTTCGGCTTCGACGGCTGCGCCGGCGAGCGCGCGCGGCTGACGAAGTTGACATTGGTGTACTGCCCGCGCGACGAGAACATGATCTGGTCGTAGCCGTCGAGCGCGCGCTTGTAGACCGACTGGGCCGACTCCAGCTCGAGCTGGTACTTCGCGGCCTGGTCGCGAATCTCGCGGCTGGCGAGCACCTTCTGGCGCTGATCGCGGATCGCCCGCTCGATCTCGGCCGTCTGCGCGCGCGTCGAGCCGAGTTCCGCGCTCGCCGTCTGGTTGAACGAACGCTGGGCTGCCACGAGCGACCTCGCGTTGGCGTCGATCTCGGATTGCAGCTGGATGATCTGCGGATGGTTAGGGCCGAGATTGGTGCGCAGGCTGGCCATCTTCTCGGTCAGCGCGACGCCCTGGGCGCGCAGCGTCTTGACCAGATCGGACGCTTGCGCCTGGGCGGCCCCGGTCGGATCGCCGATCGCGCGCGCCTGCTGCTCGCGCAGCGTGTTCTGCGTATCGAGGAGCCGGTGCTCGAGGCTGACGTTGACGTCCAGGTCGAGGTCGACCTTCGAGTCGATGTCGAACGCGCCGGTGCGCTTGCGCAGTTCGGTGACCGCCTCCTGGGCGACCTGGACCTTTTTCTTCAGGCCTTCGAGCTCCTCGGTGTAGCGCTTGGCGCGCTCGCTCGCCGGGCCGGTCGTGCGCTGGTACTGCTGGCCGGCATAGACCTCGGCGATCGCGTTCGCGATGTCGGCGGACAGGTCGGCCTTGGCAGCCTTGGCACCGATGTAGATCATCTGGCTGCCGGCGTGGCCCTGCTCGATGTCGAGGTCCTTGCGCAGATTCGACTCGACCCATTCGTGCAGTTTCTCGGGGCCGCCCTGCAGGCCGCTCGCATAGGTCGAGTCTTCGGTCAGTTTCAGGCGGTCGACGACCGGGCCGAGCACTTCGGGGCTCAGCATCAGTTCGGTCTGGGTCGCCATGTAGCTGCCGATCAGGCCGATCGGGAATTCCTTGCCGCTCAGCGGGTCGTTGACGTCGTAGTTGACCATCAGCGTCGCGGTCGCCAGATAGGTCTTCGGCATCAGTTTCGTGACCGCCGCGGCGATCACCAGCACCGCCAGAAAGATCACCGCCGAGTGCTTCCAGTAGGCTTGGAAGATCGCGACAATCTGGTTCAGCGACATGCCGGGGCGTTCGAACTCTTCGGCCCCGCCTGCCGGGGCGGCTGCGAGGGGCGCCGTGTATTCGACCGGCACCGGGGGCTGCGCTTGCGGATTGACGACCGGCAATTGACGAGACGAGTCCAAGCTAGCCCTCCTTCAAGGAAATGACCGCGCCGGATGAGTCAGGCTGGCACGTAAGGTTCAGCTGCCGCCGCGATCGAAGCACGCGGAGCGCGGACTGGCGGCACGACCGCTTGTTTCGCAGGATGTTGCGAATCGCTCCAGCGCCGCAGCCCCAATGACGTACTCAGGGCCTGACGCGATTTTGGGATAGTAGCATCCCCAGAACGCGGTGGATAGCATCTTGGCGGACCAATGTAGGTCCCTTTTTGCGCCATGGAATGGCCCCACCGACCCTCAAGTTCTGCCGCTTTCGGCCGCCCCCTAGGTCATCTAAGGCCGCGAGTCGAGCGAGCAAACACTTACATTCGTTCTGCCCGCAACGCCCCCGATGCATCGTGTCAGGCGCCGGCCGGTGCACGATCATGCGCCGGGCGGCGGCGGCGCGGCGCTCGGGCCGCCGAAGCTGCGCCGCGGCCTCATCGCTCCGCGCAGG
>Ga0213853_11503342_pt1 | contig 24269 bp, 27 predicted proteins | sample ABR_2016_MetaT_FD_164456 | JGI IMG/M metagenome (GOLD analysis project Ga0213853, IMG submission 164456) | Metatranscriptome of freshwater sediment microbial communities from post-fracked creek in Pennsylvania, United States - ABR_2016... | ecosystem: Environmental > Aquatic > Freshwater >...
AAGCCATCAGTATCCCGACGGCGCCGCCTTGTTTCTTGGGACGATGTTCGCCCCCATCGCCGACCGCGACGCTCCGGGCAAGGGCTTCACGCACAAGGTCGGCGATGTCGTGAGCGTTGCGGCCGACAAATTGGGCCAACTGACCAACCGGATGCGCCATTCCAGGGATTGTCCACCCTGGATATTCGGCGCGAGCCATTTGATGCGCTATCTCGCGCGCCGAGACTTGATTTGAAGCGCTGGCGCACACATCGTCTGCCGCAATGCCGATTGAACAGGATTTGTCATGAGTGAACTCCACCAGAACTACGTCGCCGGCGAATGGGTTGCCGGCGATTCGGTGTCGCGCAACGTCAACCCGTCGGACACCAATGATGTCGTCGGACTCTATGCCCAGGCCAATGCCGCGCAGGTCGACGCCGCAGTCGCCGGGGCCCGCGCGGCTTTTCCCGGCTGGTCGCATACGTCGCCGCAGGAGCGCCACGATATTCTGCAGCGCGCTTCAATCGAAATTCTGGCGCGGCGGGAAGAACTGGGCGGGCTGCTGGCGCGCGAGGAAGGCAAGTCGCTGCCCGAGGCGATCGGCGAGGCCACGCGTGCGGGCCAGATTTTCGATTTCTTCGCCGCCGAAACTCTCCGCATCCCCGGCGAGAAGCTGGCCAGCGTGCGGCCCAATGTCGATGTCGAGCTGACGCGCGAACCGGTCGGCGTGGTCGGCATCATTTCGCCGTGGAACTTTCCCATCGCGATCCCCGCCTGGAAGATCGCGCCGGCGCTGGCGTTTGGCAATTGCGTGCTGTTCAAGCCCGCCGATCTCGTGCCCGGCTGCGCGCATGCGCTGGCGGAAATCATTGTTCGCGCCGGAGCGCCCAAAGGGGTGTTTAACCTCGTCATGGGGCGCGGATCGGTGGTCGGCGAAGCGATGCTGCGCCATAAGAACATTGACGCCATCACGTTCACCGGCTCGCTCGCCACTGGCCGCAAGGTCGCCGCGGCCTGCGCCGAACGGATGCGTAAGTTCCAGCTTGAAATGGGCGGCAAGAATCCGCTGATCGTCCTCGACGACGCTGATCTGAAGATCGCTGTCGAATGCGCGATCAACGGCGCCTATTTCTCAACCGGCCAGCGCTGCACCGCGTCGTCGCGCCTCATCGTCACCAAGGGAATCTATCCGCGTTTTGTCGAGGCGATGACCGAGCGGATCAAGGGGCTGGTGGTTGATGACGCGCTCAAGGCGGGGACGAATATCGGCCCCGTCGTCGATCAAGGTCAGCTCGATCAGGATCTGTCCTATATCAAGATAGGCAAGGAGGAAGGGGCGAAACTGGCGATTGGCGGCGATCAGGTCGCCCGCGGCGCGCCAGGCTTTTATATGGCGCCGGCGCTTTTCGTTGACGCGGACAATTCCATGCGGATCGCGCGCGAAGAGATTTTTGGCCCGGTCAGCGCGGTCATCCCGGCGCAGGACTACGACCACGCTCTGTCGATCGCCAACGATACAGATTTCGGGCTGTGCGCGGGCATCTGTACGACCAGCCTCAAACACGCCACGCATTTCAAAAGAAATATCGAGGCGGGCATGGCGATGGTCAACCTTCCCACCGCCGGCGTCGATTATCATGTGCCGTTTGGCGGGCGGAAGGGATCGAGCTTTGGCGCCCGAGAGCAGGGCCGCTACGCTGTGGAGTTCTATACGACAGTCAAAACCGCTTATACGCTGGCGTGATCGGGCTTTCGGCCACAGGGGCAGGAATGATTCTTATTTCGGGCGAAGCGCTGGTCGATCTGATTCCGGACCGCAGCAGGGAGAATGCCTACGACGCCGTGCTTGGCGGATCGCCCTATAATGTGGCGATCGGATTGGGCAGGCTCGGAGTCCCAACGGCGTTCGTTTCGCGGCTCTCGCAAGACGCCAACGGTCAAAACCTCGCGGCGGCTTTGACTGCCGAAGGCGTCGATCTCAGCTATATCGCCACGGACTCTCGGCCGACGCCGCTGGCGTTCGTCATGCGCGGCACCGCGCAGAGCGGGTCGCGCTATTCGTTTTATCTGGATGCGACCGCGTTTGACGCGAAATGGCCATTTCCCCCGATCTGGCCCCAAGGCGCCATGCATTTGCATGTCGGCTCGATCGCCGCAGTCGAACCGCGCCATAGCGGCGGCGTGATCGAGGCGCTGCAGATGGCGCGCTCATTCGCGACGACAAGTTACGACCCCAATATTCGCCCGATGGTGACGCCCGATCGGGCCAGCGTGCTTGAACAGGTCGAACGGCAGGCCGCATTGGCGTCGGTCGTGAAGGCCAGCGACGAAGATCTCGAATGGCTGTATCCTGGCCGCGATCCTGAAGCCTCCATCGCGCATTGGGCGCAGCTTGGACCGCTGTTCACGGTGGTGACGCGCGGCGCCAAGGGGGCGGTGGCGTTCCTCAAGGGCGAGAGGCTTGCGGTAGCCGCTCCCAAGGTCGACGTCGTCGATACGGTGGGGGCGGGCGACAGCTTCATGTCGGCGCTGCTAGCGGCGATGGAATCCGATGGCGCTTTGGGGGCCGGGGCGGCGGCGCCCAGCAGCGGCAGCCTCGCCAGATGGCTCGAATTTGCCGCCAACGCTTCGGCCATCACCTGCGGACGCAAGGGCTCCGATCCGCCAACCCGCGGCGATGTCGAAGCGCGCCTGGCAATGGCGTGAGACATAGAGGCGCATTGCGGCGCCGGCGGGTTTGCGCTAGTTCACGCCCTACGCATGTGAGAGGATAGGCCGGACAATGGTTTCCACCGAGACCTCGAAGAGCCCCGCCCGCACCCGCCCGCTTTCGCCACACTTGGGCATCTACCGGCCGACCCTGACGATGATGATGTCGATCGTCCATCGCATCACCGGCGGAGCGCTTTACGTGGGCGTTCTGCTCATGGCGTGGTTTCTGATTGCGGCCTCGATGGACGCCAGCGCGTTTTCTGTTTTCTCCGGTTTCATTAGGTCGTTTGTCGGACGTCTCATCCTGTTTGGCTTCAGTTGGTCGCTCTTTCACCACATGCTCGGCGGAATCAGGCATTTCATCTGGGACGCGGGCTATGGACTTGACGATCCCGAGCGCGAGTGGCTGGCGATGGCGACATTGGTCGGCGGCTTCGCCCTGACAATTGTCGTATGGGCGCTCGGCTATGCGGTGCGGTAGGGAGAATTGATCATGGCCTCTTCGACGCCTGAAGACCAAAGCTCGTTGCGCACGCCGCTCTCTCGCGTTCGCCACCTCGGCGCCGCGCGATCGGGCACGCGGGATGCGATGCTGATGCGGCTTACATCTGCCGCGTTGGTTGTGCTGACAATCGCCTTCGTCTGGCTCATCCTGTCGCTGCTGTCCAAGGACTACAATGGCGTGCGCGCCGCGCTCGGGCATCCGATACCCGCCATTGTCATGATGCTGTTCGTGATCGTGGGCATCTATCACATGCAGATCGGCATGCGCTCGATCATTCTCGACTATGTCCACGGCCACGCTAAAGAGTGGGCGCTCATGGCGAACGCCGGTTTTGCGCTGACCCTAGCGCTGACCTGCGTTTATTCGGTGATGCGTATAGGCTTCGCTTGACGCCGATAACGATTTGGCCGGCCACTAAGGCCGGCGGGGATTAAATTTGATATGGCGACCAACGGACACAATGGAGCGGCGGCGCCGAGCGTCGGTAACCGGGCCTACCCGATCACCGACCATAGTTTCGACGTGATCGTCGTCGGCGCGGGCGGCGCCGGCCTGCGAGCCGCGGTTGGCTGCGCGCAGGGCGGCTTGCGCACCGCTTGCATCACCAAAGTGTTTCCGACCCGCTCGCATACCGTGGCGGCGCAAGGCGGCATTTCGGCGTCGCTGGGCAATATGGGCCCCGACGACTGGCGCTGGCATATGTACGACACCGTCAAGGGCTCCGACTGGCTCGGCGATCAGGACGCCATCGAGTATCTCTGCCGTCACGCGCCTGCCGCCGTTTATGAGCTCGACCATTGGGGCGTGCCGTTCTCGCGCACCGAGGATGGCAAGATCTACCAGCGCCCGTTCGGCGGCATGACCACCGACTATGGCAAGGGCATCGCCCAGCGCACCTGCGCCGCCGCCGACCGCACCGGCCACGCGATCCTGCACACGCTATATGGTCAGGCGCTGAAGGCGAAGACGGAATTTTTCATCGAATATTTCGCCATCGACCTCATCCGCGACTCCGAGGGCCGCGTTCGCGGCGTCGTCTGCCTCAAGATGGATGACGGCTCCATCCACCGGTTCCGTGCGCATCTCACCATTCTGGCCACCGGCGGCTATGGCCGCGCCTATTTTACCGCGACCTCCGCGCATACCTGCACAGGCGATGGCAATGCGATGGCGCTGCGTGCCGGCCTGCCGTTGCAGGATATGGAATTCGTCCAGTTCCACCCCACGGGCATCTATGGAGCGGGCTGCCTCATCACCGAGGGATCGCGCGGCGAGGGCGGCTATCTCACCAATTCCGAGGGCGAGCGATTCATGGAGCGCTATGCGCCCTCAGCCAAGGATCTTGCCTCTCGCGACGTGGTCAGCCGCTCGATGACCCTGGAAATCCGCGAGGGGCGCGGCGTCGGCAAGCTGAAGGATCACATCTACCTGCATCTCGATCATCTCGATCCGAAGATTTTGCACGAGCGTCTGCCCGGCATTTCGGAAAGCGCGCGTATTTTCGCCGGCGTCGACGTGACTAAGGAGCCGATCCCGGTATTGCCGACGGTCCACTACAATATGGGCGGCATCCCGACGAACTATCACGGCGAGGCGCTGACCAAGGTCGGGGGCGATCCGGATTCGATTGTTCCCGGACTGATGGCGTTGGGCGAGGCCGCCTGCGTTTCAGTGCACGGCGCCAACCGGCTCGGCTCGAATTCGCTGATCGATCTTGTCGTGTTCGGGCGCGCCGCAGGCTTGCGCGCCGCCGAAATCGTCAAGCCCGGAGAAAGCCACGCCGAGCTTGCCGCCGATTCCGCCGACTTCGCGCTGTCGCGGCTCGACCGGTTCCGCAACGCGGCTGGGGGCACATCGACGTTCCAGTTGCGCGATCGCATGCAGCGCGCGATGCAGAGCAATTGCTCGGTATTCCGCACCGGCGAGGTTCTCGCGGAGGGCAAGGAAAAAATCCACAACGTCTGGCGCGCCGGCGCGGATATCCATGTGACCGATCGCTCATTGATCTGGAACTCGGACCTGATCGAGACGCTCGAATACGATAATCTGATCGTCCAGGCGGTGGTGACGATGGAGAGCGCCGCCAACCGTCTCGAAAGCCGCGGCGCGCACGCGCGGGAAGACTATCCCAATCGCGACGACAAGGAATGGATGAAGCACACGCTGGCCTGGATCGACATGGACAAGCAAAGCGTGACAATCGATTACCGGCCGGTGCACGCCTATACGATGACGAACGACATTGCGTACATTCAGCCGAAAGCGCGGGTGTATTGATGGGCGTCGGTCGCGGCGTCAATGTCACGGCCGGTGGGGGGAACGATCGACCCGCAGTGCTCTTGCCGGGTTTGCGCCCATCGTTGCCTCGGGTGACGCCGCCGCGTACCTTTACCGTGTGCGCCGATATCGACTATATCAGCGCCACGGCGCGGGTGTCTTGAAGACTTGGCGCCGCCGCGGGGGATCATTGGACAAGGCGACCAATCTTTTCTGGAACCTGTTGATCCCGGTCTTTGGCGCCGGATTGTTCAACGTTGTCGGCGATATGGCGCATCTTGGCGCGACAGCCGCCATCCCGGCCTCGGATTATGATATTTCTTTTGGCTGCGGGTTTTCGATCGTCGGCGTCGCCGCATCGCAAAGGGATGTTCATCTCTGGCGCAAGACTTATGGCCTCTTTATCGTTGCGCTCTTGTTGAGTATGCTTTTCGACATTATCTTGCGTTATCATATTGCAGGTGTTGAATATCAGATGATCGCGGCGAGCGACGCGATCACGTTCCTCGCGGCCGGTTACGCAATGTGGAGTTCTTGAAATGGCGGTTTACGGCGGAGCGACAAACGCCTCGAGCGAGAGCCGGCAATTTCTGATCGCGGTGGCTCTGGTTGCGGTCGTGTTTGGGGCGATCTCATCGATCGTGCATTTTGTCTTCAACGATACCGCGATGGCAGCGGCGATTGGCTTTGGCGCCCCCCTTGTCGTTGCGCTGGGCGTCAAAATGCTGCCCCGAAAATAGACGCCGCGCGTGGTCCAGCTCAACCTTCCCAAGAACTCGCGGCCCGTCGTCGGCAAGACCTGGCCCAAGCCCACGAGCGCGGGCGCGACGCACGAATTCCGCGTCTATCGCTGGAATCCCGACAACACCGCGAATCCGCGCATTGATACCTACTATATCGACCGCGCGGATTGCGGACCCATGGTGCTCGACGCGCTGATCTGGATCAAGTCCAAGGTCGACCCGACGCTGACGTTTCGCCGCTCCTGCCGAGAGGGCGTTTGCGGCTCCTGCGCGATGAATATCGACGGGATCAATACGCTCGCCTGCACGCGCGGCATGGACGAAATCAGCGGTCCGGTGAAAGTCTATCCGCTGCCGCATCTGCAGGTGGTCAAGGACCTCGTCCCCGACCTGTCGACGTTTTATGCGCAGCACGCCTCGATCGAACCGTGGCTGAAGACCGACACGCCAGCGCCTGAACAGGAATGGAAACAGACGCCGGAGGATCGCGTCAAACTTGACGGCCTCTATGAGTGCATCCTGTGCGCCTGCTGTTCGACCTCCTGCCCGAGCTATTGGTGGAACGGCGAGCGCTATTTGGGTCCCGCTGTGCTGTTGCAGGCCTATCGCTGGCTGATCGACTCGCGCGACGAGCGCACCGGCGAGCGACTCGACAATCTCGAAGATCCGTACCGCCTCTACCGCTGCCACACGATCATGAATTGCGCAAAGACCTGCCCGAAAGGGCTCAACCCGGCCAAGGCGATTGCGCACATCAAGACCATGATGGCGGAACGGCAGGCGTAGGACGGCGGCGCTCCGTCAGTCCCTTTCGCCGCTTTTGCCGGCCATCGTGCGCGTATGCGCGTCGAACATCGCGCTCGCATAGTCCGCGACATCTCGCGAGGCTTCGCGCCAGAGCGAAAACGCGGTGGGCCGCCGCGCCGCAAGACGCCCGGTTGACTGAATTGCTTCGAATGTGAATTTCGTCGCGAATTTCGCGGCCAGCCTCAACATTCCGATATTGTCGGAACTGCAAACGATCTCGATCGTTTCAACGCCATGGTTGCCTGCCGCGCGTTCGATGCGCGCGAACAATTGTTCGCCAATGCCTCGCCGCCGCCAGTCCTGCTCAACGCTGAACGCGGCTTCCGCCGCGATATGCCGGGCGAACGGCGCCTGTTCGGCCCAGATCGCATCGGCGGATCGCAACTCGCCAGCGCCGCCCAGTTGGTTATCGACGAAGGCGCCGTAAACAAGATCGCCCCGGCCAAAACACTGTTCCGCGTAACCCACAATGAATTCGTCCGACACGGCGGCGCCGAAGCGGTCGTGGCGGCTTTGCGCGTCAAGCCGCAGCAGATGACTACGGAAGGCCGGCATGTCGGCGCGCCAAAGCCGCCGGATCTCGTTTTTGGAAGAGGGAAGGGTCGCCATTGGGTCTCCGGGAACCATAGGCGAATCCTCGCTTCTCCTATATCACGCCCCGATCCGCAGCAAAACCTTTCCCTGTGCTTGCCGCTGTTCGAGCATGGCGAACGCGGCGCGGAAATCTTCCAGCGGGAGCGCAGCGTGGATGTGGCCGGAGATGGCGCCGCGAGCCGCCAGCGCGACGATCGCCTCCATATTGGCGCGGCTGGCCTGCGGTTCGCGCTTGACGAAATCGCCCCAGAACACCCCGCGAATGTCGCAGCCCTTGAGCAATGCTAGGTTGAGCGGCGGTTTGGGGATTTCGCCCGAGGCGAAGCCGATGACCAGCAGACGCCCCCGCCAGCCGAGACATCGCAACGCAACTTCGGTCAGCGCTCCGCCGACTGGATCGTAGACGACATCGACGCCGCGCGGGCCCGTCAGCCGTTTCAATTCGCCCCGCAGGTCGGCGGTCGCGTAGTCGACGGTCTCGTGCGCGCCCATCGAGCGGGCGAACGCCAGCTTCTCTTCCGACGAAGCGCATGCGATCACGCGCGCGCCCATCTGCGCGCCAAGCTCCACCGCAGCGAGTCCGACGCCTCCGGAAGCGCCGAGCACCACGAGCGTCTCGCCAGCCTTCAGATCGCCGCGCTGCCTGAACGCATGCATTGTCGTTCCGTAGGTGATTGAAAGGCCAGCCGCCTTATCGAGCCCCAGAGATTCAGGAACAGCGACCAGATCGGCGACGGCAAGTGTCAGTTTTTCCCGCGCGCAGCCGTACCCGGCATAGCCGCAGACGCGCTGGCCAATGGCGAAGCCGCTGGCCCCGGGGCCAAGCGCGGCGATACGCCCGGAAAACTCGCCGGCTGGCGAAAACGGGATCGGCGGCTTGACCTGGTATTTGCCGGCGATCATCAGCAGGTCGAAGAAGTTGAGCGCGGCATAAGCGACTTCGACCAGCGCCTCGCCTTCACTGGGCACCGGCTCCGGGGCCTCGCCAATGCGGAGGGACCCGGGTGGACCTAACGTATCGCAAAACAGAGCTTTCATCGCTACCTCGAACCGCTCGGCACAATTCGTTAAGAGTGAATTGGTTTATTAGCTACAAATTGCGATATTGGCGCCCCCGCCAGAATTTCGCCGGGTTCAACACTCAAGAAAAACGTGTCTTTGCCAAGACTTGATGCGTTTTGCGGTCGCCGGAGTAAAGTCGGATCATGATTCGTCCCCCGCGTATGAACACTGGCGTCGCCGGCGTTATTGGCTTTGTCTTGCTCGCCATCCTCGCGCCGCCGTCGCATGTGCTTGCCGCCGCAGCCAAGAAGCCGCCGGAGAAACCTGCGGCCGACAAGCCGCTGCTCGTCGCCACCTTCGGCGACTGGGGGGTCTATCAGACCAAATCGGGTAAGGGCCGTATTTGCTATACGCTGGCGCAGCCCAAGGAGCGCCTGCCCGCCAACCTGCAGCGCGATGCGGCTTACGCGTTTATCTCGGATCGTCCCGGCGAGGGGGTGCGCAACGAGATATCGTTCATCATGGGCTTTGACGTCGCCGGCGCGGCGGACGCTGCGCCCGATCCCAAGAAAAAGACCACCGCAAAGGATGCTGTCGCCGTGGTTGGCGATCAGTCGTTCGATCTTCTCCCCAAAGGGGCCAACCTCTGGGTTAAGAACGCCGCCAAGGAAGGACAGTTGATCGACGAGATGCGCAAGGGCGTCAAACTGGTCGTCAAGGCCGCCTCCAAGCGCGGCAACGCGACCAGCGACAGTTACTCGCTGTCAGGCTTTTCTCAGGCGCTCGACCGCGTCCAGAAGGAATGCCCGGCGATCTAACGCCGCGCGGCAAGCATGTAATTGACGCTCATATCGCGTGACAGGCGCCAATCCCCGCGCAAAGGGTCATAGATCATCCCCGAGCGGCGGGCCGTTTTGAAGCCCGCCGCCCGCAACGCCCAGCCAAATTCCTCCGGCGTAATGAATTGCTCCCAGCGGTGAGTGCCTCGCGGCAACCAGCCCAGCACATATTCGGCGCCGACGATCGCCAGCGCAAAACTCTTGAGTGTGCGGTTCAACGTCGATGCCGCGAAGAGGCCGCCTGGCGCGACAAGCGAGCAGGCTGTCGCGACGAAGCTCGGCATATCATTGACATGCTCGACGACCTCCATCGCCAGGACGACATCGAACCTTCTGGGCTCCAGCGCCAGCGCTTCGAGCGTCGCTTCGCGATAGGTCAGCCGCGCGCCCGTCGCTTCCGCATGGCGGCGCGCCACGTCGATATTGCCAGCGGAGGGATCGAGACCGGTCACCTCCGCGCCGAGCCGTGAAAGCGGTTCCGACAGCAGGCCTGCGCCGCAGCCAATGTCGAGAACGGTGATCCCCGCTAGCGGCAGAGGCCGGTCAGTCGGCAGGCTGAAATGCCGCGTCATCAGGTCGCGCAGCCAGCCGATGCGCAGCGGGTTGATGCGATGCAGGGCGCGCATCGGTCCATGCGGATCCCACCAGTCCTCGCCAATCGCCTCGAACCGGGCGACGTCGGCGGCATCGATGCTGGCGGCGGATTGGGTGGCGTTCATGGCGATTCCATCGGGCGGGCGGAATTGACCGGCCAGGGCGCGCCATTTATACGCGCGCTTCACGCGCGGCGCGAGCCGTGTCCCGCCTTCGAATGCCTTCGGAACCTTTATGTCGCGCTTGGTGATGAAATTTGGCGGCACATCTGTCGCCAATGTCGAGCGGATTCGCAATGCGGCGCGTCACGTAAAACGCGAGGTCGAGGCGGGGCGCGAGGTCGCGGTCGTCGTCTCCGCCATGTCCGGCGTGACCAACGAGCTTGTCGCGTTCTGCCAGGAGGCAGCGCCGATCTACGATCATTCGGAGTATGATGCGATCGTCGCCTCGGGCGAACTGGTCACAGCCGGCTTGCTGGCGATCGTGCTGAAGGAGATGGGCTTCAACGCCCGCTCGTGGCAGGGCTGGCAAATCCCGCTGCTGACCGACGATGCGCATGGGGCGGCGCGCATCGCGGGCATCGACGGCGCAAAGATCATCAGCGGATTCGCCGACAAGCAGATCGCGGTCATCGCCGGCTTCCAGGGCCTGCACGCCGCGACGGGGCGCGTGACGACGCTGGGGCGCGGCGGATCGGATACTTCCGCTGTGGCGATCGCGGCGGCGATCGGCGCCGACCGCTGCGACATCTACACCGACGTCGACGGCGTCTATACGAGCGACCCGCGCATCGTGCATAAAGCGAGGCGGCTCGAACGCGTGACGTTCGAGGAAATGCTGGAGATGGCCTCGCTGGGCGCCAAGGTGCTGCAGGTGCGTTCGGTCGAAGTCGCCATGGTGCACAAGGTCAAGCTCTTTGTGCGCTCGTCGTTCGACGATCCCGCCAAGCCCAATTCGGGTACGCTTATCTGCGACGAGGAGGATATTGTGGAACAGCAGGTCGTCACCGGCATCGCCTTCTCGCGCGACGAAGCCCAGCTCACCTTGCGCCGCGTCGCCGACAAGCCGGGCGTCGCCGCCGCGATTTTCATGCCGCTGGCCGAGGCCAACATCAACGTCGACATGATCATCCAGGTCGTCTCGGACGACACGACGACGACCGACATCACGTTCACCGTGCCGACCGCGGAGTTCGCGCGCGCCAAGGCGATCCTCGAAGACCGGCGCGGCGCCATCGGCTACGCGACGCTGCAGGGCGCGCAAGACGTCGTGAAAGTCTCGGCCATCGGCATCGGCATGCGCAGCCATTCCGGCGTCGCCGCCAAGGCGTTCAAGGCGCTCGCCGACAAGGGCGTCAACATCCGCGCCATCACCACCTCGGAGATAAAATTCTCGGTGCTGATCGACGAGGCCTATACGGAACTGGCGGTGCGCACGCTGCACTCGCTGTATGGGCTGGATGCGGCGCCGGTTGGGTGATGCGCGGGTAGGCGGCGCTCTTGGCGCTGGCGGAATGAGCCGCCTTGACGATCCCGCACTTTTGCGAGGCATCGAGGAATATCAAAGCTTTGGGCGTCTTTTCACACGCGTCTTTCGCGGCGACCTGCCGACTGTTTTGGGGCTCAGAGGTGCGGGTCCGCCTTTATTATACAGATCGTAAAGGTTATTAAGAAAGGGATCAAAACGGTTACTCTAAGGCGTCACGGTTAGCGGCGTCACCATCCCGGCGGCATAGTGGCCGGAAACATTGCAAATCAGCAGATAGGAACCTGGGGTGAGGGTGACGTCGAGCGTGTACGATGCGCCCGGCTGAAGCTCGCCAGTGTCGCCCAACACCTTCACCTGATCTTCCGCCACTTTGGCTCGCGCGAAGTCATAGGGAAGCGGCGCTTCCGGATTGTCGACAGCGACGACAAGCATCTCGTGCAGCATGCCCCGTGACCAGTTGGTCACATCGAAACGCAGGGCGCCCGCCTTGACGCTGGGTTGGTCAATGCGGACGGCCATCATCCCCGCCATCATGCCCTGTCCCATCATATCGCCGCCCATACCCCAAGTCCCGTCCTGGCCCTGGCCGGGGGTCGACCAGCCGTATCCCATCATGCCCTGCCCCGGACGCGTCATGCCGCGGCCCATCATTCCATGGCCCGCGGGTCCCATTCCCATGGCGGAGGATATATCGGTCAACGCGACCCTCACTCGGGCTTGACTCTCCGCTGAAGCCGGGAAGGCGAGGACGAAAGGAATGGCGACTGCGAGGTATGTTGCACGGAGATTCATACTCATCCCCCAAATATGGGCCGCTGCTCAATCACAAGGACATTCTTCGCGCAGAATAAGCATTTGGCCTTGACCCTAATCAAACCACCCGCCGTGGCCCTATCACCCTGCGGCGGGTCGGCGACGAGAGTTGACGCCGCCCGCCTTTGAATGGCTCAATCGAGCTTCCCGCGCGAATCAGCTGCGTTGAGCGCGGTGAAACGCCGTCAAGGCAGGAGCCCCGCATGTTGCAGGCCTGGCGCTGGTATGGCCCTTCCGATCCGGTGAGCCTCGATGACGTCCGCCAGGCGGGCGCCGATACGATCGTCAATGCGCTGCACGAATTGCCGCCGGGCGCGGAATGGACGCGCGAGGCGGTCAAGGCGCGCAAAAAGCTGATCGAGGAGGCGCCGGCGGGGCGCAGCGCGCTGCATTGGCGCGTCGTCGAGAGCATCCCGGTGGCCGATGAGATCAAGCGCCGCGGCAAGGCGGCGCGCTCGATGATCGACGTCTGGATCGCCAGCATGGAGGCGGTCGCGGAGAACGGCATCAAGACGATCTGCTACAATTTCATGCCAGTGCTCGACTGGACGCGCACCGACCTTGACTGGCCGCTGCCCAACGGCGCCAAGGCGCTGCGTTTCGACATGGCGCGGCTCGCCGCGTTCGATCTGCATATTCTGCGGCGCAAGGGCGCCGAGGCGGATTATTCCGACGCGTTGCGAGCGCGGGCGCGCCGGCTCGTCGAATCGATGAGCCAAACGCAGGCGACGACGCTGACGCGCAACATCGCGGCGGGATTGCCTGGGACGACATCGGATTCGCTCGATCTGCATGGACTACACGACAAGCTGGCCTCCTATGCGGGGATCGGCGCGGAGACTTTGCGCGCCAACCTCATCGCTTTCCTGCATGCGGTGCTGCCCGCCGCGGAAGCGCTCGGGGTGAAGCTGACGCTGCATCCCGACGATCCGCCGCGCTCGCTGTTCGGCCTGCCGCGCATCGCCTCGAACGAAGCGGATTTTCAGGCGCTGTTCGACGCGGCGCCCTCGCCCGCCAACGGCATCTGTTTCTGCACCGGCTCGCTCGGCGTCGATCCCGCCCACGATCTCGTCGGCATCGCCCGGCGCTTTGCTCCGCGCATCCATTTCGCCCATCTGCGCTCGACCCGCCGCGAAGCGGACGGCTCGTTCTACGAGGCCGACCATCTCGACGGCGATTTCGACATGATCGCGGTGCTGCGCGAACTGTTGGCGGAAGATGCCAGGCGTGGCGACGCGGAAAAAATTCCGTTCCGCCCCGACCACGGGCATCTGATGCTCGACGATCTGAAGAAGACCGCGAACCCCGGCTATTCCGCCATCGGGCGGCTCAAGGGGCTGGCGGAATTGCGCGGCGCAATCAGGGCGCTCACGGCGATGCCTTCAGTCAAGTGAAGACTTTTCGCTCGACCGCTTCGAGGCGCGCTTCGAGATCAGCGAAACTGGCGCGACCGTCTTGTTGGCTTTGTAGACCTCAGCGATCACCTGATTGCCAATGCCGCGAACAGCGGTGCGAACGGTTCGGACTTCAGTTTCGAGGGTGGCAAAGCGGTCGTCAATGGCGTCAAAGCGTTTGGTGTTCTCGGCGCGCATAAGGCGCAGCTGCTCAAGAATAAGATTGGTGGGTTCTGTCTGCGACTTTGGCATACTCGGCTCCTGCGGATAACGTACCACAACCCGCAGGGATTGTGGAGCACAGCGCCTGCCGGGCGGCGCCCTTGACTCGACGCTTCGGCGGAGTCCCAATCGCCCTCAGTCATTTCAATCGCATCGGGGAGATCGCGATGGCGAAGAAGGCTGTGGTGCTGGTCGGCACGAAGAAGGGCGCCTTTATCCTCGAGAGCAATTCGCGAAGACAGAAGTGGAAGCTGAGCGGGCCGTTCTGCGAGCACTGGCCGATGAACCATGTCGCGGCGGACGCGGCTGCCGGCGCGATCTACGGGGCCGGCGGCAACGAATGGTTTGGGCCGGCGGTGTGGAAATCGACCGACCTCGGCAAGACCTGGAGCCATTCGAGCAAGGGCCTCGCCTATCCCGAGGGCGAGACGCCGGTGAAGACGGTGTGGAGCGTCGCGGCGGGACACGGGCGCATCTATGCGGGCGTCGAGCCCGCGGGACTGTTCGCCAGCGACGACGCGGGCGAGACGTGGCGCCAGATCGAGGGTTTGCAAAAGCATCCGTCGCGGCCGCAGTGGCAGCCGGGAGGCGCCGGGCTGATCCTGCATTCGATCGTGCTGCACCCCGACGACCCAAAGCAGTTCTGGATCGGCATTTCGGCGGTGGGCGTCTTTCACAGCGCGGACGGCGGCAAGACTTGGCAGACGCGCAACAAGGGCACGCGCGCCGACTTTCTGCCCGAGGGCCAGCGCTATCCAGAATTCGGCCAATGCGTGCATTGCCTGGTGATGGCGCCGGGCAAGCCGAACCGGCTTTATCAGCAGAACCATTGCGGCATGTATCGCAGCGACGATGGCGGCGAAAACTGGCTGAGCATCGAGAAGGGTCTGCCCTCGTCGTTCGGCTTCCCCGCCGCGACGCATCCGCGCGATCCCGACAAATTGTTCTTGCTGCCGCTCAACGGCGCCGATCAGGGTCGCTATCCCCCCGGCGCGAAAGTCGCGGTGTGGCGCACCGACGATTGCGGCGCGCACTGGCAAGACATGCGCGATGGACTGCCGGCGGAACATGCCTTCTTTGGCGTCATGCGTCAGGCGATGGCGACCGACTCGCTGAAGCCCGCGGGCGTTTACTTCGGCGCAAGCACGGGCGCGGTTTACGCCAGCCCCGACGAAGGCGCGGAATGGACCTGCATCGCCGAGAACCTGCCTGCCATTTCCTCAATCGAGACGATGGTGGTCGAGGCGTAGGGTGACAAATCCGGTGAAAGTTCGACTGCCGGCCCTGCTTGTCGCGCTGTTTCCTACCGCCGAGCGCTTGCTCGAACTCGAAGTCGGCGACGTCGACGAACTGATGAACGCGCTTGACGCGCGCTGGCCGGGGATGCGCGACCGGCTGTGCGATTCGACGCCAGCCGTGCGTCGCCACATCAACGTGTTCGTCGATGGCAAGCGCGCGGCGCTGACGACGCCTCTGCGCCCCGGCGCCGATGTGTTCGTGCTGACGGCGGTCAGCGGCGGGTGAGTTCGAAGCCTCCTGGACGCCTCTCACGCCGCCAGCGCGGTCTCGGCCAGTTGCACCCAGTAGCTCATTCCATGCGGCAAGGCGCTGTCGTTAAAGTCGTAGCCTGGGTGATGCAGGCCGGCGCTGTCGCCATTGCCGACAAAGATGAAGGCGCCGGGGCGCGCTTCGAGCATGTAGGAGAAATCCTCGGCGCCCATGATCGGCGGCGCATCCGCGATCACAGCGGCGTCGCCGGCCACCTCGCGCGCGATCGAGGCGGCAAAATCGGTTTGCTTGGGATGATTGCGGGTGACGGGATAGCCGCGGACATATTGAATGTCGACGCTCGCGCCCATCGCGACGCCGACGCCGCTAACGATTTCCTCGACGCGCCGCTGGGCGAAATCGCGCGTCGCTTCGTTGAGCGTGCGCACGGTGCCCAGCAGTTGCGCGGATTGCGGGATGACGTTGAAAGTCGTGCCGGCGTCAAAGCGCGTGACCGAGACAACGCAGGAATCGAGGGGATCCGCGCCGCGCGCGACGATCGACTGCAGCGCGACGATGATTTGCGCGCCCGCGACGATCGGGTCGATGCCAAGGTGCGGTTGCGCGGCATGGCCGCCACGGCCTTCGAGGGTGATGGTGAAGCGATCGGCCGCCGCCAGGAACGCGCCTTTGCGGATGGCGAAGGCGCCGATCGGCAGCGCCGGCGCGTTGTGCATTCCATAGACTTCTTCGATCGGCCACCGCGTCATCAGGCCGTCGTCGATCATCGCTTTCGCGCCGGCTCCGCCTTCCTCAGCCGGCTGGAAGATCACCGCGAGGGTTCCGGCGAAGTCGCGGGTCTTTGCGAGATAACGCGCTGCGCCAAGCAGCATCGCGGTGTGTCCGTCATGCCCGCAAGCGTGCATCTTGCCGGGGACGCTGGATTGATAGGGCAGGTTGGTCGTCTCGTGGATCGGTAGCGCGTCCATGTCGGCGCGAAGGCCGATGGTGCGCCCCGCGCCTTCACGGCGGCCCTTGATGATGCCGACGACGCCGCTGCGGCCGACAAACATGTTGACCTCGTCGCAGCCAAAAGCATGCAGACGGTCGGCGACGAATTTGGCGGTGCGGCCGACGTCGTATTCGAGTTCGGGATGACGATGCAGTTCGCGCCGCCAGTATTGCGCATCGGCGGCAAGGTCCTGGATAGCGGGGATGATTGGCATGAACGTCTCCGACGCTGTCAGCTGGGAACAAGAGGCCGCGCGAGGGATCAAGTCAATTGGTTTGTCGCGTCGCCGTTCAGCGCTTTCTGCGCAAGCGGAACACGGCCTGTTCGCCGAAGAGGTTCCACGCCCACCACGGCATGGTGAAGCGCAGCGCATCGCCCCTTGAGTTGAGCGCGATGCTCAGTTCAACCGTTGCGCCGATCTCTCGTGTCAACGCGACGAAATCGCGGATCGTGCAGAAATGGATGTTGGGCGTTTCGTACCAGGCGAAGCTGAGATTGTCGGTCACGGGCATGCGGCCGAGCAAAGCGACTTGCGCGCGGATTCGCCAGTGGCCGAAGTTGGGGAAGGACACAATTGCGTGCTTGCCGATCCGCAACATGTGTTCGAGCACGACGCGAGGCCGGCGCGTCGCCTGGAGCGTCTGCGACAGAATGACATAGTCGAAGGCGTCGTCGGGATAGTCGGCAAGATCGGTGTCCGCGTCGCCCTGAATGACGGACAAGCCCTTGGCGACGCAATCGTTGACGCCGCGTTGCGAAAGTTCAATGCCGCGCCCGTCAACGTCCCGCCGCTCGCCGAGCAGGCGGAGCAGTTCGCCATCGCCGCAACCGACATCAAGCACCCGCGCGCCGCGCTCGACCATATCGGCGACGCGCACCAGATCGATGCGGGTCGAGGGCGCGCCTCCGTTCACTTGAGGCCTCGCGCGCGCGCCGCCGCGTCGATGAAGCCGCGCGTCGTGGCGATGAGATCGGGCACATCGAGCAGGAAGGCGTCGTGGCCGCGATCCGTCTCGATCTCGACGAACGACACCGACGCGCCATTGGCGTTGAGCGCATGCACGACGGCGCGCGAATCGCTGGTCGGGAACAGCCAGTCCGAGGTGAACGAAACGACGCAGAACCGCGCCTTGCATTGCTTGAACGCGCGCGCCAGCGAGCCGCCGAAGTCAGCCGACAGATCGAAGTAATCCATCGCGCGCGTCATGTAGAGATAGGAGTTCGGATCGAAGCGCTCGACGAAGATTGCGCCCTGGTAACGCAAATAGGATTCGATCTGGAAGTCTGCGTCGAACGAAAAAGTCCGCCGCTCGCGATCCTGCAGGTTGCGCCCGAATTTGCGCTGCAGCGCGCTGTCGGAGAGATAGGTGATATGCGCCGCCATGCGCGCGACGGCGAGGCCCTTCGCGGGCCGCACGCCCTCGGCGAGGTAACGGCCGCCGCGCCAATCCGGATCGGCCATAATTGCCTGCCGCCCGACTTCGTGAAACGCGATATTCTGTGACGAGTGCTTGGCGGACGTCGCGATCGGCAGGGCGCTGAAAATACGCTCGGGAAAAAGCGAGGCCCATTGCAGAACCTGCATGCCGCCCATGGAGCCGCCGGCGATGCTGAACAACTGATCAATGCCGAGATCGTCGAGCAGCAAAGCCTGGGCGCGCACCATATCGGCAATGGTGACGATCGGCAGATCGAGCCCGTAGGCGGCGCCGGTGGCGGGATTGGTCGAGGCTGGGCCGGTGGTGCCCATGCAGCCGCCGACGACGTTCGAGCAAATGACGAAGAATCGGTTGGTGTCGATCGGTTTACCCGGGCCAACCATGGTTTCCCACCAGCCTTCGCGCCCGGTTACGGGGTTTCTGTTGGCGACATGCTGGTCGCCGGTGAGCGCATGGCAGATGAGAACGGCGTTGGATTTGGCGGCGTTGAGCGCGCCATAGGTCTGGTAGGCGATCGAGAGAGGCGCCAGCGACGCGCCCGCATCCATCTGCAGCGGCCGGTCGGCGCCGAGACGCAGCAGGAGGCTGTGCGGCGCGTCGGCCTCGCTGGCGCTACTCGCTAATGTCGCTACCTGCGGCGCCAATGGTGTTTCCCTGTCGTTCGTTATGGCGAACGATTCGTTTGATATATCGGATACCACGTCGAATCAAGCCTTTCGCCGCGTCGCTCGGCTGCTGCCGCGGCCGATGGTTGATCGCGAATTTCGCTCGCGCCGCTGCGGTAACAAGCTGTTGACGGTCTTGCAATGTTTCGGCGGGTGGTAACGACTTTGTTGCTCCGACCATGCAAACTTGAGGGATCAAAGCCCCAAGAAAAGGGGCGGGGAAGCGTGATGCAACAGGTTTGGACTGCCGGCGGGCAGGAGCCGCGCGACTTCCGCGCGGACGACCGCCTGCCAGACTATGAATTTGCGCCGGCCCCTCGCGGGGGCCATTGGCTCGGCGTGGCAGCCTGGCGCGTTGGCGGCGCGGCGATGCTCGCACTGATGCTGGGGATCGCCTATCATCGCCCCGCCGCCCCGCCGCAGACGGCGCTGGCGCCTGAAGTTCCCTACTCTGTCGACAGCTCGCTGCCGCCGCTCGTCTCGATCGCGTTGCCCGGACAGGCCCATTATGTCGCCCGCTCGCGCGGCGCCCAAGGCGGGCGCAAGGACACGCTGACCTTTGGCGAATGGGACGCCAATGCACTGTTCTTGCAGGTCAGCGTGCGGCAGACCGCCAGCGCTCCGAGGTCGCTGTTCGTCGACCTCGCGATGCAGTCGGCCGAGTTGGGGGCAGCGGTGCTCCGGATGAACCGGCCGGAAACTTTTGTCGGAGCGCGCGGCCCGGTCGAATGGGCCGAGGCAAATCTGTCCGGTGCCAAGGGCGAGCGAAGCTGCATCGGGTTTCGCTTGTCGCCGGCCGACGGTAGCCGCGTCTCCGGGCTTGCTTGCGGCGCGGGCGATGTCAGGTTGGATCGGGCGAAGCTCGAGTGCCTCGTCGACGCATTGTCGTTGACCCCGGCCGGCCAGGACGCCCGACTCGGAGCTGTTCTGCCGGGAGTCGCGCCCCGACGCGCCGGTTGTGCACGCGGTCTCGTCTAGCGCCTAGCTGCTGGCTCGTTCCAGCCATACCAAGCGAGCCGATCAGCGCTCCGAGTCCATCGGCGGCCGGACGTGCTTGCTCCGCGTCAGATCAGAAGCGCCACATTGCTCAAAGTTATACCGTGCTCGCGTGAGTGACAACGTACGGTTGGGTCCGCCCCGAACCTCGTCGGCATCGTGATTGTCCTGCCCGTCATCCTCCCAAAAGCACACCGGGCAAATCTCGTAGCCGCCGCGCTCGTGTAGCGTCCGATAGTGGCAGCACGGACACCGATACACAGCCACCTCAGAGAATGGCTCGACTATGTTGCGGAACGTCATTCCCGCAAGCTGCTGGCGGCGAGCCACTATGTCAACACGTCTTAGGCAGCCGCGCGCTGCAACTCGGCCAGAATCGCATCGCCCATTTCGCCGGTCGAGACCAGCGTGCAGCCGTCGCTCTTGATGTCGGCGGTGCGCAGGCCAGCGGCCAGCACATTGGCGATGGCGCCATCGAGCCGGTCGGCCAAGGCGTTGAGCGCGAAGGAATAGCGCAGCGCCATGGCAAACGAGCCGATCATCGCGATCGGATTGGCGAGGCTCTTGCCGGCGATATCAGGCGCCGAGCCATGCACCGGCTCGTACAACGCCTTGCGGCTGCCGGTCTTCGGATTGGCGTCGCCCAGTGACGCCGACGGCAGCATGCCCAGCGACCCGGTCAGCATAGAGGCGACATCCGACAGCATATCGCCGAACAGATTGTCGGTGACGATCACATCGAATTGCTTCGGCCAGCGGACGAGCTGCATGCCGAGGGCGTCGGCGAGCTGGTGTTCGAGTTTGACGTCGGGATATTCGCGTTGGTGCAGGGCGCTGATGACCTCGTGCCAAAGCATGCCGGATTTCATCACGTTCCGCTTGTCCGACGAAGTCACTTTGTTGTGGCGCTTGCGTGCAAGGTCAAACGCGACGCGGCCAATGCGTTCGATCTCAAACGTATCGTAGACCTGCGTGTCGATGCCGCGCTTCTGGCCGTTTCCAAGATCAATGATCTGCTTGGGCTCGCCAAAATAGACGCCGCCGGTCAATTCGCGCACGATCATAATATCGAGACCCTCGACGATCTCGCGCTTGAGCGAGGATGCGTCGGCGAGGGCGGGATAGCAGATTGCCGGTCGCAGATTGGCGTAGAGCCCAAGGTCCTTCCGCAATCTCAGCAGGCCGGCCTCGGGGCGCGCCTCATAGGGAACTTTGTCCCATTTTGGGCCACCCACCGCGCCCAGCAAGACGGCGTCCGCCGCCGAAGCGCGGGCCATGTCGGCGTCGCTTATGGCTTGCCCGTGCACGTCGTAGGCGCAGCCGCCAACCAACCCTTTTTCGATTTCAAATCGCGCTTCGCCTGTGCGAGTAAAGAGCCCGGTGAACTTTTCAATCTCGGCCATGACCTCCGGGCCGATTCCGTCGCCGGGCAAGAGAAAGAGTCTATGGAGCGCCATTGAAACTCACATTCACGTTGGAGGGGAGGACTGGCCGGTTGCTAGCTGATTTCGAGATCGCGGGGAAGGTCCATAGCGCTGCGGCGGCAGCCTCATGACCATTGTCGCGAACGCTGGCGCCGATGCCTTTATCAGGCGCCTGCCGCCGGACATAGGGGCGTTTCTCGTCCATGGATACGACGAGGGGCTCATTCATGAGAGAGCCCGCGCAATCGTTGCCGCCTTGTTGGGAAGCGACAAGGATCCAATGCGCCTCACGCGATTGGACGGCGACGCGGTGGCGCGGGATCCGGCCGCCCTTGTCGATGAAGCGCTGGCCATTTCGATGTTTGGCGGGGACAAGGTGATCTGGATCGAGACCCAGAGCCGGGACATCTGCGCCGCCGTCGAGCCGCTGATCAAACGTCCGCCGGTCAATTGCGCGCTTGTCGTCGCCGCCGGGGCCCTAAAAAAAGGAACGACGTTGCGGGCGCTATTCGAGAAGTCGGATCGCGCGGCCTCGATCGAATGCTATTCCGACGATCGGCGCTCGCTGGGTCCGCTGATCGAGGCGCAGGTGCGCGACGCCGGACAATCCATCGCCCCCGACGCGCGCGATGCGCTCGTCGCATTATTGGGCGCCGACCGAATGACCACGCGCGCCGAAATCGCCAAGTTGCTGCTTTATGTGCATGGCGAGCGGACGATCGACGTCGCCGATATCGAAGCCATCATTGCCGAGGCCGCGCCGGACGCCAGCGATGATGTCGTCGATGGCGCCTTTTCCGGCGACATCGCTGCCATCGAGACGGCGGCGGGCCGGTTCTTCGGTGACGGCGGCGACGCCGGCGCCCTGATGGGGTTGCTGGTGCGGCGAGCGATGTTACTGCATCGCATTCGGCTTGGGATGGAGGCCGGAGGACGATTCGAGGCGGTCATGCAGGCGCTGTATGTTCGCCTGCCGCCTGTGCGCAAAGCCAGTCTTGAGCGTCAGGCCCAACGCTGGTCCGCCGGCAGGGTGGCGCGATTGCTGCCATTCCTGCAGAAAGCGGCGGCGCGCGCCCGGCTCGACACGCGACTGGCGGAAATTACCGCAATGCGTACGCTATGGGCGCTTGCTTCAAGCGCCAGGCCCGGCGCCGCGTAATCCCGCGGAGGACTGCGAGAGGCGACGGCAAAACTCGTCGAGTTGCTCGAAATTCTTGAATTTCACGCGCATTTCGCCGGCCTCGCCGCTATGGCGTATCGTGACCCGCGCCCCGATTGCGACGCCCAGCTTTTCCTCCAGCGCGTGCGTGTCAGCGTCAACCTTGGCCGGCGGTTTTTCTCGCGATTGCAATGGCTTATCGGCTTCTTTCTGGGCCAGCCGCTCGACGTCGCGCACCGTCAGACCCTGCTCCACGATCCGGTCGGCGACTGCATCGGGATGAGCAACCGCCAGCAGCGCACGGGCGTGGCCCGCCGAAAGTTTGCCCGCCGCCAAAAGCGAGCGGGCATGCTCGGGCAGTCCGGTCAGCCGCAACGTGTTGGCGATATGGCTGCGACTCTTGCCGATCATGCGTGCAATGTCGGCATGCGAATAACTGTAGTCCGCCGCGAGCTGAGCGTAGCCCGCCGCTTCCTCCAGCGCATTGAGATCGGCGCGCTGGACGTTTTCGACGATGGCGATTTCAAGCGCCTCGCGATCGCCAGCCTCCAGTACGACGATAGGAATTTCGTGCAGCCCAGCGCGTTGCGCCGCACGCCAGCGTCGTTCGCCCGCGATAATCTCGTAGGCATCGGCGACGCGGGGGATCGCACGCACCAACACCGGCTGAATGACGCCGCGTTCCCTGATCGAGGCGGCGAGCTCGTCGAGCTCGGATTCGTCGAAAGCCTTGCGAGGATTTCGCGGGTTGGGCCTCAGAAACTCGATCGGCGTCTTGCGCGGGTTGCCTTTGCGGTCCTGCGACGCGGAATCGTCGCTGGCGTCGCCGAGGAGCGCGGCAAGTCCGCGTCCGAGCCGCGGTCGAACCTCGTGAGCGCGCGCACCGTCTTCAGCCATTATGAGTCCTCCGTTCGATATGAGCGATCCGTTCTACGCCGCCCGCCACCGACCTTCACGCTGGATGACCTCAGAGGCCAATTTCAGATAGGCTTGGCTTCCCGAGCACTTCAGATCGTACAAAAGGACGGGCTTGCCGTGCGAGGGGGCTTCCGACACACGGACATTGCGCGGGATGATCGTGTCATAAACTTTTTCGCCCATGAAGGCGCGTACATCGGCGACGACCTGAGTCGCCAGATTGTTTCGCGGGTCGAACATCGTCAGCACCACGCCGTGGATGCTGAGTTTCGGATTGAGCGAACGCCGCACCTGATCGACGGTCGTCAGCAATTGCGAAAGCCCCTCCAGCGCGAAAAACTCGCACTGTAGCGGCACCACGACCGCATCGGCGGCCGCCAGACCGTTGAGCGTCAACAGATTGAGCGAGGGCGGGCAGTCAATCAGCACGTAGGAGATCGGGGTCTCGCTATCGTCCTCGTCGAATAGTTTTCGCAGTGCATTTTTCAGCTTGAAGGACCGATCGGAGTGCCCCGAAATTTCCAGTTCGACGCCCAACAAGTCCATTGTCGAGGGCGCGAAGAACAGACGCGGCACGGCGGTCGGCGTGATGATCTCGGCCAGCGTGCGTTCGCCGACAAGTGCGTCGTAGCTTGAGGATGTCCGAGATTTTCGGTCGATTCCGAGGCCGGTTGAAGCGTTGCCCTGCGGGTCGAGGTCGATCAGCAAGACTTGCTCGCCGATCGCCGCCAATGCGGTGCCAAGGTTGATGGCGGTCGTGGTTTTGCCAACGCCGCCCTTCTGGTTGGCCAGCACAAGCACCCGGGGCCGAGAACCATGTTCCACGCGGACCTCCAAAGCGCTTGCGCGGCCTACCGGGGCAGCGAGGGCGATTCGCCATTTTCATGCGTTACAACGAGAATCGCCGCGGCAGGGTCGACCTTGCTGATATGCCTCTCGATATGGAACGGCAATCCCTTAGGCAGTTCGGCGATTTGACTTTCGACCGAGCGGCCCCGCGGAAAGATGCCGATAGCGCCCTTCTCGAGGAAAACCTTGGCGGAGTTCAACAATTCCGGCAAGGGGGCAAACGCGCGGGCCGTGACAGCATCCACAGGAGTGATGTTCTGTACTTCCTCCGTTTCGACCCGGACGGGAAGAACCACCGCGGGCGCGCCTGTCTGGCGCGCCACTTCGCGCAAGAAGGCGCATTTTCG
>Ga0213853_10880209_pt1 | contig 24066 bp, 23 predicted proteins | sample ABR_2016_MetaT_FD_164456 | JGI IMG/M metagenome (GOLD analysis project Ga0213853, IMG submission 164456) | Metatranscriptome of freshwater sediment microbial communities from post-fracked creek in Pennsylvania, United States - ABR_2016... | ecosystem: Environmental > Aquatic > Freshwater >...
CGGTGGTCGCCTGCACAGCCGATCCTCAGCTGAAGCTGACCTTGGGCGCGGCGCGTTCGGTGGCGTCGTCGATCTGGAAGAGCTGGGCCTCGGCGAAGTTGAACATGCCGGCGAGGATGTTGGTCGGGAACTGCTCGCGCGTCGTGTTGTAGGACGTGACGGCGTCGTTGAAGGCCTGGCGGGCGAAGGAGATCTTGTTCTCGGTGGAGGTCAGCTCCTCGGTGAGCTGCATCATGTTCTGGTTGGCCTTAAGGTCGGGATAGGCCTCGGCAACGGCGAAAAGGCGTCCCAGCGCCCCGGAGAGACCTCCTTCGGCCGAGGCCAGTTCACGCATCGCCGCCGGGTTGGCCGGATCGGCCGCCGCCATGGTGTTGGCGGAAACCGCCGTGTTGCGCGCCCGAGTGACCGCCTCCAGCGTTTCACGTTCGTGGGAGATGTACTTTTTCGCAGTTTCGACCAGGTTCGGGATCAGGTCGTAACGCCTCTTAAGCTGCACGTCGATCTGGGCGAAAGCGTTTTTGAACTCGTTGCGCTGGGCGACCAGGCGGTTGTAAGCCCCGACCAGCCAGAACGCCACCGCAGCAATCAGCCCGAAAAAAATGATCAATCCCATCGGCCCTCTCCTTCTGAAGTCCGGCGCCGGGGCCGGGATCCGCGTCCGAGGTGCCGGTTCGCGGGGCGTGATGAAACTACCGCGGCGCCAAGACTAGCCGCTAAGGGCATTTCGGCGCAATCGCGCGGGACTTGACGCGCAGCAATGAATAAATGGTGGCATCATGGGAAAAAGACAAGGTTCGATGCAGGCGGCATCCCGGCGGGAGGAGCGATGAATTCACCGCAGGCAGCATCCGCGCCCTGGTGGCGGCATCTTTACGTCCAGGTCCTGTGCGCGATCGTCATCGGCGTGGTCCTGGGCCATTTTTACCCGGGCACGGCGATCAGCTTCAAGCCGCTCGGCGACGGCTTCATCAAGCTCATCAAGATGATGATCGCCCCCATCATCTTCTGCACCGTAGTGACCGGCATCGCCAGCATGGAGAACCTGAAGAAGGTCGGGCGGGTCGGCGGCAAGGCGCTGCTGTACTTCGAAGTCGTCAGCACCATCGCGCTGATAATCGGCCTGGTCGTCGTCAACGTCTGGCAGCCCGGCGCCGGCCTGAACGCCGACGTCGCCTCGCTCGACGCCAAGTCGGTGGCGGGTTTCGAGACGACGGCCAGATCGCAGTCCGCGGTCGATTTCGTCCTGAACATCATCCCGGTGACGATCGTCGACGCGTTCGCCAAGGGCGAAATCCTCCAGGTGCTGATGTTCGCGGTGCTGTTCGGCTTTGCCCTGTCGATCAGCGGCGAACCGGGGCGGGCCGTGACCCGGCTCATCGAACAGATTTCACAGGGGCTTTTCGTCGTGGTGGGCTTCATCATGAAGCTCGCCCCGATCGGCGCCTTCGGCGCCATGGCCTTCATGGTCGGCAAGTACGGGCTCGGTTCGCTCAAGCAGGTCATCGAGCTGATGGGCGCTTTTTACCTGACCTGCCTGATCTTCATCCTCGGAGTGCTGGGAATCATCGCCGGGCTGACCGGATTCTCGATCCTGCGCTTCATCGTCTACATCAAGGAGGAGCTGCTGATCGTGCTCGGCACCTCGTCCTCGGAAACGGTGCTGCCGCGCATGATGGCGAAAATGGAGCGGCTGGGCTGCTCGAAGTCGGTCGTGGGGCTGGTGATCCCGACCGGGTATTCATTCAACCTCGACGGCACTTCGATCTACCTGACGATGGCGGCCATTTTCATCGCGCAGGCCACCAACGTCCATCTGCCGCTGACCGAGCAGATCAAGCTGCTCGCGGTGCTGATGCTGACCTCCAAGGGTGCGGCGGCGGTCACCGGCGGCGGCTTCGTGACGCTGGCGGCGACGCTGTCGGCGACGAGCGGCGGGCCCTATGCGCTGCCGGTGGCCGGCCTGACGCTCATCCTGGGCATCGACCGCTTCATGTCGGAGGCACGTGCGCTCACCAACCTGATCGGCAACGGCGTGGCGGCGGTCGTCGTCTCGCGCTGGGAAGACGAGCTGGACCGCGCGCAACTCGCGCGCGGCATGAGCGGGGATACCGAAACCGACCTGGACCTCGCGACCAAGTCGCAGGGGCCCGCGGCGATCGGAACGGGGCACTGAAACCGGGGCCGGCCGCTTGAATTGCCGGCACGTATCCGCCCAATCCCATCGAGCGCGTGGGTGCGCCCGACGGCTTGAATCAGGCCGTCACTTCCCTGTTCCAGGGGACCACGGTTGCGGGAATTTCCTCACTCGGTCGCGGGCGGAGTTGGGTGCTTCTTCAGCGATTCGATCTCCTGGTCGGAGCTCACCTCGAAAAGCTTGACGACCTTATTGACGCCGCCGACCCGACTGGCGGCCTTCGCGGCGGCCTCACCCTCGGATGCGCTGACCTTGCCCATCAGGTAGACCACGCTGGCGTTGACGTTGGTCTTGACGACCCCGGTGGGAAGACCGCTCGCTTCGAGCAGCGCGGTCTTGACCTTGCCCGCCAGCACGGTATCGGCGGCCCGGTCGCTCAGCGATGCCGGTTCGGCCACGGTGAGTTCGTTGACGACCTGGCCGACGTTTTCGGCGCCGAGGGCAGCCGCTTCGGCGTCGGCCCGCATCTGCTGCGTGCGGACCTGGCCGGCCAGCAGCACCTTGCGGTTGTAGCTGGCGACGTCGATGGCCATGGCGTTTTTCGGGATCCGGTCGTCCAGTGCCCGGTGCACGCGCGCCTCGATCCTATCGTCCTCCAGCTGCATGCCGACCGAGCGCCGATCGGTCGCGACCACGGCGCCGCCGACGGCGGCCCCGCCGAACAGCAGGACGCAGCCCTCGAGCGCGGCCGCCACGAGCAGCATGCTGGCAAGACTCAGTAATCCGCGATTCATCCGATCTCCTCCTCGGCGCCGAAAGCGGCGCGTATCCATTCGAAACGACCCGATTCGGCGATCACGACATCGAAACGGCAGGCCGGCCAGCGATCGCCGAAATTCGCCTTCAAGTACTGCTGGGCCGCCAGCCGGATGCGCCGGCGCTTGGCGGCATCGATGCTTGCGGCCGCCCAGCCGCCCCGGCGCCGGCTGCGAACCTCGACGAACACGAGGACGGGTCCGTCGCGAGCGACCGCGTCAAGCTCACCCACACGATAGCCGACTTGACGGGCGAGAATGCGCAGGCCCTGACGCTGCAGCCATTCGCAGGCCTGCGCCTCCTTGCGATCGCCGGCCTTCTGGCGCGCGCTGCGGCCCGGGCTTCGCGCCTGTATTTTATTTGCGGGGCTGCCCGGGCGCGCCGAGAATGCCAGTCGCACCACGCTTTCCTTTTCCCCCGGCGCTTCGCCCGCGCCGCGGGCCAAGGAAGGTTCGGGACGCCCTCCCGCTGCGAGCGGGAGCGGGATGCAAGTCGCCACGCGGAGCGAGCCACCATGGAAGTTGCCAGCCAAGCCGATCCCTGGTCCGAGCAGCCCGTCTGGACGGCCTCGGGGCTGGACCGCCAGGAACTTCCGCGCGCATTGTATGTAGTGGCCACGCCGATCGGCAACGCCGCCGATGTGACGCTGCGCGCGCTTTGGGTACTCCGGAATGCCGATTGCGTCGCCGCCGAGGACACCCGCACGACCTCGCCGCTGCTGCAGCGCTATGGCATACGCACCCGCCTGGTGGCCTTGCATCGTCATAACGAACACGGCGCCTCCGAGGCGCTGCTCGCGCGCCTGGCGCAAGGCGAGCGCATCGCTCTGGTCAGCGATGCCGGGACCCCGGGCGTGTGCGATCCCGGCGCCTTGCTCGTTCGCTCGGCCCTGGCGGCCGGCGTGCGCGTGATCCCGGTACCGGGAGCGAGCAGCCTGACCGCGGCCATCAGCGCTGCCGGCTTGCGGGCGGGTTGCGTGCGCCTGATCGGATTCCTTCCAGGTCGCGCGCAGGCGCGGTTGCGCCTTTTGCAGCAGGCCGCGGCGCGTGACGAAGCCTTCGTGCTTTTCGAGGCCCCGCACCGGATCGAGCGCACCGCGCAGGAACTGGCCGCCTGCCTGGAGCCGCAGCGGCGCGTGGTCCTGGCGCGCGAACTGACGAAGATCTTCGAGTCCGTTGCGCCGACGAGCGCGGCCGGGCTGGTCGAGGCCGTGCGCAAGGAAGGCGCCCGCGGCGAGTTCGTGCTGCTCGTCGACGCTCCCGATCCGGTTCCCTCGGAGGCGCCCGGGCTCGACGAGGCCGCGATGCGCTGGCTGCGGGCGCTCGCGGGCGAACTGCCCGCGGCGCGCGCCGCGTCGGTCGTCAGCCGCGCGACGGGCATAGATCGCGAAAAGGCCTACGCAGCCGTTCTGCGAGCGCAATCCGCACGCCCGCCTGCGTCCTGAAACCGCCGTGACGCAGGTGGCAAGGCTGCGCGTGGCCTGCGCGGCCGGCGGATGCTTCGAGCGTCCGGCGCGCGATCGACGCGAGCCAAGGATTCGTCGCGGGGCCGGCCGAGCTGAAATTCGGTGCGGATAGAATTCCGCCAGCAGGCAAACCCGCGTATGTTACTCACTTGAGCGAGGATGGCGCGGGGCGCGAAACCGCGCTTGAGTGCCTCGCTGGCGAGGCGCTTGAACACCGATGGAATCGACTCCTTCTTGCTTGAATCGGGGCCCGGCAGCCCGGCCGCAGCGCGTGCAGCGAATTTTCCGGCGCAACGATCGGCGAGCAAATCCGCCATGACCGACCTGTTACAGACCGACCTGCTGCAGGCGACTGCGGCTCGAGCCTCGGACGGGGCCGCAATGACGCAGCTGCCAGCGGCGCTGCGCAGGTTCGTCGAATACGCGCCCTTTCCCATCGCCGCGTTCGATCGCGGCATGACCCACCTTGCGGTGAGCACCCGCTGGCTCGAGCTTCACGGCGCAGGCCGCGCGGACCTGGTCGGTCGCAGGCTGCATGAAGTCCTGCCGGACCTGCCGGCTTCCTGCAGGCTTGCCCATGAGCAGGTTTTGGCGGGCGCGCCGTCGAGCAGCGCCGAAGTCCAATGGCCGCAGGCCGAGGGCCGCCCGCGCTGGCTGTGCTGGACGGCGCAAGCCTGGCAGGAAGACGGCGGCGCGATCAGTGGCGTGATCATTTCGATCGAAGACATCGCGGCGCTCAAGTCGGCGCAGGCGGCGGTCCACGACAACCTGGCGCAGCTGTCGGCCTTCGTCAATGCCACGATGGATGCGGTCATTTCGATCGGCGAAAACCAGCGCATCGAGCTTTTCAACGAGTCCGCGGCGCGGGTGTTCGGACTGAGCGCGGCCGAAGCGATCGGGCAGCCCATCGAGCGGCTGATACCCGAGCGTTTCAGTCGCAATCACGCAGCCCACATCCGGTCTTTCGCCGCAACCGGCGTGACGGCGCGCCACATGGGAGCGCTTGGACGGATCAGCGGCCGGCGCGCGAACGGCGAGGAGTTTCCCGCCGAGGCATCGATTTCGCAAAGTGCCATTGATGGAAGAAGAATCTTCACGGTCATCCTGCGCGACACCAGCGAACGCGCGAAAGCCGAAAGCGAGCTCAAGGAGCTGCGCCACGACATGGAGCGCCTGCTCACCTTTCACGTTGCCTGCCAGACCGTTGCCGCGATTGCGCACGAACTCAACCAGCCCCTGAACGCCATCGCGAGCTACATCGAGGCCGCGAACCTGCTTCTGAGCGCCGGCAACACCAAGCCCGAGAAGCTGAAGCACGCGCTCAAGTGCAGCAGCGAGCAGGCGAGGAAAGCGGGCCAGATCCTGCACGAGCTCTTCGAATTCCTGCGCCGGGGGGAGGCTCAAATCGGGGCGGTTGACCTGGAACCCTCCGTGCGCCGTGCGATTGCGATCGTCGATTCGAACGGGTACGGCGAATTCGAGGCCGCCGTCGACGTGGCGCCCGATCGAAGACCGGCCTGGGTCGACCGTCTCCAGGTCGAGAAGGTGATGGTCAACCTGATCCGCAATGGCGTCGAGGCCATGCGCGCTGCCGGCGTGAACAAACCGAGGATCCGCATCCGCATCGGTGCCACCGCAATGGAAGACATGGCCCTGGTCACCGTGAGCGACTGCGGGCCCGGCATGGACGAGGCCACAGCCGCCCGCGCCTTCGACCCGTTTTTCACGACCAAGCCCAGGGGAGTCGGCATGGGCCTGGCGATCAGCCGCTCCCTGGTCGAATCCCTGGGCGGCAGGCTGTGGGTCGAAACGGCTCCGGGCAAAGGCTCGAGCTTCCACTGCGCGCTGCCCTTCGCACCCTGACGATGAGCATCCGGGTGGTCCGTCTCGGCTCGCCCCGGGACCCTGATGAAGGCGTCCGGATCGGCACGGTGCGGCGGCCGCCGCGCGGCGTTGCGCGCAGCGAGTTCGCCCGCCGCGATTTTTACGACGTCTGGCTGCCTCAGCTGGCCCCCACGCCCGAGCTCGTCGCCGCGGCACAGTCGGCTGCCAGCCAGGCCGATTGGGACCGTTTCAGGCGCAAATACCGGGCGCAGATGAAGGAGCCCGCCAGCGCGCAACTGCTGGACCTGCTGGCCAAGCTGTCGTCCCATTCGAATTTTTCGGTGGGCTGCTACTGCGAGGATGAATCGCGCTGCCACCGCTCGGTGCTGCGCGAGCTGCTGCTCGAACGCGGCGCCTCGCTGCGATAGGGCTGCGCAGCCGGCTATTTCAGCGGCACCTCGAAGATGAACTTGACGGTCCAGGCGTCGGTGGCGTCGTTCAGCCCATGGCCGACGCCGAAGTTGAAGGCCCAGGGTTCGCGATCGAAATCCAGGGCCAGGAACAGGGCGTGCGACTGTTGCGGCGCCGGCAGGATGCCGGACACGGGCCCCAGGTCGGCGTAATACTCCAGGCCCAGCTGCACGCCGCTCATGACCGTGCGGCCGATCTTCATCGACGGGGCGAAATCCGGCGCTTCGGCGCCGCGCGGCCCGCCGAGTTCCTTGCCAAGGACCGGGTTGCCGGCGAGCAGCCATCCATGGCTGCGCCAGCCGATGATCGGGCGCAGCTCCAGGGCGTAACGGCCCTGCTCGAAGCGCTGCGCCACGGCCGAAAGCTCCAGGTTGGCTCCCGCGAACCAGCCCGCCTCGTTGTGCGCGGGATGCAGCGGCAGCCATTTCACGCGCGGCTTCACGCCGGCCAGGTAGGGGCCGGCGCCCGGGTTGCGATCCGTGGGCAGATAAAAACCCAGCTCGACCGACGGTGCCACGCCATACGAGAACTCCGGCGTCAGCCGCACGCCGTGCTGCGGGGTGATCTCGCCCGGGTAGTCGGGGACACTGCGGCCGCTGGGAGTCGTGTTCAGGTGCAGTTCCAGCCCGAACTCACCCGGATCGCGCAGGTCGTCCGTATAAACCTGGATCTCGTCGATCAGCACCGCCCGCGCCGAGGCGCAGACGAACATCAGCCCCGCCGCCAGCACCAGCCGGCCGCAGGATTGCCCAGGCAAGCGATGCATCCGATCTTCCGCCCGATCTACGGCCGCGCCAGGGCCACGATCTGCGCGATGACGCGCGTGAGCTTGCCGGCGTAGGCCAGGTCCAGGAATTCGTTGGGACCATGGGCGTTCGATTCCGGCCCCAGCACGCCGGTGACGACGAACTGAACGGCAGGGAATTTGCGCCCCAGCATCGCGATGAAAGGTATCGTCCCGCCTTCGCCCATCCAGACCGGCTCCTGCCCGAACGCGGCGCGGCTGGCCTGTTGCAAGGCCTGTTCCAGCCAGGGCGCCGTGGCTGGCGCATTCCACCCGCCCGCGACCCAATCGCCCTCGAAATGCACGCGGGCGCCATAAGGCGGCTCGGATAGAAGCAGCGTACGCAGGCGGTCGAAAGCGCGCTGCGCATCGACGGTCGGCGGCAGGCGCACGCTGAGCTTGAGCGAAGTCGTCGGACGCAGCACATTGCCCGCCTGCTCCGGCAGTGGCAGGCCGGCTGCGCCGACGACCGACAGCGTAGGCCGCCAGGTCCGGTTCAGGATGGCCTGCGTCGGATCACGCGTCATCGGCTCCGCGCGGGTGTCCTCGCCGCGGCGGGCGAAGGGAAACTGCCGCCAGACCTGTTCGCCGAGCGCGGCGCCGGCGCGCTGCGCCTGCTCGATGCGCTGCGTCGGAATCGGCGCGTTGAAGGCCGGGTCCGGAAGCTGGCCACTGCGGGCGTCCTCGATGCGATCGAGCAGCAGACGCAGAATGCGGAAGGAGGACGGCACGATGCCCGAGGCGTTGCCCGAGTGCACGCCCTCGCTCAGCACGTCGACCGTGAGCACTCCGCCGATGGTCCCGCGCAGCGAGGTGGTCATCCACATGCGCTCGTAATCGCCGCAGCCCGAGTCCAGGGCGACCATCAGGCCGACTTCGCCCATGCGCGGGCTCAAGGCCTCGAGATAAGCGGGCAGGTCGTAGCTGCTGCTTTCCTCGCAGGTCTCGATGAGGCCGACGCAGCGCGGGCGCGGCACGCCACCGGCGTCCAGCGCAGCGATGGCCGTGAGCGCCGCATAAATCGCATAACCGTCGTCGGCCGCGCCCCGACCGTACAGGCGCCCGTTTTCGATCACCGGCTGCCAGGGTCCCAGACCGGCACGCCAGCCGGTCATCTCCGGCTGCTTGTCCAGGTGCCCATAGAACAGGATGGTGCGATCGCCGCCCGCAGCGGTCGCAGGCGCATCGAAAAACACGCAGGGCGTGCGGCCCGGCAGCGAAACGATGTCGACCGCCAGAGCGCGGATCGGTTGCGCCAGGGCCCAGGCGCGCGCCTCGGCGACGACCCGGTCCAGATCGCCATGGGCCGCCCAGTCGGGGTCGAACGCAGGCGACTTCGCCGGAATGCGGATGTAGTCGCTCAGGCGGCCGGCCAGGTCGTGGTCCCAGCGGGTGTCGATGTAGCTTCGCACGGAATCGGGCAGCGTCATGGTCATGGCGATGAATCACGTCGATGAGGGAAAGGGGATGGCAGCCCCAGCATAGCCGGCGCCGGGAGCTGACCGATTGGACTGGCGGGCGAGGTCGCGGGTTCAGCGCACAAACAGCGTCGTCGGCCGGGCGAGGTAGCGCTCGAGCAGGCGCGCCCACTGCATTGCGAGCGCTCGGTCGGCCGCCATGCCGATCAGCACGCGGTTCAGCCCGCCCTGGCGTTCGATGCGGGGCGCACGCAAGTCTTGCGGCAGGCTGGCGGCCTCGGGTGCACTCAGGAGCAAGGCGAGGCGATCGCGCAGCGCATCGGCGTTGACCGCGACGGCGAAGGCGCCCAGTTGCACCGACCACTGCGAGGAGCCTGGCTGCGCATCGCCCGCCGCGGCCGGCAATGCGCTTGCGGGCGAGGCCGGCTGTGGCGCCGATCCGACGGGCGCGGGCGATGGAGCCGGCGGTCCTGGCGCGGCCGCGGAACCCGGCGCGGGATCCTGCAGGCCGATCCTTGCGATCGGGTCGGCGTCGGTCGCCGCAGGCGCCGGCGCGAAGCTCGCGGGTGCACTGGCGGGACTGCGAGGCGCCACCGGGTCGACGACAGTCGATTCGGAACCGGAGAGCGCCGCTGTCTTAGCGATAGGCAAGGACGAGGCGGCGGCTTGCCCCTGGGCTGTCGCGGCGGGGGAGGCGGCCCTGGCGAACTGCGAGGGCAGGATGGTCTGGACCTCCACTTCGCCGCTGCCGGGACCTGCCAGGCCGAGCCGAACCGCCGCCGCGTACGACAGATCGATGATGCGGTCGCGGTAAAACGGGCCGCGATCGTTGACGCGCACCACCACCGAGCGGCCATCACGCACGCTGGTCACGCGCACATAGCAGGGGATCGGCAGCGTCGGATGTGCCGCCGTCATCGCGAACATGTCATAAGGCTCGCCGCTGGCGGTCCGATTGCCCTGGAACTGGCGGCCGTACCAGGAGGCGATGCCGCGCTGGTGAAATTCAGCCACGGCGGCCACGGAAGTCGCAGGCACGTAGCTGCGCCCCAGGGCGACGTAGGGCCGGTTGGCAAACGCGTTGAGAGGCTCTTCCCGTGGAACCGCATCGGGCGTGAGCGCGACATTGGACGGCACGCGTTCGGGCGGCCCATCCTCGTCATAGAAGCCCGGGTGGCGCGGTGCGGACGCGCAGGCCGCCAGCAGCAGGGCCGCCAGCAGCAGGGCCGCCATCACGATCGGCGAGGATCGATATCCGGCTCCGGGGTCGGCCATCGCGGCGGCGCAGCCTACATCTGGACGAGCTTGCGATTGGACTGCACGCACATCAACATGCCGCAGGCCATGCCGAGCGTCACCAGCGCGGTTCCACCATAGCTGATGAAGGGCAAGGGCACACCGACCACGGGCAGGATTCCGCTCACCATCGCCATGTTCACGAACGCGAAGCTGAACAGGATCATCGCGATGGCCGCGGCCAGAAGGCGCGTGAACGGCGTGGCGGCCTGCCCGGCGATCGCCAGGGCGCGCGCCACCAGCACCAGGAAGAGCACGATCAGCACGACGTTGCCGATCAGGCCGAATTCCTCCGAGTAGACGGCGAAGATGAAGTCGCTGGTGCGCTCGGGGATGAATTCCAGGTGCGTCTGCGTGCCCTGCATCCAGCCCTTGCCGAACACTCCTCCGGAGCCGATCGCAATCATCGCCTGCAGCGTGTGGAAACCCTTGCCCAGCGGGTCGCTCATCGGATCGATCAGCGTCAAGATGCGGTTGCGCTGGTAGTCGTGCATCAGCGTCCACACGACCGGAAGCAGGGCCAGCGTGCCGCCGACCATGGCCCCGAGCCAGAGCCACGGCAGGCCCGCAAAGAAGATCACGAAGAATCCTGCGCCCAGCACCAGCAGGGCGGTACCCAGATCGGGCTGACGCGCGATCAGCGCGACGGGAACCAGGACCAGCAGCCCGGCGACGGCGAAGTCGATCTTCCGGGCGGCGCCTTCGCGACGATCGAAGTACCAGGCCAGCATCAGCGGCACGCCGAGCTTCATGATCTCGGCAGGCTGGATGCGCACTCCCAGATCGAGCCAGCGTTGCGCGCCTTTGACCGAAACGCCCGCCAGCAGCACGGCCACCAGCAGCACCAGGCCGATCGCGTACACCGGCAGTGCCAGGCGCTTGAGGGTGCGCGGCGACAGGCCGGCGCAAACCATCATCACGACTGCGGCCAGCAGGTAATTGCGCACCTGCTCGCCGAAACGGCCCGGGTGATCGGACGCGGCCGAATACAGGGTCACCAGTCCGACCAGGCACAGCACGCCCAGAACGGCGAGCAGCACCGGATCGAGTTCCGGCATGCGGCTGCGCAGCCACTGCCCGATGCGCCATCCGAGCGGGCGAGAACTCATGCCGGTATGCCTCCGTGCATCAGGGCCGTCCGCGCGCCGGCGCGCTGCCGCCCGCGGCGTCGCCCCGCGTGTCCTGCTGGGCCAGGATCGTGCCGCCGGGCATCTTGCCGAGCAGGTAGTAGTCGATCACCCGACGCGCAATGGGCGCCGCCGCCATGGCGCCCCAGCCGCCGTTTTCCACCAGCAGGGCGAGCGCGATCCTCGGCTGCACGCCGGGTTCGGCCGGCGCGAAGGCGATGTACAGCGAGTGGTCGCGATGGCGCTCCTCGACGCGCTTTGCGTCGTACTTCTCGTTCTGCCCGATGCCGACGACCTGCGCCGTTCCGGTCTTGCCGGCGACGCGATAGCCCGCCCCGACGAAGGCGGCGCGTGCAGTGCCGCCCTGCTCCTGATTGACGCCCACCATCGCGTCACGCACGAACTGCAGGTTGGCCGGATTCAGACGGATGCGTCCGCTCTCGGATGGCACGGTCAGGTGCTCCTCGCCGGTGCGCGGGTCTTCGATCGCCCGGACCACGTGCGGCTTCATGACGATGCCTCCGTTGGCGAGCGTGGCGGTGGCGTGGGCGAGCTGAAGCAGCGTGAAACTGTTGTAACCCTGGCCGATCCCGATCGAGATCGTCTCGCCGCCATACCACTTCTGGTGGAAGCGGCGCTCCTTCCAGTCCGACGAGGGCAGCACGCCGGCCAGTTCGCCCTCCAGGTCGACGCCGGTGAGCTGACCGAAACCGAACGGCTGCATGAAGTCGTGGATCGCGTCCACGCCCAGGTCATTGGCCAGGGCGTAGTAATAGACGTCGCTCGAGACCACGATCGACTTGTGCAGGTCGACCATGCCGTGGCCGCCGGGCGGCCCGCCCTCGCGGAACTCGTGGCCGGCATACCAGAAGAACCCCGGGTCGTAGGTCACGCTGTCGGGCCGGCGCTTGCCCAGCTCGAGGGCGGCCAGCGCCAGGAAAGGCTTGTAGGTCGAACCGATCGGGTAGGTGCCGCGCAAGGCGCGGTTGAGCAGCGGCTTGTCGGGCGAATTGTTCAGGTTGTCCCAGTTCTGCGGATCGATGCCGTCGACGAACAGGTTCGGATCGAAGGTCGGCTTCGATACGAAGGCCAGGATGTCGCCGGTGGCCGGCTCGATCGCGATCAGCGCGCCGCGCCGGTCGCCGAAGGCCTGTTCCACCAGCTGCTGCAGGCGCACGTCGATCGAAAGGATCAGGTTGCGCCCGGGCACCGAAGGCGTGCGCGACAGGGTGCGCACCGGGTGGCCGCCGGCCGTGATCTCGACCTGCTCGAAGCCGGTGTTTCCGTGCAGGTCCTCCTCGTACATCGACTCCACGCCGATCTTGCCGATGTACTCGGTGCCGTTGTAGTCGGCCGGCTGGGCGAAGCGGTCGATGCGCTCCTCGTCGCTCGTGCTCACGCGCCCGATATAGCCGAGCACGTGCGCCGCGGTCTCGCCGAGGGGGTACTGGCGGAACAGGCGCGCCTGCAGCTGCACGCCTGGAAAGCGGAAGCGCTGCGCCGCAAAGCGCGCCACTTCCTCATCGCTCAAGCGAGTGCGGATCGGCACCGAATCGAGCCGCTTGTAATCCTCGATCAGCTTGTGGAAGCGGCGTCGATCGCGCGCTTCGATCGCGACCACCCTGGACAGCGCGTCGATCGTCGCGTCGACGTTCTCGACCTGGGCGGGGGCGATCTCCAGCGTATAGGCCGAATAGTTCTTGGCGATGATCTCGCCGTTGCGATCCTTGATCAGGCCCCGGTTGGCGGTGACCGGCACGAGCGCGATGCGGTTCTGCTCGGCGCGCGCGAAAAAATCCTGGTGGCGCCAGACCTGCAGCCAGGTGAAGCGCAGCAGCAGCATCCCGAATCCAGCCATCACCAGCACCGAGGCGGCGAGCAGCCGGGTACGGAAATGGAAGACCTCGCGTTCCGGGTTGCGTAGCGCCTTCACGATCGCGGCCCGTCGATTCCGTCCTCAGCGGATGGCGCGCGCCAGTGCGAACGCGGCGGCGGCGGCCAGGCCCCCGATGGCGGCCGTCTGCATTGCCGAGCGCAGCGGCCCGGACCCCGTGAAATGCCCCTTGACATATCCGAACACGGCAAGGGCGACGACGGTCACGCCGATCGACCACGGCAGGGCTTGCGCCGCCATGTTGAACAGGAGATAAGGTGCGAGCGGGATCATCCCGCCCAAAATATAGCTCGTGCCGATACGGAAGGCGGATTGACCGGCACGCTTGGGGTCGGGCTTCTCCAGGCCCAGCTCGAAGCGCATCATGAAATCGCGCCATGCGGCCGGATGCGCCTGCAGCCCGTCGATGATGCCCCGGTAGTTCTGCTCCGACAGGCCGTAGCGCTCGAAGACCTCGGCGACTTCGGCCGCTTCGGCCTGCGGCTTCTCCAGGATTTCCTGCTCTTCGCGCGCAAGCTCCGCGGCGTAGTGCTCCATGTCGCCGCGGGCCGCCAGGAAGCCGCCCAGTCCCATCGCGATCGAGCCGGCAACGATCTCGGCCAGGCCCGCGGTCACGACCAGGTCGGAGCCCGAGACCGCGCCGCTGATTCCGGCCGCCAGCGCAAACGGTACCGTCAGGCCATCGGCCATTCCGATCACGATGTCGCGCAGCGCGTCGCTGGACTGGAAATGCGCCTCCGGGTGCAGGTACGAGCTCAAGACACTCTCCAAGGTTGTTGCGTGCGGCGGTTGCCGGGAAACTCCCGATTCGACGACGCCCACATTTCGTTCGAGGATCGCCCGGCAGTGCGCAAGGAGCGCAGGCCGGGTCGGGCAAAGCACGGCTTCGCGCCGGGCAGTGCGGCCCGGGATGCGCTGAGCGGCCGGTGCGCTACGCTTGGCGCATCAGAAATCCCGGCCATCGGCGCGCCGGGGTCGATCTGACTTTCGGCGACCACAGCCGGATGCTACGTGATGAAAGCGCGGACGTGGGTCGGCGCACGCCGGATCGCCACAGCGATGCCGCAGGATCGACCGCCCGCGTCCCGACTCGGAACGATATGGACGAAATTGAACGGCGTTTCGCCGACTATTTGCACCATGCCACCCGGCGGCGCCGGACCGGCGAGCCTTTCGAGCCGCCGATCGTCAATACGACCCATTACGCCCTGCCGGGCGACCCTCAGGGCACCTACCAGTACGCGCGCTGGGCCAATCCGACCTGGACCGCGCTCGAGGAGGCGCTCGGCGTGCTCGAGGACGCCGAGGTGCTGGCTTTTCCGTCCGGCATGGCTGCCGTCACCGCGGTGATGAGCAGCCTGCTGCGTCCCGGCGACCGCGTGCTCCTGCCCTCGGACGGCTATTACACGGTCCGGCACGCCGCCGAGAAATACCTGCAGCCCATGGGCGTGCAGGTGGCGAGCTGCGCCACGGAGGCGCTCGAGAAGGAAGCGCTCGGCGGCCTGAAGCTCGTCTGGATCGAGACGCCTTCCAATCCTTTTCTGAACCTGGCCGACATCCGCGGCGTGGCCGAGCGGGCGCACGAGGCGGGCGCGCTCGTGGTCGTCGACAACACGACGATGACGCCGCTGGGACAGCGGCCCCTGGACCTGGGTGCCGACCTGGTGGTCAGTTCGGATTCCAAAGCAGTCAACGGCCACTCGGATGTGCTCTTCGGCCACGTCGCTACGCGCCGCCCTGAACTCATGGCGGCCGCGCGCGACTGGCGCCGGACCTGCGGCGCCGTGCCGGGGCCCTTCGAAAGCTGGCTGGTGCATCGCGGCATCGACACCCTGGAGCTGCGTTTTGCGCGCATGTGCGAGAACGCGCAGGTCCTCGCGCAGCGCCTGTGCGCGCATCCGCGCGTGCGCTCGGTGCGTTATCCGGGGCTGCCCGGCCACCCGGCCCACGCGCTGGCGTGTTCGCAGATGAGGCGTTTCGGCGCGCTGGTCGGCATCACGCTCGCCGGCCGCGACGAGGCCGAGCGGTTCCTGCAGTCCTGCCGCTACGTGCGATCGGCCACGAGTTTCGGAGGCCTGCACTCCTCGGCAGAGCGGCGCAAGCGCTGGGGGGACGCGGTCGAGGAAGGATTCATTCGATTTTCGGCGGGCTGCGAGCCGACCGAGGCGCTCTGGTCCGACCTGGATCAGGCGCTGGCCGCGCTGCCGCGCTAGTTGCCCTGCGCCTGCCCGCTCCCGCCGGCAGAAGAGGGTTCGCGACGGGCGTCTTGCCCGCCGTCATCGCTGCCTTCGCCGGGCTCCCAGAGCAGCTTCAGGTCGGCCGGCGCACCGCAGGGCACGTCATCGAAAGCCGTGTCGCCGGCAGGATCGGGGCGGCCCGCCGGTCGCAGGCCGTGAAAGTCGAACAAGCGCGCGTCCATCAGGTGCGAGGGATCGACGCGCGACAGGGCCCCGAAGATCGACTTCACGCGCCCGGGGTCGCGCTTTTCCCATTCGAGGAGCATGCGCCCCATCTCGCGCCGCTTCAGGTTCTCCTGCGAGCCGCAAAGATCGCAAGGGATGATCGGAAAGGCGCGCTGCAGCGCATAACGCGCAAGGTCGGACTCGCGCACGTAGGCCAGCGGCCGGATGACCACGTGGCGGCCGTCGTCCGAGACCAGCTTGGGCGACATGGCCTTGATGCGGCCGCCGTAGAACAGGTTCAGGAAGAAGGTCGCCAGGATGTCGTCGCGATGGTGACCCAGAGCAATCTTGGTGGCGCCAAGTTCGGCGGCGACCCGGTAAAGGATGCCGCGGCGCAGCCGCGAGCACAGGGAGCAGGCGGTCGCACCGGCGGGAATCAGCCGCTGCACCACCGAATAGGTGTCCCGGGTCTCGATGTGGAAGGCCAGGCGGCGCCGCGCGAGATATTCGGGCAGCACCTGCGCCGGAAATCCCGGCTGCTTCTGGTCCAGGTTCACGGCGACCAGCTCGAAGCACACCGGCGCCCGCTCCTTGAGCTTGAGCAGCAGGTCGAGCAGACCGTGGCTGTCCTTGCCGCCCGACAGGCACACCATGATGAGGTCGCCATCTTCGATCATCGCGTAGTCGCCGATGGCCTGGCCCATCTGGCGCAGCAGGCGCTTTTCCAGGCGGTGGCCTTCGTGCGGCGCAGGCGCGACGACGCTCGGTCCGGTGGCCGCAGCCCCGGCCGGGGCCGACCGGCTCACGCCGGGCCCTTGAAGCGCAGCACTTCGACGCCGACGCCGGCAACGCCGTCGTAGACATCGAGCTTTTCGCTGCTCACCCGCACGGCGACGACCCCCTCGGGCTCGAGCAGCGCCTGCACGATGTCGTCGACCAGCGTTTCCTGCAGGTTGATGTGCCCGCGGGCGACGCGGCGCCGGATGCTCTCGAGCAGGAAGTCGTAATCGATGACCTCGCCGATGCGGTCCTGCCGCGGCGAGGACACCGCCAGCGCGACGAACAGGTCGATGTTGATGCGCACGCGCTGCGCCGCGTGCCGCTCGCGCGGCTGCACGCCGATGCGGGCCTCCAGCATCGCGTCGTGCAGGAAGATGCGGCGGCATTGCGACAGCCGCGGGTCCAGCAGCCAGGTGCTCATGATCGGCCCCGTTCAAGAAACATCACGTCGCGCTCCGAGGGGATCAGGTGCTGGCCGCCGTCGACCAGCACGGTCGTACCGGTGACCGCGGTCGCGCGGGCCAGATAGACGACGGCCTGCGCGACATCGTGCGGGGTGCTCGAGCGGCCCAGCGGCGTCAGGCGCGCGGCGCGCTCGAAACCCTCGGCGGTCTGCCCGGCCGCCGGAAGCGTGATTCCAGGCGCCACGCCGACCACCCGCACAATGGGCGCCAGCGCCCGGGCCAGCAGGTCGGTCGCCGCCTGAAGCGCCGCCTTGGACAGCGTGTACGACAGGAAATCCGGGTTCGGATTCCACAGCTTCTGGTCCAGCAGGTTGATCACGACGCCGGACGCGGGGCCGCGGGCATCCCGCGCCAGGCGCGCATGCAGCTCGCGTGCGAGCAGGATCGGCGCGGCGACATTGACCCGCATGTGCCGGGCCAGCCGGGCCGACTGGAAGTCAGCCGCCGTGTCGGCCTCGAAAAGCGAAGCGTTGTTCACGATGCAGCTCACCTCGCCGAGCTCCTGCGCGCACTGGTCGAGCAGGGCGCGGATCGAAGGTTCGGCCGCCAGGTTGCAGCCGATCGGCGCGGCGCGGCGTCCGAGCTTGCGGATCTCGGCGACGGTCTCCTGCGCCCCGGCACGGGAGGCGGCGTAATGGACGACCACGTCGTAGCCGTCGCGCGCGAGCGCGAGCGCGATCTCGCGGCCGATGCGCCGCGAGGCTCCGGTCACGAGCGCAACCGGCGCGTCGGCGGCAGCGGCGGAAGCCGCCCGGCGGCGCTTCGGGGCGGGCTTGGCAGGCGTCGATTTCATGGGCGCGGGCAGTGTACCGGTAACATCGAAGCGTCCAAGCCAATTCCCTTTACCGATGTCCGATTTCGAGCTTCCGGCGCCCGAGGGTCCGCGCGGCGGCGCCTGGGCCGAGCTTGCGGCGCCCGCCCGCGAGCATAGCGAGCGCCTGGTGGCCCGCATCGCCGCGCAGATCCGCGCCGCCGGGGGCTGGATCGACTTCGAGCGCTACATGCAGCTCGCGTTGTATGAGCCGTCCCTGGGCTATTACGCGGCCAAGCCGGGCAAGATCGGAGCTCAGGGGGATTTCATCACGGCCCCCGAGATATCGCCCCTGTTCGCCCGCGCGATCGCGACGCAGGTCGCGCAGGTCTTCTCCGAGCTGCCGCCCCAGGTGATCGAATTCGGCGCCGGCAGCGGCGCCCTGGCGGACGAGCTGATCGGCGCGCTTGAACGGCTGGGCCACGGCTTCGTCGACTATCGGATCGTCGAGGTTTCGGCCGAGTTGCGCGAGGCACAACAGGCGCGGCTCGCGGGGCGGCGCGTGCGCTGGCTCGAGCGTCCTGCATCGGGATTCGAAGGCGTGATCATCGCCAACGAGGTGCTCGACGTCATGCCGGTCAGGCTCTTCGTCAAGCGCAGCGGCCAGACGATGGAGCGCGGCGTGACGCTTCAGGACGGCGCGCTGCGGCTCAAGGAGCGCACGGCGGCCGCTGAACTGGCCCAGGCCGTGGCGCAGCTCGAGGCTCGCCTGGGCGTCTTTCCGGACGGGTACGGCTCGGAGATCGGCCTGGTGGCCCGCGGCTGGGCCTCGACGCTGGCAAGCTGGCTGGCGCGCGGCCTGGTGCTGCTGTTCGACTATGGTTTTCCGGACCACGAGTATTACCACCCGCAGCGCGCGATGGGCACCCTGATGTGCCATTTCCGCCACCGCGCTCATGCTGACCCGCTCTGGCTGCCGGGCCTGAACGACATCACCGCCCACGTCGACTTCTCGGCGATCGCCGATGCCGCGCAGGCCGCGCACCTGGCGCTGCTCGGCTATACCTCGCAGGCCCGCTTCCTGATCAACTGCGGGCTGCTCGAGCTTGTCGCCGCGGGCGGCGGCAGCGGTGCCGCAGGCGCACTGCGCCTGCTGTCGGAGGCCGAGATGGGCGAGCTCGTCAAAGTGATGGCCCTGGCGCGCGATCTGCAGTTGCCTTTGCGCGGTTTCGCCGGCGGCGACCGCTCGCACCGGCTGCGCCTGGCTTAGCGACCTGTCCGCGCCAGGTCACCTGCGATCGAAAAGCGACGTGAAACGGCGCTGCATCTGCTCGGGACTCACGCTTTCCAGATGCCCGCCAAGCAGCCACTCATGGCCGAAAGGGTCGCGCAGCCTGCCCGCACGCTCGCCGTAGAACTGGTCCTGCAGCGGCCGGACGACGCAGGCGCCGGCGCGCAGCGCCTGCTCGAAGGCCCGGTCGACGTCGCCGACATGAAGGTGGATGCAACAGGGGGTGCCTCCCAGCGTGCGCGGAGCCAGGACTTGGATCTCCGGGTGTTCGTCGGCCAGCATGATCGTCGCCGGCCCGATCTTCATTTCGGCGTGCGCGATGCGCCCGCCCGGTTCGGTCAGGCGAAAGAGCTCCCTGGCGTCGAACGCACGCGCGTAGAAGTCGATTGCTTCGCCCGCGTTGTGGACGCACAGATACGGAAAGACCTCGTGGACGTCGATCATTTTCGTCTCCCCGGCACTCGATCCATCAGAAGCTTTCGGGACATTTTCCCCGATCAAGGCTGCAAGATCGTGAAAGCCTTCACGGACGACGCAGGATCTCCGCCAGGAAGGCCTTGCCGTATTGGGCAAGCTTCTTCTGGCCGACGCCTTGGACTTCCAGGAATTCCTCGGGCGTCCGCGGCCTGCGGGCCGCCATATCCTGCAGCGTCCGGTCCCCGAATACGACGTAAGCCGGGACGCCGCGTTCGTCGGCGAGCGTGCGGCGCAGCGCCCTCAAGCGTTCGAAGAGCTCGGGGTCCGCGATCGCTTCGGTGTGCTGCTCCGGCTCCTGGCTGCGAGCCTGCCGTCCGGACGGTGCGACCCCGACCGCCGGTCGCGCAAGGGCTCTGGGCGGCGGACTCGCCGGCCCGCCGCCGTCGGGCCCCATCCCGGCCTGGGCCAGGCAGTTGCCGCACGAGCGCCCGCAGGCGGCGATCGTTTCGGCGAAGTGCGCCGTCAGGCGGCTCCACAGGCAGCCGCTGTGGTCGGCCAGGTCGAACATGCGGCGCACCGCCCTGCGCTGCTGGGTGGCCAGATCGGCATCCTGGGTGCCTGAGCTCTCCAGCAGGCGATCGTGGGACATGACATCGGCCCACGAATAAAACAGGACGCAGTCGGCCGGCGCGCCGTCGCGTCCGGCGCGTCCGATCTCCTGGTAGTACCCCTCGATCGAACGCGGCATGTCGCGGTGCAGGACAAAGCGCACATTGGACTTGTCGATCCCCATGCCGAAGGCGATCGTGGCGCAGATCACGTCCAGGTCGTCGCGGCTGAATCCGTCCTGGACCGCCTCGCGCGCCCGCGCTTCGATGCCGGCATGGTAGGCCGCGGCGCGCACCCCCTTGGACTTCAGATACTCGGCGGTGGCCTCGGCGGCCTTGCGCGACAGGCAGTAGACGATTCCGGCCTGACCGCGGCGTGCCCGGACGAAGCGCAGGATCATCTCGCGCACGCCGTCGCCCTGCCCCTTCCGGACCGCGCGCAAGCGCAGGTTCTCGCGGTAAAAAGAGCCTCGGATCTCGAGCGGGTCCCGCAGCGCGAGCTGTTCGACGATGTCGTCCTTCACGTGCGGCGTCGCGGTCGCCGTCAGCGCCAGGACGCTGATGCCGCCAAAGCGCTGCTTGAGTCCCGCCAGGTTGCGGTAGGAGGGCCGAAAATCGTGGCCCCACTCGCTGATGCAATGCGCCTCATCGACGGCGATCCGCCTCAAGTCGATGGCGTCGAGCAGGCGCCCGACGGAGGAGTCGATTCCCTCCGGGGCGGCGTAGACGATTTCGAACTCGCCCTGGCGCAGCCGCGCCACGCGGCGCGAACGCTCCGCCGCATCGAGCGAGGAGTTCAGGAAAGTCGCGCGAATCCCGACTTCGTCCATCGCGTCGACCTGGTCCTTCATGAGCGAGATCAGCGGCGACACGACCAGCGTGACCCCGCCCAGCAGTCGGGCCGGCACCTGGTAGGTCACCGATTTGCCGGCGCCGGTCGGCATCACGCCGAGGCAATCGCGCCCCGCCATCACCGCGCGGATGATCTCGAGCTGACCGGCCCGGAAGCTCGAATAGCCGAACACCTGCTTCAAGGTCGCCAGGGCCTGATCGTCGCCGGCGCCGACGCGCGCCTGCCGGGCGCGCTCGCCGGCGCAACGCAGCAGCTCCAAGCATTCCGGCGTAAAAAGGCGCGGCGCATCGCGGTAATGCCGCCGCAACTGCTGCAGTCTGGTCTCGACCTCGCCCTCGGGCAGGCCATGGAGCAAGCGCGCCTCGGCGAGGACCTGCTCGGATGTGTTGAAAGTTTCCTCGGTCATCGCGGCCGGATTATTGACGGTCCTCGTGATAATTGACAGCGGCCCTTACCCCGGCCCCGCTCCCGCACGGCGGGACGGGGCGGCGCGAGCATCAATGCGCACGCGGCCTGCGCAATCCCGGCGGCGCCGGCCAAGATGCCCGGCCGCGCGTGCGCCTGCGCGCGTCGATCCTGCCGCCCGCAAGGCGCCTGCCGGCCTGCTCAGGCATTCATGCGGCTGTGCGCGCCGAGCTCGAGGTCCGGCCGAGGCCTGTCGGTCTGCTCAGCCGTTCGTGCGGCTGAGCGCGTCGACCCTGACGCCGAGCAGGCGGATGCGCCGGTCGAGCTCGATGCGCTTCAGGCAGCTGCCGGCGGTCGCGCGTATCAGCTTCGCGTCGTCGGTCGGCGCATCGAGCGTGTGGGCCCGGGTCACCGTCTGAAAGTCATCGAAGCGCAGCTTGATACCGACCGTGCGCCCGACGTAGCGCTTGCGGCGCAGGTCGCCCGAGAGCTGTTCGCAAAGCGCCGTGAAGATCTGCCCCAGGGCCGCGCGGTCGTGAACCGCGTGCAGGTCACGTTCGAACGTGGTCTCGCGGCTGATCGACTTGGGTTCGCTGAAAACCCGCACCGGGCTTTGATCCCGGCCATGCGAGACCTCGTGCAGCCAGCGCCCGTAGCTCGCGCCGAAACTGGCGATAAGTTCGGCCGGGTCGGCATGCGCGATGTCGCCGATGCTTCTGATGCCGAGCCGGGCCAGCCGCTCGCTGGCCTTGGGCCCCACGCCGTTCAGGCGCCTCGCCGGCAGGGGCCAGATCAAGCCCGGCAGATTGTCCTGCGCAACGACGCTCAAGCCGTCGGGCTTGTCCAACTCGGAGGCGAGCTTGGCCAGCAGCTTGTTCGGCGCCAGGCCGATCGAACAGCTCAGCTGGGTCGCGTCCCTGACGGCCCGCTTCAATTCGGCCCCCAGCTCGCGCGCGCACCACCAGGCGTCCTCAGGCGCATCGATGCGTTGCGCGATCGGCTCGCTCAAATCCACGAAGATCTCGTCGATGCCGCGATCCTCGACCTGCGGCGCGATGTTGCGCACGGCCTGCTTGAACAGACCCGAGTAATGCCGGTAGCGGTCGAAGTCGGCCGGCAGCAGCACCGCCTCGGGCGCAAGCTGTGCGGCCTTCATCAGGCCCATCGCCGAGTGCACGCCCAGGGCCCGCGCCTCGTAAGTCGCCGTCGTGACCACGCCCCTGCCGCTGTACTCGCGCAGGCGCGCGTAACGGCGCTGCGCCAGCCCCGAGTGCGGGTCGATCAGCTCCTGCGGCTGGTGCGCACGGCGCCCGCCCACGACGACCGGCAGGCCGCGAAGGTCCGGATAACGCAAGAGCTCGACGGACGCATAAAACGCGTCCATGTCCAGGTGGGCGATGATGCGCGGCGCCGCGGAACTCATGATCAGGCGCGGCATGCGGTCATGCCCTCAAGGCCGCAACTGCCGGGTCGAGATCCTCAAAGCGGCCCTGGCGAAAGTCCCGGCGCCAGCCCGCCCCACGCTTACTGCAGCTGGGCCCGGATCTCGCCGCCCGGATTGGCCGCGCTGTGCACATTGACGTAGAGGCCACCGGCCTTGAAGGCCTTGAGCTGCTCGGCGTCGAGCCTGGCGCCGGCCGGCACATTGAAGGCGTTCCCGTCCTTTGTCAGGGGAACGATCACCGGACCGTTCTTGCCGGCCGCACCGAGGTGAATGTGGGCCGCCTTGGCTTCGACGCCGGTCACGACGATGCTGCCTGCCAGGCTGCCGTCGTCGCCCACGGACAAGGTGCCCGAGCCGGTCGCGGCGCTCGTCACCGGGGGTACCTCGTTGGCGCCCGACAGGGACAGCTTCAGGTCGGCGCCCCAGGCGGCCCCGCCGGCGATCAGGCCGATCGACGCGAGCACGGCAGCCATCGATGCTTTTCGGATCTTCGTCATTGAGTTCTCCACAAGGTCCATGAACATGCAGCGGGAATCATAAGTGCTGGCGGCCTGTAAGCGCCAATTCGACTGCGCCAGGCATCGGCACATCGTGCCGATTCCAGCCGACCACCGGACGATAAAAGGACCTGGCGGCCGCGACATTCGCAGTCAGCGACTCATGCCAGACGGACGAACCATGCAGGCCAGTCATTGCGGTCTCTGGAGACCGGCGGCGTTCAGGCGCGCGGCGGCGTGCATACGTTAGCATTGCGCCGGAAGCCCGCAAGTGGCCGGGCGCGCGGGAGCCGGGTGAGCGAGGCCAATTTTCTGCACAATCGGGCCGTCTGGTTCGACATCACCGTTTCCAGGCTCGAGCGCGCCGCGACCTTTTACCGCGCGGTGCTCGACATCGACCTGCATCGCGAGCAGGGACCGGGCGCGGATATCTACGTGTTCGATCACGCGGGCGGCAACGGCGGCTGCCTCATCCAGAGCGCCGAGCCGATCCAGCCCGGTGGCGTCCTCATCTACCTGAACGTCGACGGACGCATCCGCGACGCCTTGATCCAGGTTCAACGCTACGGCGGGACCGTCGTCGAACCGATCCAGGCGATAGGACCCCATGGCTATCGTGCGGTCGTGCTGGACTGCGAAGGAAATCGCGTGGCATTGCATTCGAGCCGGCTCGCGTAGCGGGCGGGAGCGCGGAGGAAAGCTGGCCCGCGGGCCTGCCGGCTCGAGCCCGGGGCGCAGCGAGCTGCGTTCAGGCTTGTTGCGCAAGGGCCGCCAGACGGGCACGCCGCAAGGCCGCCGAGATGGAGGACGGATCGCCCGGGTGTTGAGCGGCGATCGCCGCCGCGTCGACGTCGCGCAGCGCCGCCAGAGCCGCGCGCCAGGCCGCGGCCAGGCAGCCACCGAGAAGTTCGTAAGCCGCCAGCAG
>Ga0213853_10007556_pt1 | contig 23559 bp, 22 predicted proteins | sample ABR_2016_MetaT_FD_164456 | JGI IMG/M metagenome (GOLD analysis project Ga0213853, IMG submission 164456) | Metatranscriptome of freshwater sediment microbial communities from post-fracked creek in Pennsylvania, United States - ABR_2016... | ecosystem: Environmental > Aquatic > Freshwater >...
ATCGCCTCCATCGCCGGCTTCAGATATTTGCGGGGATCGAATTCTTCCGGATTGTCGTGCAGCACCTTTCGGATCTGTCCCGTCATCGCCATGCGATTGTCGGTGTCGATGTTGATCTTGCGCACGCCGTTCTTGATGCCGCGCTGGATTTCGGACACCGGCACGCCCCAGGTCGGCTTCATCTTGCCGCCATTGGCGTTGATGATGTCCTGCAAATCCTGCGGCACCGACGACGAGCCGTGCATGACGAGATGCGTGTTCGGCAGCTTGCGGTGGATTTCCTCGATCACGTTCATGGCGAGGATGTCGCCGTCCGGCTTGCGGGTGAACTTGTAGGCGCCGTGCGAAGTGCCCATCGCGATCGCCAGCGCGTCTACTCTAGTCTCCTTGACGAACTTGACGGCTTCGTCCGGATTGGTGAGCAGCTGGTCGTGAGACAGCTTGCCTTCGGCGCCGTGGCCGTCTTCCTTGTCACCCATGCCGGTCTCGAGCGAGCCCAGCACGCCGAGTTCGCCCTCGACCGAGATGCCGCCGAGATGGGCCATGTCGGTGACGGTTCTGGTCACGCCGACATTGTAGTTCCAGTCGGCCGGCGACTTGCCGTCCGCCTTCAGCGAGCCGTCCATCATGACCGAGGTGAAGCCGGCCTGGATCGCGGTCATGCAGGTGGCGGGCTCGTTGCCATGGTCGAGATGCACGCAGACCGGGATCTGCGGGTAGATCTCGGTGACCGCGTCCATCATATGGCGGAGCATGACGTCGTTGGCGTAGGAGCGGGCGCCGCGCGAGGCCTGGATGATGACCGGGGCGTCCAGGGTGGAGGCGGCGTCCATGATGGCGAGCGCCTGCTCCATGTTGTTGATATTGAAGGCCGGCACGCCGTAATCGTGTTCCGCCGCGTGGTCGAGCAATTGACGCAACGTGATGCGAGCCATCTGTCGTGTTCTCCGCGTTGGGGCGGTGACGCCCAATATCGCCTAAATCAGCGTATCTTTAAAACCTCGACCCCGGGCAGGGGTTTGCCTTCCATCCATTCAAGAAACGCGCCGCCCGCGGTCGAAACATAGGTAAAATCGGAGGCGACGCCGGCCTGGTTCAGCGCCGCCACCGTGTCGCCGCCGCCGGCGACCGAAATCAGCATTTTCGCTCTCGTCCGCTCGGCGGCGTGCCTCGCGGCCACCACCGTGCCGCGATCGAACGGCGGCATCTCGAATGCCCCGAGCGGGCCGTTCCAGACCAGGGTCTTGGCGTCGTCGATTGCCGCATGAATGCGCGCGTTCGATTGCGGGCCGACGTCGAGGATCATGCCGTCGGCCGGGATCGCGTCGAGGCCATAGGCGTGGGAGGGCGCGTTCGCCGCGAACTGGCTGGCGACCACGGCGTCCACGGGCAGGATGATGGCGCAGTTTGCGGCAGCGGCTTTTTCCAGAATCCGAAGCGCCGTCGGGGCTAAGTCTTTCTCCGCCAGCGACTTGCCGACCGCGACCCCCTGCGCATGCAGGAAAGTATTGGCCATGCCGCCGCCGATCACCAGCGCGTCGACCTTGGTCACGAGGTTTTCCAACAGATCGATCTTGGTGGAAACCTTGGCGCCGCCGATGATCGCGATCACCGGCTTGGCCGGGGATTGCAGCGCCTTGCCGAGCGCGTCGAGTTCGGCCTGCATGGTGCGGCCGGCATAGGCCGGCAGCCGGTGGCCGAGGCCTTCGGTCGAGGCGTGCGCGCGGTGCGCGGCCGAGAAGGCATCGTTGACCCAGATGTCGCCAAGTTTTGCCAGTTCGGCCACGAAGGCCGGATCGTTCTTTTCTTCCTCCTTGTGGAAGCGGGTGTTTTCTAGGCACAGGATGTCGCCGTCCTTCATCGCCGCGATGGCCTTTTGGGCGACCTCGCCGACGCTATCGTCGGCGAACGCGACCGGCTTGTTGATGACGGTTGCGAGCGCGGCCGCAACCGGCTTCAGCGACTCCTTCGGATCGCGCCCCCTGGGCCGTCCGAAATGCGCCAGCAAAATCACCTTGCCGCCCTTGCCGGAGATTTCGGTGATCGTCGGCGCGACGCGCTCGAGCCTTGTGGCGTCGCTGACGCGGCCGTTCTCCATGGGCACGTTGAGGTCGACGCGCAGCAGCACGCGCTTGCCCTTTACGTCGACGTCATCGAGGGTGCGGAATGTCTTGGTCATTTCCGGCTCTTGTCCCGGGCGCTGCTGCACAGCGCGAAGCGATGCGCTGCAGAACCGGGAGCCATCTGATTGTTGGTCCCGGCTCTGCGGAGCAGCGTGAAGAACGCTGCATCGCCTCCGGGACACGAAACCTAGAGCTTCTTCCCGATCGCGACCGCGGTATCGGCCATGCGGTTGGAGAAGCCCCATTCATTGTCGTACCACGCCATCACCCGCACCAGCGTGCCGTTCTGCACCTTGGTCTGGTCCATGTGGAAGGTCGCCGAATGCGGGTCGTGGTTGAAGTCGATCGAGACGTTGGGCGCGGTGGTGTAGCCCAAAATGCCCTTGAGCTGCTGCTCGGCCGCCCGCTTCATCGCCTCGTTGATTTCCTTCACGTCGGTCTTGCGCGTCGCCACGATCTTGAGATCGACCACCGAGACGTTGGGCGTCGGCACGCGGATCGCGACGCCGTCGAGCTTGCCCTTCAGTTCCGGCAGCACCAGGCCGATCGCCTTCGCGGCACCGGTCGAGGTCGGGATCATCGACATCGCCGCCGCCCGGCCGCGATAGAGATCCTTGTGCAGGGTGTCGAGCGTCGGCTGGTCGCCGGTATAGGCGTGGATCGTGGTCATGAAGCCGGTCTCGATGCCGACGGTGTCGTTCAACACCTTGGCGACCGGGGCGAGGCAATTGGTGGTGCAGGAGCCATTGGAGACGACCAGATGATCCCTGGTCAAGATGTCGTGGTTGACGCCGTAGACGATGGTGGCGTCGGCGCTATCGGCAGGCGCGGAGACCAGCACGCGCTTGGCGCCGGCGGTCAGATGCGCGGAGGCCTTGTCCTTGGCGGTGAAGATGCCGGTGCATTCCAGCGCAATGTCGACGCCGAGCTGCTTCCAGGGCAGCTTCGACGGATCGCGCTCGGCCGAAACCTTGATCTTGCCATTGCCGAGGCTGATCGAGTCGCCATCGACCGTCACGGTGCCGGGGAAGCGGCCGTGCACGGAATCGAACCGCAACAGATGGGCGTTGGTCTCGACTGGGCCGAGATCGTTGATGCCGACCACCTCGATGTCCTTGCGGCCGGACTCGGCGATCGCCCGCAGCACGTTGCGGCCGATACGGCCAAACCCGTTTATCGCGACCCGGACTGCCATGCTGGTTTCTCCTCCAAAAGCTGATGCCATCCCCGCGAGGAAGCTCGGCCCACGGAGATTCTGACGGCGGATCGCCCGGTTCGGCCGGACGAGATCGGACTAGATGACCTCTAGCTTAGCTAGCGCTTTTTTCCGGCAATCTCAACCGTCACGCCAGGCGCTTCAGGACAGCGTTAACCGCAGCCTCGGCGGTAATTCCGAAGTGCTTGAAAAGGTCCTTGGCCGGGCCGCTTTCGCCGAAGCCATGCATGCCGATAAAAGTGCCATCCTGCCCGATGACGGCGTCCCAGCCCCAGCGCACTGCCGCTTCGATCGCCACCTTGACCGGGGCATTGCCGATGACGGCCGTTTGCCGGTCGGCCGGCTGGGCCAGCAGCAATTCGAGCGAGGGCACCGAAACCACCCGCGACGCGATGCCGCGCTCGGCCAGTTGCTTTTGGGCGGCGACCGCGATCTCGACCTCGGAGCCGGACGCAAACAGCGACACCTTGGCCTCGCCTTGCGCCGCGACCAGCTCGTAAGCGCCGTGCGCGCAGGGATTGTCGGCAGGCAGCGTGTTGCGTAGTTGCGGCAGGTTCTGGCGGGTCAGCGCCAGCACCGTCGGGCCGTCGATGCGGTTGAGCGCGAGCTCCCAGCATTCCGCCGTCTCGACCGCGTCGCAGGGCCGGAACACGCGCATGTTGGGGATCGCGCGAAGGGCGGCGAGATGTTCGACCGGCTGGTGGGTCGGCCCGTCTTCGCCGAGCCCGATCGAATCGTGGGTCATGACATAGACGACGCTGGTGCCCATCAATGCCGCAAGCCGCATCGCCGGCCGCGCATAATCGGTGAACACCAGAAAGGTCGCGCCGTTCGGGGCAAAGCCGCCATGCAGGAAGATGCCGTTCATGGCCGCCGCCATGCCGTGCTCGCGGATGCCGTAATGAATGAAGCGGCCCTTCGGCGTCTTGGCGGAGAAGTCTGTCGCCGATTTCGCCTTGTTGTTGTTGGAGCCGGTGAGATCGGCGGAGCCCGCGACAAACTCAAAAGGCATCGCTGCGGCGATCGCTTCGATCACGGCTTCGGACGATTTGCGGGTGGCGACATTGAGCGGGGTCTCCAGCAGCGTCTTCTTGTGATCGCGAAACGCCCTGGCGAGCGAAGCCGGGCGCTCGTGACGCAGCCGGCGTTCGAATTCCGCACGCTTGCGCGGACCCAGTTCGGCAAAACGCGCTTCCCACTGCTTCCGCTCGGCGGCACCGCGGCTACCCGCCTCGCGCCAGGCCTTCAGCACATCATCGGGCACCGAAAACGGCTCGAGCGAAATGCCAAGCTTTTCCTTGGCGCCCTTGAGCTCGTCGGCGCCCAGCGCCTCGCCATGCGCCTTCGCGGTCCCCGCTTTGGTCGGCGCGCCATAGCCGATCGTGGTGCGGCACGCGATCATGGAAGGCTTGTTGGATTTTTGCGCGCGCGTGATCGCAGCCGTGATCGCCTTCTGGTCCTGGCCGTCGATCAGCTCGGCAGCCCAGCCCGCGGATTTGAATCGCTTCACCTGATCGACCGAGTCCGCGAGCGACGTCGGGCCGTCGATCGAAATGCCGTTGTCGTCGTACAGCACGATCAGCTTGTTGAGCTTCCAGTGTCCGGCCAGCGCGATCGCCTCCTGCGATACGCCTTCCATCAGATCGCCGTCGGAGGCGAGCACGTAGGTGTGGTGACTGACGATCTTCTTGCCGAACTCGGCGGCCAGCATTTTCTCCGCCAGCGCCATCCCGACCGATGTCGCGATGCCCTGGCCGAGCGGACCGGTCGTGGTCTCGACACCGCTAGTGCGGAAATTCTCCGGATGGCCCGGGGTCAGCGAATCGACCTGGCGGAAGCGCTTGATCTGGTCGAGCGTCATCTGGGCATTGCCGGTGAGATAGAGCAGCGCATAAAGCAGCATGGAACCGTGGCCGGCCGACAGCACGAAGCGGTCGCGGTCCGGCCATTTCGGTTCAGCGGCGTCGAATTTCAAAAATTGCGTGAACAGGACGGTGGCAATATCGGCGGCGCCCATCGGCAGGCCCGGATGGCCGGATTTCGCCTTTTCGACGGCGTCCATCGCAAGCCCACGGATCGCATTGGCCATACGGGTGTGATCGACCTGCGTCATGATGAAAATCCGTCTGAAATGAGATGGTTGGTGGCAGTTCGCCGCATATGCGAACGGCCGTGGCATGAGGCTTGCGGCCAAGGAAAGTCAAGAGAAGTCAGGGCTGGATACCACCTCGGTTCCCGAAGTCCAAGGGAATGACAGGGCAATGAAACGCGCTGTGGATACCAAAAGTTGCTTTGCGGTGCATAGCTTTGCTGCGGCGTTGCGCTGGCCTCGCTTGCCACGTAAATTTCGTCTTCTAAACGCTTGCCGAACCGGCAGATTCTTGGCCGTCCGGCAGGCTGGAGCATGATCGGGAAAAAGCCGGCCCCGCACTTGATGCGGGGTAGTGCCGGTTTTCCGAAAAAGATCATGCTCAAACTATAAAGGGTAGAGCGGGATGACGATTCGATGAAAAGTCATCACGCTCTAACGCAAGGCCTGTGGCTAGCTGCATGAGCGATCGTTCCGTCAACAATTCCGGCCATGTCGAACCGACTTTCGTCGAGATCGACGTCGCGACGCGGCGGCTGATGAGCGCACTTGACGCGCTGGAGAGCGCGGTCGAGCGGCGGCGCGAGGCCGATCGTGACGAGAATGAACTGGCGAGCCGGATCCAGGCGCTCGGCGCCGACCGATCGCGCCTTGCCGACGAACTCGACGGGTCGCTGGTGAAATCGCGACGGCTGGAGCGCGCCAATCGCGAGATCGCCGAACGGCTCGATGCGGCGATCGGCACGATCCGCGAGGTGCTCGACGCCGGCGAGGAAACGCTGGACCTGGAGAAATCGCTGAACTCGGAGGACGAAAAGGACTTGGGGGACGAAGAGGACGACGAGGAATGAACCACATCAACGTCACCATCAACGGCCGGCAATACCGGATGGCCTGCGAGGAAGGGCAGGAGGCGCGGCTCTTGCGGCTCGCCGAAACCCTGGAGGCGCGGGTCGAATCGCTGCGCGGCAAGTTCGGCGAGATCGGCGATGCACGGCTGACGGTGATGGCGGCGCTCACCGTGTGCGACGAATTGTCCGACGCCAACAATCGCATTCGCGGCCTTGAGGAAGAGCTCGAAGGTTTGCGCGATGTCCGCGTTGCAGCCCTCGATCGCGCCAAGGCGACGCAGGCCGCGGTCGCCAATGCGCTTAACGCCGCGGCCGACCGGATCGAGCGGACCACGCAGGTCTTGAACCGCACCATCGGCGGCGGTGTCGCGATTGGGTAACCAATCCCGGCCGTTAACGCTGGCGGTTTGGTCGTATCGTGGTTACATTGGTGTCGCGAAGCTGCGTTGCGCGTCAGGAGCCATATATCCCCGGGGCCTTATCGATCCTTTAGGGAACTGTCCCTGGCCGGGTCCGTGGATCCGGACATATGGTGCCCACCTACTTTCGTAGGGAACTCCGGGATCGAGTGCTTCAACGGCATCTGTGGCTTCGCACTTTATTTTTGTTTTCCGTTTTGCGTCGGGTTGCGGGGGTACAAGGGGTACAGCTGGCATACTCTGCGAAAGCGGAGTCTCGAGTGCGCTGCGGCCTTGCAATTGGTTCACGAGCCTCTCTGGATACTGGATCACCCGCTTTCGCGGGTGATGACGACATCATATGTGGTGACGGCGGACAACGCTGCATGTCCAGCAATAACGCAACCTCATCCAAAGCCGATCTTCGCGCCGCTGCGCTCGCGACGCGCGATGCGTTCGACGACAAGCAGCGCGCCCGGGCGGCGCAGGCGATCGCCGCGCGCGGGCTGCCGATCAGAATCGCGCGCGGCACCATCGTGTCCGGTTACTCGCCGATCAAGAGCGAGATCGATCCGGTCCCGCTGTTGCGCAAGCTTGCCGCAGAGGGCGCCAGGCTCGCGCTGCCGGCGGTGATGGCGCGCGGCAAGTCGCTCGCGTTTCGCGCCTGGTCTATCGACGACAAATTGCTGCTCGGGCCGCTCGGCATCCTCGAGCCGTCGCCGGCCGCTACCGAAATCGTTCCCGACATCATGCTGGTGCCGCTGGCCGCGTTCGATACCAGGGGGCATCGCATCGGTTACGGCGCCGGACATTACGATTTCACGCTCGCGCATTTGCGCAAAGCCAAAGCCGTCACCTCTATCGGCCTTGCCTTTGCTGCACAGGAAATCGAGGCCGTGCCGGCGTTGGCGCACGACGAGCGGCTTGATTATGTGCTAACGGAAACCAAAGTGTTCGATTTCCGGAGCTAGTTTTGCGCATTCTCTTCGTTGGTGACGTCGTGGGCCGGGCAGGGCGCACTGCCGTGTCGGACCATCTGCCCGGCATGATCCGCGACTGGTCGCTCAATCTCGTCGTCGTCAATGGCGAGAATTCGGCCGGCGGTTTCGGCATCACCGAAGCCATCTATCAGGAACTGCTCGATGCCGGCGCCGACGCCATCACGCTCGGCAATCACGCCTGGGATCAGCGCGAGGCGCTGGTGTTTATCGAGCGCGCGCCCAGGCTGGTTCGGCCGGCGAATTTCCCGAAGGGAACGCCCGGCCGCGGCGCGGCGCTGATCGATACCAAGAATGGCAAGCGCGCGCTCGTCATCAACGCCATCGGCCGCGTCTTCATGACGCCGTTCGACGATCCCTTTACCGTCATCAACCGCGAGCTCGAAGCCTGCCCGCTTCATGCCGCGGCCGATGCCATCGTGGTCGACTTCCATTGCGAGGCGAGCAGCGAAAAGCAAGGCATCGGCTTCTTCTGCGACGGACGCGCCAGCCTTGTCGTCGGCACCCATACCCATGTGCCGACCGCCGATCACCAGATCCTTTCCGGCGGCACCGCTTACATGACCGACGCCGGCATGACCGGTGACTACGATTCCATCATCGGCATGCAGAAGGAAGAACCGCTGCGCCGTTTCACGACCGGCATTCCCTCGGGCCGTTTCGAGGCGGCGTTGGGCGTGGCGACCTTGAGCGGGGTTGTGGTCGAGACCGACGATGCGACCGGGCTCGCGCTCAAGATCGCGCCGGTGCGGATCGGCGGCCGGCTCGAGCCGGCGCTGCCGGGATTTTGGGTGAGGTAGCAAGCGGTACGCCGCTTGCCCCGACCGCGTATTCCGTTGCAACCAAAAACGGCGCACCATAGTCTCGTCGTCCACGGCTTGATGCCGTGGGGGAGCCGGGCTGTGGGGCATCGGGTTTGTTTCCTGACGAACTTGATTTCGGCGGTGCTGGTGGCTGCCATCGGCTTCGCGAGCAAGCACATGCCGACAAGCGCGTAGCGCTGGTGGTCGGAAATTCCGCCTACAGGAACGTCACGCCGCTCGATAATCCGAAGAACGACGCCAGGCTGATGGCCGATACCTTGCGCGGGCTCGGCTTTACGCTGGTGGGCGGAAGCGCGCAGCTCGATCTCGACAAGGCGCAATTCGACCACGCGGTGCAAAGCTTCAGCGACCAGATTCAAGGCGCGACGTCGGCTTGTTCTATTATGCCGGGCACGGCGTGCAGGTTCGCGGCGCGAACTATCTGGTGCCGGTGTCGGCCAATCCGGCGCGCGAATCCGATGTCGACTTTCAGATGCTCGATACCGTGCTGGTGTTGCGCCAGATGGAAGGCGCCGGCACCAAGCTCAACACCGTGATCCTAGCTGCCTGCCGCAACAACCCGTTCGGCGGCCGTGGCTTGCGCGGCAGCGAAGGCGGGCTGGCGCAGATGTGCGCGCCGGAAGGCACGCTGATTTCCTACGCGACCCAGCCGGGCAACGTGGCGCGCGACGGCGCCGGCGGCAACAGCTCCTACACCAAGGCCCTGGCGGAGGCGATCCGCAAACCCGGTCAAGATATTTTCCAGACCTTCAACGCCGTCGGGCTCGCGGTGAAGCAGGCGACCGCCGGATCGCAGCAGCCCTGGGTGTCGTCCTCGCCGATCGCCGGCAATTTTTACTTCGCGGGGCTGGTGGCGGCGGGCGGTCCAACGACGGCGCCGCCGCCTCTCGCTGCGGCGCCCCGGCTGCGGCTTCGATGCCGTTGCATGAAGCGGCTGCGTGCCTGGTCGGTCACGCAAAACACCACCAGCATTGCCGTGATGGAGGATTTCGTTCGCCAGTTCGGGAGCACCGTCTATGGCAGTCTGGCGCGGGCGCGCCTCGCCGAGATGAAGAAAAGCCAGTCGGCCGCGGTCACCCCAAGGCAAGTCGAGCGCGACAAGAGTCCGCTGGTCAGCGGCAAATATGACGTCGACGCCAACGGCTATGCCTCCACCTTCACCATCACGGTGACCGCCTCGACATTTTCCGGGTCTTCGCAATGGACGTGCTGTCCCGGGCCGCGGACCGATCCGATCGTGCAGGGCGTCGTTCAGAACGGAAAGATCAGTTTCATCCGCGATTGCACCGGGCAGGGTTATCCCGGCGAATGCAGGCAGGCCTAAAGCGGCTCGATCATGCAAGACGGCGCGGCCGGCCGGTGGTCGTGAACCGGAGGCGGCGGCTCCTGGACCATACGCAAGCGTTGAGCGCCGCAGCGTCGGAGCCGCTCTACAGATCGGCGCGGTGCGCTTTCACCGCGTCCTCGTTCCAATCGAGGCCGACGCCGGGCACGTCGGCAATATGAAGCATGCCGCCGCGAATGTCGTAAGGCTCTCGCAGGATCGGATCGGCCCAATCCTGCCATTCCAGCCAATGCGCGGTTTCGGTCACGCGCATCACATGGGCGGCAACTTCGGGATAAAGGTGGGTCGACATCGGAATGCCCGCGGCTCCCGCGATCGCCGCGGCTCGCAGCCAGCCGGTAACACCGCCGATGCGCATGAAGTCGGGCATCACGAGATCGCAGGCCTTTCGCTGTAACGCCGTATGCAGGTCGCGGGGGCCGTAGAAATTCTCGCCGATCTGGATCGGCGTTTTCACGTCCGCCGCGAGTTGCACATAACCGTCGAGATTGTCGTAGACGATCGGCTCTTCGATCCATGCGAGACCCATATCGTCGATCATGTGACAGCGCTGCAGGGCGTCGGCGAAGTTGAGGCCCTGGTTGAAATCGGCCATCAGCTCGATGTCGCCGCCGACGGCGGCTCTGACCGCTTCGATGGCGGCGACATCATCGCGCGCGGAATCGCGACCGAGCCGCAGCTTCAGTCCCGTGAAGCCTCCTTCATCGCGCAATGCGAGCGCGTCGGCTGCCAGCGCTTGCGGCGGCTGCAGCCAAAGGCCGTTGCTGTTATAGGCCTTCACAGGCCCGACCGAACCGCCGAGCAGGACGCAAAGCGGCACGTTGCCGGCTCTCGCGAGCGCGTCCCAGGCGGCCATGTCGAGCCCCGATACCGCGATCATGGACTGCCCCTGGTATCCGACGAAATGCAGCGACTTGCGGGCCAGATCGTAAAGCTCGGCCGGAGCGACGCGCCGTCCCTTCAACATCTCGCCGAAATCCTGCAATGCGGGAACGAGATAGCGCATGGTCTTGATGGTGTAAGGCTCGAGATAGCTGCGCCCGACGACGCCTTCTTCCGTGAACAGATCGATCAGGATCAGCGGCCAATCGGCGATGGTGGCGATTCTCGCGACGACCGGGCGCTTCAGCTTGAGTATGACAGCTCTCGCCCGGATCGATTTGAGGGTCAGTGAGGCCAATTGCATGACAAGCGCCTCCCGATTTGCCGCGCTATTTCAAGCGAGCGGCGGTCAGGCAGTCTTGCAAGCGGCGGCAGAACTGTAAATGTACTCACCGGTATACTTTTGAAACGGCGGTCCAGTATGCGCATCCAGACGGAAGAGGTCCGAACCCGCATTGTCGAAGCGGCCTATGAGTCGTTCTGGCGTCTGGGATTCAGGCGGTCGAGCGTCGATTCCATCGCACAGCGGGCAGGGCTGACCAAGCGCACGGTCTATGCGTATTTTCGCAGCAAGGACGATCTGCTCGCCGCCGTTCTGCAGCGCTATGAGGAGCTGGCGGCCGAGCGCCTCAAGCATATCGGCGACCGAATGCCGGCCGATCGCATCGGCCTGGTCGATTCGTTTTTCGGTCAGTTGAGCGGGTGGGCCGGTAACACGCCGCGCTGGTCGGGATCGGGGTTCACGCGCCTGGTGGTGGAGCTTGCCGATTTGCCCGGTCATCCTGCCCGCGCCATCGCGCGCCGCGCCAAGGCGAAGACGGAATCATGGCTCGCCGAGCGGCTGGCCGATGCGCGCGTGACCGACGCGCCAGAACGCGCGCGGGAGATCATGCTGCTGACGGAGGGCGCGATGGCGCTGACGCTGATTCACGGCGGGCGCGGCTATATCGATGCCGCCGCGCGGGTTGCGCAGCAACTCGTCAGGCGAAAATAGCTGCGCTTGCGGCGGCTACTGCGAGGCCTGCTTGCGCAACTCCGCGACGTCCTGCGCGGTCAGCTTCGATCCTTTGGCGCCGAACCGCGTCGTGACGTAGTTGGCCACCGCGGCGATCTCGTCGTCGGAATAGGCATTGCCGAACGCGGGCATCGAAATCGCGCCCGAAGGCGTGTTGCGCCTGGTGCCGGAAATCACGATCTGCGCGACATCGGTCGCGGCAGGATCGTTCACGGCCCAGGTGCCGGTCAGCGTCGCCACCGGCGAGACCGGGCTCTCGCCGCTCCAGCCATGGCAACTGACGCAGGCGCCTTCGAACACCATCTTGCCGCGCGGGTCCGCCGTGCCGCCATCCTTGTGCGAGGCGGACGCCGGCGGCGCCAGCGTTGCCGGCAGGTCGGGCGAGGTGACCGGCGGCACGCTGCGCAAATAGCCGACGAGGGCGCGGATGTCTTCCGGCGCGAACTGGCTAAAGCTTTGGTCGACCGCTTCGCCCATCGGGCCGGAAGCGGTGCCGTGGCCGGCCGCATGTCCGGTCGAGAGATAGGCGATCAGGTCGTCGTCACGCCAGCGGCCGACGCCGGTCGCCTTGTCGGAGGTGATGTTGAAGGCGCGCCAGCCGGCCGTCACTGCGCCTGCGAATTTCTGGCGGTTGTTCAGCCCCAGCGCAAGATTCCGCGGCGTATGGCATTCGCCGCAATGGGCGAGCGCTTCGGCGAGATAGGCGCCCCTGTTCCACTCCGGGCTCTTTGAGGTATCCGGCGTAAACCGCGTGTCCGGATTGAACAGCGCCGACCAGAACAACATTCCCCAGCGCTGGTTGAACGGGAAGCCAAGGGTGTTCGCGGGAGTTTCGGCGTGCACCGGCGGCAGGCTGTACAGATAGGCCTTGATCGCCAGCGCGTCGGCATCGCTGATGTAAGTATAGGAGGTATACGGCATCGCCGGATAAAGCCGCGTGCCGTCGCGGCGTATGCCGCGTTGAACCGCGTTCAGGAAATCCTGGTCGCGGTAATTGCCGATCCCGGTCTCCTTGTCCGGCGTAATGTTGGTCGTATAAAGCGTGCCAAACGGCAGCCTGATGGCGAGGCCGCCCGCATATTCTTTTCCGCCCTGGGAGGTGTGGCAGACCATGCAATCCGCCGCCTTCGCCAGATATTCGCCGCGCTCGACCAGGCTTGCCTGCGCGAGCAATGCGGGAACACCGGTGGGACTAGCGCCGCGATAATCCGCCAGCGCAACTTTCGGTCCATCCGCGAAGGCAAGCGGAAGGGGACCGCGGATGACCCAGAGGGCTGCGAGCGCCGCAATCACCACGATTGCGACAATGCTGAGCAGGTTCCGTTTACCCGCACTCATGCTTTCTTCCCCGCGATCAAGGCGCGATCGATCGGCAGCCGCCGCAAGGCGACGCCGGTTGCGGCATAAATCGCGTTGCGCAGCGCCGGCGGTCCGGCGTTGACGCCGGTCTCGCCGATGCCGCCGGGCGCCTCGCCGCTCTTGACGACATGAACCTCGATCTTCGGTGTCTGGTCGATGCGCAGCATCCGGTAGTCATGGAAGTTCGATTGCTGCACCCGTCCCTTGTCGATAGTGATCTCGCCATAGAGCGCGGCGGTCAGGCCAAAAATGATACCGCCTTCGAGCTGGGCCATGACCGTGTCGGGATTGACCGCAATCCCGGTATCGACCACCGACGTCACGCGGCGTAGATGCACCTCGCCTTGCTCGTCGACCTCGGCCTCCACGATCGTTGCAATGAAGCTCGCGAAAGACGGCTGCAGGCAGACGCCGCGGCCGACGCGCGCCGGCAGCTTCTCGCCCCAGCCGGCTTTTTCTGCCGCGAGATTAAGCACCGCCAGAAAGCGCGGCCGCGTTCCAAGCATCGAGCGGCGAAATTCGATCGGGTCCTTGCCGGCCTTGCGCGCCAGCTCGTCCATCGCACATTCAACCGCAAACACATTGTTGTTGGGGCCGACGCCGCGCCAGAACCCGGTCGGTACCGCCGGCGGTTCGGCCCGCACAAATTCGACATGGAAATTTGGAATGTCGTAGGGCATGTCGACGGCACTATCGACTGCGTCGATGTCGATGCCCTTCTGGAACGCCGGCGGCAGCCAGCGCGCCAGGATCGCCGAGCCTGCGACTTTGTATTTCCAGCCGACGATCTTGCCGTCGGCCAACGTCGCGGCAACCGTGTCGCGATAGACCGGGCGATAGACATCATGCTGGATGTCTTCCTCGCGGGTCCACACCACTTTTACCGGCCCGTCCACCTGCTTGGCGACACGGACCGCGGTGACCACCATGTCGGGCTCGAGCTTGCGGCCGAAGCCGCCGCCGAGCAGGTGATTGTTGACGATCACCTTGTCGACCGGAAGCCCGGCGGCCTTTGCCGCCTCCGACTGCACCCGGCTCACGATCTGCGTGCCGGTCCAGATCTCGCAGGAGTCCGGCTTGCAATGAACCGTGGCGTTGACCGGCTCCATCGTCGCATGCGCAAGGAACGGCAATTCGAACGACGCCTCGAACTTGTCGCCGGTCGCAAGGCCCTTGGCGATATCGCCGACGGATTTCGCCACCGCGCCGTCCTTTTCGCTGGCGGCGCGCAAATCCCGCCAGATGTCCTGCGTGCTCAACTTGGCGTTCGGACCTTCGTCCCAGTCGATCTTGAGCGCCTCAAGGCCCTTCTTGGCCGCCCACATGTGATCGCCGACCACCGCGACCAGATCGTCCAGCACGACAATCTGGCGCACGCCAGGAATCTTCTTGGCGGCGGTGTCGTCGACCTTGCCGACCTTGCCGCCGAACACCGGGCAAGCCGCAACGGTTGCGAACTTCATGTCGGGAAGGATCGCGTCGATGCCATAGACGGCCTTGCCGTTGACCTTGTCCGGCGTGTCGAGCCGCTTCAGCGGCTGGCCGATGTAAACGAAATTCTTGGGGTCCTTGAGCGCGACGTCCTTGGGCGGCGTCTGGCCGCTCGCGGCAATCGCCACCGCGCCATAAGAAAGCTTGCGGCCGCTCTCGGTGTGCGTCACTTCGCTCTTCGACGTCGTGCAGCTTGCCGGATCGACCTGCCATTGTTGCGCGGCGGCCTGCACCAGCATGGCGCGCGCGCTCGCGCCGGCGTTGCGCAGCGGCTTCCACCACGCCCGGATCGAATTGGAATTGCCGGTGACCTGAAGCCCGAACACGGGATTGCCGTAGAGCTTGTCGTTGGGTGGCGCGTGCTCAAGCATCACCTGCGATAAGTCCGCATCGAGTTCTTCGGCCAGAATCATTGGTATCGAGGTGTAGACGCCTTGCCCCATCTCGACCTGCGGCATCACCAGCGTGGTGTGCCCGGCCTCATCGATGCGGATGAAGGCGTTGGGCGCAAACTTGCCGTCGGTGACGTCAGGCGGCTGCACCGGTTCGTTGGGCGTTAGCGCGCGAAGCGGCAGATGGAATGCGAGCAGGAAGCCGCTCGCCAAACCGCCGGTCAATAAGGCGCGGCGTGAAACGGCGTCAGGGGTTCTTGCGATGATGGTCATGGCGCGCACCTCACGACTGGCGTCCGGAAGCCGCCTGCTTGATGGCGGCGCGAATCCGCACATAGGTGCCGCAGCGGCAGATATTTCCCGCCATCGCAGCGTCGATATCGGAATCGTCGGGGTTAGGCGTCGCCGCGAGCAGGGCTGCCGCCGACATGATCTGGCCCGATTGGCAATAACCGCACTGGATCACTTCAAGATCGAGCCAGGCTTTCTGCACCTTCGCGCCGGCGGGCGTAGAGCCAACGCCCTCGATGGTGGTGACGGCGCGGTCGCGCACCGTGCTGACCGGCAACACGCAGGAACGCACCGGCTTGCCGTCGATATGCACCGTGCAGGCGCCGCATTGCGCGATGCCGCATCCGAATTTGGTTCCGGTCATTCCGAGGATGTCGCGCAAGACCCAGAGCAGCGGCATGTCGGGGGGAGCGTCGAAGAATTTGGGTTCGCCATTGATGGTCAGCGTTATTGCCATAACCGCCTCCATTTCAACGGCCGCGGGCAGCGGACACGTTGGCGACGTCAAGAAACCATATCTCACCGGCCTGCGCCATCGCAGATATCGACCACGGCCATCACGCAATCGTACGAAATGATGGCGTCGTTTTGAGCCACTCGATTATGACGGGCGTTATCTCAGTCAAGCGACAGTATTTCAGTCAATCCCGACATGCCTACCGGCCAGACGGCCGGGCAATCATGCCGGCTGGCGACAATGTCAATATTGTTGTGATTTTGGCGAGGCGCGCTGATCGGTTTCGGCAGGCCTGCTCAGGACTGGCGAAAGCCCATGCGGAACGCGCCCCATATGCGTGGGGAGATAGCCGCCCTTGGCCCAGGCGACGCAAAACACGATGCGCGGATCGGACTTCTGGATCGGATCCTGGATCGGCGGCAGGATGCGGTCGGTGAACTCGACATAGTTGGTGAGGTCTGCTTGGGGCTGGTACCCGGAATCTCGCGGCAATTCTCGTCCATCAATTGAGCGAGGCTGACCTCGCCGCGCGCAATCGCCGCTTCGAACGCATCCGAAATCCTCTTTGCGGTGTCGACGACCGCGCGGATCAAGGGCGCGTCGGAGGTTTCGACGCCGCGGTCGGCGATCATCGCGACCAGCGCCTCCGAAACGTCGAGCAGTTTCGCGACCCGCTCGCCGGCGTTCTTCAGGTCGTTCGACGACAGGTCGACGCCCTTGGCGAGGTGGCCGAGTTCCTCGATCACCATGTCGCAATGCGCGAGATTGGAGGTGGCGGCTTTTGCCACGCCGTCGATCTCCCGGCCGACGGAAGTAAAACCTTCCTGGACGCGGACGATGAAGCCTTGAATCTGCTCGGCGCCTTCGCCGGCGCTCTTGGCGCGCAGCGAGGCGTCGCTGCTCTGGCCGATCAGATTGCGACCTGGCCGTCGAGGTCGCGAACGGTATCGCCGATCAGATGGGTCGCCTTCCGTGTTGCTTCGGCAAGCATTTTCACCTTCGCGGGCGACGACGGCAAAACCCTTGCCCGCTTCGCCGGCACGCGCCGCTTCGATGGTCGCATTGAGCGCCAGCAAATTGGTCTGTTTTGCGATCGCCTCGATCGATCCGGATTACCTTCGCAACCTGCGCCAGCGCGCTGCCGACGGCGCCCAGCCTGGTTTCGATGCAGCCGACCGCTTCGACCAGTTCGGAGATATGCTTGACCGCGGTGTCGACCACAGCGCGCGATTGGGTGATTTCACCGACGGCCTCGGAAGTGGCTGTCTGCACCGCCTAAGACGCGTTGGCGATATTGTGGTTGGCGGAGACCATCGTCTCGGCGGTCTTTTGCAGATGCCCGAACCGCTCGGACTGGGCCAATCCCGCTGCGCCACTTCCTGCACATTGCCGGCGACGTCGGCGAGCTCGACCCCGAGGCCGCCGATTTTGTTGGCGAGCCGATCGACCAGCCGCTCGCTCGCCGAAGGAACGATTGCCGCCGTCTGCAGATTTGAAGGCTTCGCGTTCATAGCTTGAATGCGGTACGGAAACCGCCCCAGTGTCGCCCCTGGACGCGGATCGGCACATCGATCTCGCGCATCATGATGGTCTTGCCGTTGCCCATGTCGCGGGCATAGCTCTGGATCAGGAAGGAGCGTTGGTTGCGTCCGGCGGCCAGCCCCGCGGGATCGTTGAAGATGCGGCGGTTGCGGCAGTTGGCGGTGTTATAGCCGACGTCGCCGGGACGCTGCGGATGCGAGTAGACCTTGTTGTGCACCGGCAAATAGCCGTTGCGGTCGATCATGACGCAGAACACGATGCGCGGGTCCTTGGCCAGGAACGCTTCCTGGAACGGCGGCAGCGCGCGACCGGCCCAATCGAGAATCCTGGTGCGGTGCTGGAGCGGGTTGGTGCCCGGTATCTCGACGTAATCGGTGTCGAACATGTCCTCGATGGAGATGGCGCGGCTTGCCACCGCATCCTCGAAAATCCTGGTCAGCGCGGTGCCGGCCTCCAGCGCGCGTGACGAATTCGGTATTCTCCTCGCGGATCGACCACAATTTGTCTTCGATCTTTTCTTTCAGTTGCGCATCCGGCACCTGGAACGTTGCCGACGCGCCCGCCTTGGCGTGTTCGGCGATCCGCAAGCTGCACCCTCCGACGTCCTGCAGCGTGGCGGTGAGGCCTTGGTTCAGCGGCAGCTTCTCGCCGTCGGATCCGGAGATCAAAACGCCTTCCATCGAAATTTCATAGACCGGTACCATGATGGCGCCGCGTGCTGCTTCGATCTCAATCTTGAGGTGGCAGGGCAGCCGTTCGTGCTTGCGCCGATCTTCGCCCTCGCCCTGACGCAGCAGCACCGCGCTGCGCGACTTCAATTTCTGTGCGAAAGTAGCGACGGCCTTGCCGGCGCTGGCGACGCTCTCGCCATGCGCTTCGGACTCCCTGGTAGCAACGCCGATTTCGCTGGCGCTGTCGCCGACCGAGACGATGAAGCTCGAGGCGGAAGCCGCGTTTTCCGACATCGCGCTGGTGGTCCGGTTCTGCTCCGCCACCGCGCCGTTGACGTTCTCGAAGACCGGGCGGATCGCCTCGATCGCCTGCGAAATCCGCATCACCGCCTCCGCCGAGCCGCGGCGTCCTTTTGCAGCGCCTCGATCTTCTTGGTGATTTCTTCCGTAGCGCTCTGGGTTTGCACAGCGAGCGCCTTTACTTTGGTGGCAACCACGGCGAAGCCGCGCCCGGCCTCGCCGGCCCGGGCCGCCTCGATGGTGGAATTGAGCGCGAGCAGCGTGGTTTGCCGGGCGATCTGCGCGATCAGATTGACGACATTGCCGATCGCGGCCGAGGATTCCCGCAAGCGGTCGGCATTGGCGCGGGCTTCCCGGGCGGCGGCGCTGGCCTGACCGGCGAGCTTGCCGGCGTCGCGCACCTGCGCGCCGATGCCTTGCGCCGATTGCGTGAACTTGTCGGCGGCTTGTGCGAAGGTGGTCGCGGTACCCTGGGCATCGCTGGTTCGCCCGGTCAGCGCGTCGGTGCGGGCGCGGATCGTGGACAGGGTCGCCGCCGTTGCTTCCGCGACCGCGTTGGCCGCGCGCTCGAGCTGGCGGATCATCGCGCCAAGTTCGAGTTCCAGGAGCTCCAGGATTTCCTTGGCGGAATCGCTCTCGGCGGCAGCCGGAGCATCGGTAGCGACAGCCGCCTTCGCCGCCGCAGGCTCAGAGACAGGAAACGAATGGGGGCATCCTCTCACCTCGGCGTGAAGTGAATGATTGCCTCATATTCCGGCAGGCGGGCACGACGGTCATACCCAAAAACCCGCCGAACCTTTGATTTCGGTCATTTCCGGGCCTATAAGGCCGCGCTTTCCACCCGGTATCATTCCGGACGAATCCCAAAGAGACCCGTATGGCCGGCCATTCCCAATTCAAGAACATCATGCACCGCAAGGGGCGGCAGGATGCCCAGAAGTCGAAGCTGTTCGGCAAGCTGGCCCGGGAAATCACGGTTGCCGCCAAGTTAGGCACCCCGGACCCCGCGATGAACCCGCGGCTGCGGGCGGCCGTGGCCGCGGCGCGGCAGGAAAACATGCCGAAAGACAATATCGAGCGCGCCATCAAAAAGGCGCTCGGCGGCGAGGGCGAGAACTATGACGAGATCCGCTACGAAGGCTATGGCCCGGGCGGCGTTGCGGTCATCGTCGAGGCTTTGACCGACAACCGCAACCGCGCGGCATCCGATATCCGCTCCTACTTTACCAAATCCGGCGGCAATCTCGGCGAAACCGGCTCGGTCGCCTTCATGTTCGATCGCACCGGCATTATCGAATACGACCAGAGCGTCGCCTCCGACGACGCCATGCTGGAGGCGGCGATCGAGGCCGGCGCGGACGATGTGATCTCAAGCGAGAGCGGGCACGAAATCTACGCCTCGCAGGAAAGTTTTCGCGAGGTGGCGAAAGCGCTGGAGGCGAAGTTCGGCGAGCCGCGCAAGGCGGCGCTGACCTGGAAACCGCAAAATACGGTCGCGGTCGACGACGAGGCCGGCGAGAAGCTGTTGAAGCTGATCGACCTTCTGAGCGAGCACGACGACGTCCAGAACGTTTACGCCAATTTCGAGGTTTCCGACGCGCTGATGGCGAAAATCGGCGGGTGAGTTAGCCGTCGTCCCACACTTTACGGTTGTCGCCTGGCTTGACCGGGCGATCCAGTAACACGTGAAGTCGAGGTTCCCACACAGCTGCCGCGGCGTACTGGATCCCCGCTTTCGCGGGGATGACGTTCTGTTTCTGTTTCGCCCGCAACGGTCAGGCGTTATCACTGAACCCATGACATCCCAGCCGATTCGCCCGTCCGTCCGAATCATCGGTATCGACCCCGGCCTGCGCCGCACCGGCTGGGGCGTGATCGAGATCGAGGGCAACCGGCTTCATTTCGTCGGCTGCGGCTCGGTGGAACCGCCGGATAGCCTGCCGTTGGCGAACCGTCTGCTCGCAATCCATGAGGGTCTTGCCGCGGTGCTCGGCGACTTCAAGCCTGCGGAGGCTGCCGTCGAGCAGACTTTCGTCAACAAGGACGGCGTGGCCACGCTGAAGCTTGGCCAGGCCCGCGGCGTTGCCATGCTGGCGCCGGCGATGCTCGGTATCTCGGTTTCCGAATACGCACCCAACCAGGTGAAGAAGACCGTGGTCGGCGCCGGCCACGCCGACAAGCACCAGATTTCCGTGATGCTGAAGATCCTCCTGCCCAAGGCCGAACCGAAATCGCCCGACGCCGCCGACGCGCTGGCGATCGCGATTACGCACGCGCATCATCGCCAAAGCGCCACGCTGCGGCTGAAAGTCGTCGGCATATGATCGGCAAGCTGAAAGGCCTGATCGACTCCTACGGCGAGGATTTTGTCATCCTCGATGTCGGCGGCGTCGGCTATCAGGTGCATTGCTCAGGCCGCACGCTGCAGGCTCTGCCTGCACCGGGCGAGGCCGCGGTGCTGTCGATCGAGACTTATGTGCGCGAGGACCAGATCAAGCTGTTCGGCTTCAAGAGCGACACCGAGCGCGAATGGTTTCGCCTGTTGCAGACGGTGCAGGGCGTCGGCGCCAAGGTAGCGCTCGCCGTGCTCGGTACCTTGCCGCCGGCAGAGCTTGCGAATGCGATCGCGCTGCGCGACAAGGCCTCGGTCTCGCGCACGCCCGGCGTCGGCCCGAAAGTCGCCGAACGCATCGTCACCGAGTTGAAGGACAAGGCGCCTCACTTCGCCAATGTCGATCCGGCACTGGTCCGTCTCTCCGGCGCGCTCGATGATCAACGCGCGCCACGCCCGGTGACGGACGCGATCTCGGCGCTGGTCAATCTCGGTTACGGTCAGCCGCAGGCGGCTGCCGCCATCGCGTCGGCCTCGCGCAGCGCCGGTGAAAATGCCGAGACCGCGCAGCTCATCCGGTTGGGCCTGAAGGAACTGGCGAAGTGAACCCGCCGTCTCGCATCGTCACGCCCGAGCGCCGCACCGAAGATACCGGTGACACGGCGCTGCGTCCGCAGCTGCTGTCCGAATTCGTTGGCCAGGCGCAGGCGCGCGCCAATCTTGCGGTCTTCATCGAGGCCGCGCGCAAGCGTAACGAGGCGCTGGACCACGTGCTGTTCGTCGGTCCACCCGGTCTCGGCAAGACCACGCTGGCGCAGATCGTCGCGCGCGAACTTGGCGTCGGCTTTCGCGCCACCTCGGGTCCCGTGATCGCCAAGGCAGGCGACCTCGCCGCTCTGCTCACCAATCTCGAAGAGCGCGATGTGCTCTTTATCGACGAAATCCATCGGCTCAGTCCGGCGGTGGAAGAAGTGCTGTATCCCGCGATGGAGGATTTCCAGCTCGATCTCATCATCGGCGAGGGGCCGGCGGCACGTTCGGTCAAGATCGAGCTGGCAAAGTTCACGCTGGTCGGCGCCACCACGCGCGCCGGGCTATTGACCAATCCGCTGCGCGACCGTTTCGGCATTCCGGTCCGGCTCAATTTTTATACCGAGGAGGAACTCGAAAAGATCGTCAGCCGCGGCGCCCGCGTGCTCAAGATCGGCGTGACAAGCGACGGCGCCAACGAGATCGCGCGCCGCGCCCGCGGCACGCCGCGCATCGCCGGACGGCTGTTGCGTCGGGTGCGGGATTTTGCCTCCGCTGCGAATGCCGCCTCGATCGACCGCGCCATCGCCGACCACGCGCTGAGCGCGCTGGAAGTCGATGCCGCGGGTCTCGACGCCATGGACCGGCGCTATCTCACCACCATCGCCATGAATTACGGCGGCGGCCCGGTCGGCGTGGAGACCATGGCGGCGGCGCTGTCGGAGCCGCGCGATGCGATCGAGGACATCATCGAGCCCTATCTCATCCAGTGCGGCTATCTGCAGCGCACCCCGCGCGGGCGGCTCTTGACCTCGCACGCCTTCCGCCATCTCGGCCTCACTGAACCCGCGCGCGACCCGGCGCAATTCGGATTGTTTGGCGGTAACGAGGACGAGTGATGGACGCCGGTACGATCAGAATCGTCGAGGCGCTGATACGCGATGATGCGGGCCGGGTGCTCCTGGCGCGCAAGCGCGGCACGGCGGCTTTCATGCAGCCGGGCGGCGGGCGTGATCCCGGCAAAGACGACATCGCCGCGCTCTCGCGCGAAATCGCGGAGGAACTCGGTTGCCACCTGGTCCCCGCCTCGATCCAGCCCCTCGGCGAGTTCGACGCCATCGCAGCCAACGAACCCGGCTGGCGGCTACAGGCTAGCCTGTATGAAATCGACGTGGCCGGTGAGATCGCGCCGGGCCGGGAGATCGATGCGACGATCTGGATCGATCCGGCGGCGCCTCCCGATATTCATCTCGCGCCGCTGACACGCGACCATGTCCTGCCGCTGGCGGCCACGACAAGGGTTGCGGGCGATGCCCGGTGAGATGTCGTTCCGCGACGGCGAGATTCGCAACGGCCGCCACCACATGCAGGTCCGCGTCTACTATGAGGATACGGATTTTAGCGGGATTGTGTATCACGCCAACTATCTGCGCTTCATGGAGCGCGGGCGCACCAACCATCTGCGGCTGATGGGCGCCGAACAACATGCGCTGTTTGCGGAAGCCCAGGCCGAGACGCCGGGTTTCGCCTTTGTGGTGCGCTCGATGCAGATCGATTATTTGAAGCCCGCGCGCATGGACGACATTCTTGACGTGGTGACCTGGCCGGTCGCGGTGAAGGGCGCTTCGATCACGCTCGCGCAGGAAGTGCGGAAGGCCGGCGATGTGCTGGTCAAGGCCGAGGTGCGCGTCGCCTTTATCAGCGAGGGCAAAGCCCAGCCAATCCCGAAAGCGCTGCGGACGCTGTTGAAGGCTGATTTGATTTAAAGCGCTTTCAAGCGAAGTGGGCACCGGTTCGCGTTAAGAAAAACGCGTCAAAACAAAAAAGCTGGAGCCGATCGGCCGATAGGCGAGGCGCCATCGACTTATCACAGTCCGTTGCTAGACTTATGGCCTCATCAAAATCCGAGGTCACCATGTCGCGCCCGCCGCTGCCGCCGTTCACCCGGCAAACCGCCGCCCAGAAAGCCCGCATGGCGGAGGACGCCTGGAATTCCAGGGATCCCGAACGGGTCGCGCTGGCCTATACCGAGGACAGCCGCTGGCGTAACCGTTCGGAGTTCTTCCAAGGCCGTGCCGCGATCGTTGCCTTCCTGACCCGCAAATGGGCGAAAGAACTGGACTATCGGCTGATCAAGGATCTCTGGGCCTTCGACGGCAATCACATTGCCGTGCGCTTTCAATATGAGTGGCACGACGCTACCGGACAGTGGCATCGCTCCTATGGCAACGAG
>Ga0213853_11334240_pt1 | contig 22129 bp, 3 predicted proteins | sample ABR_2016_MetaT_FD_164456 | JGI IMG/M metagenome (GOLD analysis project Ga0213853, IMG submission 164456) | Metatranscriptome of freshwater sediment microbial communities from post-fracked creek in Pennsylvania, United States - ABR_2016... | ecosystem: Environmental > Aquatic > Freshwater > Creek...
CCTTCGGCATCCTCGCGAGCCACGACCACAGCCTGCGCGATCGCAGGATCCTGTTGCAGCACATTCTCAATCTCGCCAGGCTCTACGCGGATGCCCCACACCTTTATCTGTTGATCGACGCGGCCACGGAAAACAAGCTGGCCGTCCCTGCCCCACGCGGCACGATCACCGGTCCGGTAGAGACGCTCGCCGGGCGTCCGCGCATATGGATGGGCGACGAAACGCTGGGCGGTCAATCCAGGGCGCTTCCAATAGCCGCGCGCCAGACCAATGCCCGCCACATACAGCTCGCCTGGAACCCCGGGAGGACAGGGCCTCAGCCACGGATCGAGCACGTAAACCTGTATGTTCGCGATCGGCAGTCCTATTGGTGCCGGACGCTCTCCTGCCAGTGTGCGGCTCATAGTGGCGCAAACGGTGGCTTCCGTAGGCCCGTAGGCGTTTGTCGCGCGGCAGCGCGTTGCCCATGTCTCCGCAAGCGCGTCGGGACACGCTTCGCCGGCAAGAATGATCGACTGCAGCGTCTCCGCGCTCGTGAGCGAAAGCGTCTTGAGCACCGTGGGCGTGAAAGTTGCATGCGTAATCCGCTCGCGGGCGATGAGGCGATCGAGCGCTTCTCCTGACCGCTCGTGCTGACCGGCAACCACCAGTGTCGCGCCGCTGCACAACGTCATCGCCAGCTCTGAGACCGCGGCATCGAAGGACCACGAAGCGAGCTGGAGAACACGGCTGTCTTTGTTGATGCCGCAATGGAGGCTTTGGGCGCGGGCGAGATTGGGGATTCCGGCATGCGTCACCGTTACGCCCTTGGGAGTGCCCGTGCTCCCCGAGGTGTAAATCACGTAGGCAGGATGCCCGGAGCGCAGCGGCGTGGAGCGGTCCGCATCGGTGGGAGCCGCGGCCGGCAGCATGGCATAGCCAGGCGCGGCTTCAAACTCGTCCAGGCAGATGGCCCGCTCGCGAGCATCCGGCGGCAACCGGTGGAGTAGAGAGCCGCCAGTTACAACACATGCGGGCGCCACATCGTCGAGCAGCCACGCCAGCCGAGAGGTGGGCGTGTCACTGTCGAGCGGGATAAAAGCCGCCCCCGCTTTCAACGTGCCAAGTACAGCCGCTACCTGAGCGGCGCCCCGCTCCAGATGTAGCGCGACGCGGTCCTCAGGGCCAATGCCGGCCATGATCAACCGCCAGGCAAGCCGATTGGCCCGGGCCTCGATCTCCGCATAAGTCCATGCCTCATCGCCGGAGACAACTGCGATGCGGCCTGCTGCAATCGCGGCCTCTTCTTCAAAGAGATCCACGAGAGTCTCGGTCTGCGCGGCGGAAGATGTGTGGACGGCCTCCAGGAACTGCAGCCGTTCCTCTGCGCTCAGTACAACCATCCGACTGACAACCGTCATTGGAGCCTGGGCTATTAGCTCAAGCAGGCTGTACAACCGCGCCGCCACGGTTTCAGCTTCCGCGCTGCGGAACACGTTGGCATCGTAATGAATGCGCAGGCCGAGCTGCGGGCCTGGCAGGGCCGCGAGACTTAACGGATAGTGATTGCTGTTATGGCCGTGGATGGCGGTCAGCGGCAGATCCTCAGCCGTCCTTGCGGGCTCGATGCGGTCGACCGGATAGTTCTGATAGGTGAAAAGCGTATCGAACAACGGCTCTGAATCCAGCAACTGGTGAATCTCAGCGAGCGACAGGTGGTGGTGCGGCAGAAGAGCAGCCTGCTCTCTCTGCAGGCGCTGCATGAACGCGATCATCGGCTCATCCGGCCGGAAGCGCGCCCTCACGGGTGTGGTCGTGATTACGAGTCCGAGCATCTGTTCGATGCCTGGAACCGGCGCATGCCGGCCCGACGTCACCATCCCGTAAACCACGTCGGTGGAGTTGGTGAGGCGTGACAGCAGAATTGCCCAGGCAGCCTGCAGCACGGTTGCCAACGTCAAGCCATGCTGGCGCGCCAACTGCTCAAGCTGTGCCGTCAGGCTTTCGGTCAGCATCGCGTCGTGGTGAGCCTGCCGGCTTGGAGCGTTGGTCGGCAGCGAGGGCGCAACCCGCGTCGGTCCATCCACGCCGGTAAGATATTTGCGCCAGGCGTCGCCCGCGGCCGTCTTGTCCTGCTGCTGCAGCCAGGCAAGATAGGTGGAAAACTCCGGCGGCGAAGTCAGCCCGGATGGGTCGTCGCGATAGCAGGCGAGCAGATCCTGTACCAGCACGGAGCCCGACCAGCCGTCACCCAGCAGATGATGCTGGGTAAGCAGTAAGCGGTGGCGATCCGGTGCAAGGCGAAGCAGAGTGGCACGGATGACCGGGGCCCGCTCGAGCGAGAAGCGGATTTGCCGATCCTCGCGCTCGAGCTCAAGCGCGCGCATGTCGCATGCCTCGCGATCAAAGCCGGTCAGATCGTGATACGCCCACGGGATAGGGCACCGCCGGTGCACAAGTTGAACCGGCTGGCCGCGACGGGTTGTAGCGAAGCTCACCCGCAGGGACGCGTGGCGGTCAAGGACCGCGTCAAGCGCACGGCGCAGCCGCGATGCCGACAACGTCCCCTCCAGATCGAACAGCATCTGGACCAGGTACGGATCTTCCCCTGCGCGGTCGTACTGCGAATGGAAGAGCAGGCCTTCCTGCACCGGCGTGAGTGGCCACACATCCTCCACTTCCGCCTGCTCGGAGCAGAGACGCTCCTGGTCTTCGGGATCGAGCGCGACCAGCGGTCCATTGGCTGCCGGGTTGGGCGGTGCAGCGTCGGCGGAGCGTTTAGCGGCATCCGCAAGATCTCCCACGACAGGATGGAGAAATATCTCTCGCGGCGACAGTTGCAGGCCGCGCTCGCGAACCAGGGCCACCAGCCGGATCGCCGTAATACTGTCGCCGCCAAGATGAAAGAAGTTGTCGGCCAGTCCGATGCGGTCGATGTGCAGCAGCCCGGCAATGAGATCGCAGACCAGCCGATCAACAGGATGCGCCGGCTCAGCGTAGCCGTCCAGCTCTCCGGTTGTCTCGGGCAGCGGAAGAGCGTTGCGATCCAGCTTGCCGTTTGCCGTGAGCGGAAGGCTGTCGAGCACGACAAACTCCGCCGGCATCATGTAGTCAGGCAGCGCGGCGGCGGCGGCGGCCCGCAGCGCGCCGGCGTCCGGCTTCGCGGCTCCATCGGACTCCTGCAATACGACGTAGGCAACGAGCCGCGTGGTTTCCGCCAGGCGCTGGACCAGGGCCACGGCGCGCCGCACGCCCGGATGCGCGAGAAGCGCAGCTTCAATCTCACCCAGCTCAATCCGGAAGCCGCGAATCTTGATCTGCTGGTCGTCACGGCCGAGGATCTCAAGGTTTCCGTCTGGACGATAACGCCCAAGATCGCCGGTGTCGTAAAGCCGTTCCCCGGTGCGCGGGTCTGTCACGAAACGCGCCCGCGTCTGGTCGGGGTCATTCCAGTACCCCATGGCCAGTCCCGCGCCTGCAATGAACAGCCGGCCGACGGTGTGCACCGGGCATGGCGTGAGATCGGCTTTCAGCACATGCCATTCCTGATTCCGTAGCGGCTTACCGTACGGGATGCTGACCCATGCCGGATCTACCTGCCCGATGGGGTAATAGATCGACCATATGGACGCTTCGGTGGCGCCGCCCAGGCTGTACAGACGCATGTGCGAAACTACCTCGCGCAAGCGATCGGGAAGTGAGACGGGGATCCAGTCGCCGCTCATCATACACAGCCTCAGGCTGGCGAGCAGCGTCGGTGCCTGTGCGCCGGCGGCGGCCAGGATCAGCTCGACAAATGCCGGCACTGAATCCCAGAGGGTCACGCCGTAACGATCGACCGCTTCGGCCCACACGATGGGATGCTGATGACCGCGCGGTTCAGGAACAACGACGGTTCCTCCGGCCCCGAGGATGCCGAAGAGATCGAAGATCGAAAGATCGAAGGCAAGGGACGAGACCCACAGCAGCCGGTCGGAAGAGGTGAGCTCGAAGCGCTCGATCAGATCCGCCAGCGTGTTGCGCGCGGCGCGATGCGCGATGGCCACACCCTTCGGCGTGCCGGTGCTGCCGGAAGTGTAGATCACATAGGCCAGATCGTCCGGTGCAGCGGTTCGCGGCAGTCGCGGCGTATCAGTGCCGGTCAGGGGAGAATGCTGGACCTGCAGGCACAGGATTCCTTCGGCCCAGGAGTGCTCCATGATGGTTGCATCGTTCGTGAGTGCGACGCGTACGCCTGCCTGCTCGAGGATTCTCCGGATCCGTGCATCGGGCTGGTCGGCAGCGACCGGTAGAAATGCGCGACCGCTCTCGAGAATCCCGAGGGCCGCAATAATCTGCGCACTGTTCTTTTCCATGACGATGGCAATCAGCCGGTCAGAGGGCAGAAGAACGGTATTCAGCCGATGCGCAAGCTCGAGAGCGCTGTGGGTGAGTTCCGCGAAGGTGAGCGTTCCGGATTCGGCGATGACGGCAATCCCATCAGGGGTTGCAGCCGCGGCCGCGAAGACCGGCTCGTGCAGAAGGTCGTCGGGCAGCGGCCCCAGCGTATGGTTGATGCGCGCGGCGAGCGCCTTTTCCGCATCCGGAACCAGCGAGCGGTCGGTTGCCTCCCACGCCGACGAGGAATCGGCGAGCGTCTGCAGCAGTCCGATGTGGGCCGCGAACATTGAGTCGAGCAGTCCTTCAGGAAACAACGCCGTGGGCGCATCCCAGTCGATGCAAAGTCTGCCGTCGCTCTCGTAAACCTTGTTGTCGAGCCAGGTCTGCGGCGTCTGCGTAATGCTGTAAGCGACCTCGACGAAATCTTCGGGCAGCATGACCGACTCCTCGTCAAGCATGCTGGTAAAGACCACCGGCAGCAGCCCGGCACGAGGGTCGCCGGCGCTCTGCGCGATCATGCGTTGAACCTCGACGCCGGTCAGATTGCGATGGTCGAGGTCGGCAGCCATCTGGCGCTGCTGCGTGTGGGCGCGGTCGTAGAATGAGCCGCGAGTGGCGCCGCGAATTTCAAGCGGCAGGAGGCTGGTGAACACTCCGAGCATGGTCGCCACGTCAGGATGCACCAGCCGTCGATCCGCAACCGTGACGTTCAGCGTAAAGTCATCGGCGCGCGCCCAGGTGCCGACCGTTTCGGCATAGGTAGTAAGCAGCACAGCCGCCGGTGTAAGGCCGGCCGCCGCGGCCCGCGCCTTGAGCTGTGCCCAGGATGCGGAGTCCAGATGCGCACGATGTCTTCCGAAGCGCGGGTCCTCGAGGCGGGCGGGATCGACCGCAAGCGGCAGCGCGGGCGCGGGAGGCAGCGTGTCGATGCGCGCCGTCCAGTAGGCGCGCGCCTCCTCGGTGTCGAGCGTCTGCATATGCAGCACGTAGTCCCGGAACGTAACGCGCGCGGCCGGCTCCGCATCCGGCTGCCGGCGTCCTTCGTAAAGATCGAAGACCTCCTGAAAGAGATGGTGGAGGCTCTCGCCGTCAAGCATGAGCGCATCGAGGCTGAGGTGCAGGCGCCAGTCATTTTCGGCAACGCGAGTGATTCGCACATCGAAGAGCGGCCACTGGCCGCTCGGCAGAACCTGGTGCGACATGCTGTCGCGTATGGCGCGAACGCTGTCTTCCGCCGTGTCTTCTCTCACCTCGCTAGCATCGAGGAACGGAATGACAAACGGCGGAACCGTCTCGAGTATCCGTTGATTTCCGTCCTCCCCGACTACGGCGCGGAGCATCGGATGCCTGGCGATGACGCTTCGCCATGCCTCGGTCAACCGGGCCACATCGAGCTTGCGGAAGCGGAACTCCTCGTAAATATGGCATGCAACGTCGCCCAGCGCGAACAGCCGCTGCCGCCCCAGCCAGTAGGCTTCCTGGACCGGCGTCAGCGGAAAAGGCTCGTACGTCTCTGCAGGCTTCGGGACGATCGACCGCTCTTCGGCGGCCGGTGCCAGCATCTGCACGGCGCGCGAAAGATCGCCAATGACCGGCGTGTCAAATATTGTGCGCAACGGCAGATCGCGACCGTAGCGCACCCGTATCTGGGCTACGAGGCGTGTTGCGAGAAGCGAATGGCCGCCAAGATGGAAGAAGTGATCACCAAGCCCGACGCGAGGGATTCCCAGCAGCTCCGCGACGAGCATGGAGAGCAGGCGCTCTTCGTGCGATTGCGGCGGCACATAGGCGGCAACAAGACCCGCTTCGCGTGGCGCCGGCAGGGCGGCGCGGTCGAGCTTGCCGTTATGCGTGAGCGGAAGCGAGTCCAGCACCACGAAAGCCGTGGGCACGAGCGCTTCCGGAAGCCGCGCCACCAGTCTCTGCCGCAGCGCATGCAGGTCCGGCTGAGGCGAGGCATCAGCGTTCTGCCGGTTCGGCACCAGGTATGCGACCAGGTACGGCTCGCCCCGCTCGTTCTTCCGCGCAAGCACGGCCGCCTGGTCAATGCTCATGTCCTCCAGGAGCGCCGCTTCAATCTCGCCCGGCTCTACACGGAAGCCGCGGATTTTAAGCTGCTGGTCGGCGCGGCCATGAAAGCGAAGATTGCCTTTCTCGTCCAACGCTGCCAGGTCGCCACTGCGATAGAGCCGTTCGCCGGGTTCGACCGCGAACGGGTTAGCAATGAACCGCTCCGCCGTCAGCGCCGGGCGTTGCCAGTAGCCACGCGCAAGACTTTGCCCCGCGATATAGAGCTCGCCAGTCACTCCGACCGGGCAAGGCTGCAGCCCTTCATCGAGAACATACACGCGAGCGTTGGGATACGGTCGTCCGATGTGCACATCGTCCGCCGACACTTCCCCGGCGGTCACGCCGACAGTGGTTTCCGTGGGGCCGTATTCATTGATGATCTGCACTCCGGGCGAAGCGGCTTTCAGTGTGGCGATGTGCGCCGGCGTTAGCGCTTCCCCACCGACGATCACCACGCGCAATTCGGAAGCCGCCGGTGACTGTGGTCCGATAAGCGCAATATGCGACGGGGTGAGCTTGACTGCCGTCGCCGTCGCGGCGGGACCAACGACGGCGTCGAGTGCCTCGGCAGGCAGCCCGGGTGTCACAATCGTGATTTCCCCGCCGCTGCAGAGAGGCGCGAAGAGGGTGGTGAGCGTAAGGTCGAAGACCGGCGAGGTGAAAAGCGGGATGCGCGCAGCCGCGTCGCCCAGGACATTGCGGGTGACCGTGTCGATGTAGCGTCCAATGCTCCAATGCGTGATCATGACGCCTTTCGGCTTGCCGGTGCTACCCGAGGTGTAGATCACGTAGGCGGGATGCTCTCCGTGCAGCGGCAGCGCCCGGTCGGCATCGCGTAGCGCGGCTGTCGGCATCGCGGCGAGCTCGCGGATGACGGCGGGTGAATCGATGCATCGCATACGAACAGAACAGCCGTCGAGGCGATCGCGCAGCGAAGCAATGGTGAGCACCTGCTGCGGTCGAGCATCCGAGAGCATCCAGGCGAGCCGCTCAGCCGGATGGTTTGGATCGAGCGGCACATAGGCAGCGCCCGTCTTGAGAACGGCCAGCGTCGCAATCACCAGCTCGGGCGAGCGCTCGAAGCACAGCGCCACGCGATCCTCAGGACCGATCCCGTCCGCACGCAGGCTCCACGCCAGTTGATTGGCGCGCCGCTCGAGATCCGCGTAGGTCAACGACTCCCCTGCTCCCCAGGTGACTGCCACCGTTTCGGGCGACCTGGCTGCCTGCCCTTCAAACATCTCCGCGAGGGTGGCATTCGGCGCCGGTCTCGTAGTCGCATTGAAGTCGTGAACAACGCGCTGGCGCTCGCCGGGCAGAAACAACTCCAGCCGGTGCAGCGGCAAGCTGGGCTCCGCCGCAACCTGTCGTATCAGGCGTTCCAATCGCGCGCCGAGGCGGGCAGCCGTCCGGTGATCGAAAAGATCTTCAGCATATTCGAGCGCGATCTCCAGTCCCGACGGCCTCCCGTGCAAATCTTTCTTTTCCGTGAATATGCACGAGAGGTCGAACTTCGTATATCGCAATGTCAGATCCAGCCGCTCAGCGGCGAGTCCCGGCAATGACGGGCACAGCGGCTGATTCTGCAGCACGAGCATGGTCTGGAAGAGCGGCTGGCGGCCGACAACTCGCGGTGGGTCCAGAATCTCCACGAGGCGTTCAAATGGCAGATCCTGGTGGGCATATGCGTCAAGGCAAGCGGCGCGGGCACGTTCAATCAGCGTGGCAAACGTGGGGTTGCCGCTCGTTTTGATCCGCAGAACCAGCGTGTTGGCGAAGAGTCCCACGAGGCGGTCGAGCACAGCCTCCGTACGTCCGGCGATGGGCGTGCCGATGGGGATGTCGCTGCCGGCTCCAAGTTTATTTAGCCAGGCTGCCAGCGCCGCCTGCAGCACCATGAACAGTGTGGCGCCGTGCTCTCGCGCAATCTCGTGGAGCCGGGCGTGCACACAGGCCTCCAAACCAAACCGGACCACTCCTCCCCGGTAAGACGGCGTGCGTGGACGGGGCCCGTCCGTTGGGAGAGGCAGCTCTGCAGGTAAATTTGCAAGAGCGTTTTTCCAGTAGGCGATCTGGCGTGCGGCCAGGTTCTCTCCCTCGTCGTTGCCGAGCAATTCACTCTGCCAGAGTGTGTAGTCGGCGTACTGCACGGGCAGAGGCGTAAAGGGGGGTGCGGCGCCCGAATGCCGGGCCGTATACGCAGTGGAAAGATCGTCAAGAAGGACGGGCATCGACCAGCCGTCGGCCGCGCTGTGATGGACGACCAGCAGCAGCCCGTGCTCCGCGGGTGCGAGCTCGAAAAGCGTTGCGCGCAGGGGAAGCTCGGCAGCCAGGTCGAAACCGCGTGAGGCTGCCTCGATCAGATCCTTTTCGAGTGTAGCCGGGGTACTGGAAATCACGTTCAGAGGCGCTGCTGTCTCGCCGGCCGGGATCACAAACTGCTGCGGTCCGTCCTCTGCGGCGAGGAGGAGCGTGCGCAGGCTCTCATGCAGGGTGCGCACATCATCGAGAGCAGCCGTGAGCGCAGCCACATCCAGCGGGCCGCGAATCTTTACTGCCACCGGTATGTTGTACGCGGGGTTGGCACCCTCCATCTGATGGAGGAACCACAGGCGTGCCTGAGCAAAAGACGCCCGCACCGCGGCCGGACGGGATCGCGGCATCAACTGTGATCCCCCCTTGGGGAGAGTGCGCAGCAAGCTGGCGAGGTCGCCTAGAACTGGCCTTTCGAACACTGTGCGCAGAGGAAGCTCGCGCCCTAGCCTGGCGCGGATGCGGGAGACGAGCTGCATGGCCAGCAGCGAATGTCCTCCCAACTGAAAAAAGTGGTCCCCGAGTCCGACTCTTTCAGCTCCCAGCAGGCCAGCCGCGAGCTCACACAGCACGGCAGCCTCCGGCGTCTCCGGTGCAATGTGAGCGACCGCCGCTCCGAACGCCTCGGGCTCCGGCAAAGCCGCATGATGGAGCTTGCCGTTGGCGGTAAGCGGCAGCGCATCCAGCAGCACGTAGGCCGAGGGCACCATGAAATCGGGTAGACGGGCCGCCAGCCAAGCCTGCAGACGCGCGGGGGTAAGGGTCTCGGCCGAGGGCACGACGGGTTGCCATAGCTCCTGCTGCGCGGGATCGACAGGTCCCATCAGCAACGTATGCAGGATCACGTCGGTTGCCGGATCTTCGAGTTCCAACTGCTCGCGCACGCGGCGCTCCTCGAGCGAACCAATGGCGCACGTGCCGAGATTGAGACGGAGACCGTTCTGGGACAGCGTCTGCCCGATGTAGCCGGCCTCGAGCAGGCACGCGTCACGCGCCCAGTCGCCGTACATGGGTCGGATGGCGGGCAAATGGCCCACAAGCAGTACTGCCAGCGAGGCCTGCTCAGCAATGTTTACGTTGGGGCCGCCGAAATCATGGGGATGAAGAGTCGCACGTCCACGCCAGACTAGGCGGTGCGCCAGCGGATCGTAGACATATCCACCACCCGCGAGCCCCTCGACCGCATCAGGCCGCACCACGAGATGAATCTGAACCGGGTACAGACCGCCCGCAGAAGGATAAAGGCGCTTGGGCAGCGCGGCATTGCCGACCGGCATGGCCTGCAGACAGCTAAGCCACTCGCCGAGCACGTCCATCGTCACCTGTCGCCTGGCAAAGGAACGGTAACTCTGGCGCGAGAGAAATGCCCGCCCACGAGGGTCGTCAAAGTCGCCCCCCGGCAGGGCTACGGTGACCGAGTCATCCGTGACGGCCGGCCGCCCCACCTGCGCGAGAGTAAATGCGGAGCGCGCAAGAGGATCGGCGAGGATGCCGTCTTCGCTCACGGGTGGATGAGCCGGCGCCGAGGATCCCGTGCGTGGAACGACATAGGCTGCCAGGTACGGCGACTTGTCCCGGTAGCGGACGGCGACCGCGGCTGCCCGCACCTCGGGGTTGGCGAGCAGAGCCGCCTCGATCTCTCCCAATTCAATGCGGAAGCCGCGAATCTTGACCTGTTGATCCTCGCGGCCGAGGATGTCGACGGTGCCATCCGGACGGTATCGCCCCAGGTCTCCCGTGTCGTAAAGACGCTCTTCGCTCTCCGGATGGAGAAGGAAGCGGGCCTCAGTCTGCTCCGGATTGGCCCAGTAGTCCCGCGCCAGACCGATGCCGCCGATAAACAGCTTTCCGACCGTGTGAATCGGGCAAGGCCTCAGATCCGGTTTGAGAACATGGAAGGTCTGGTTCCGCAGCGGTCTCCCATAAGGAATGCTCACCCATTGCGGATCGACGTGATCGATCGGGAAGAAGATCGACCAGATAGAAGCCTCGGTTGCCCCTCCCAGGCTGTAGAGGCTCGCTCCGGGACTCGCCGCGCGCAATCGCTCCGGCAGCGAAACCGGAATCCAGTCACCGCTCAGCATCACCAGACGCAAGCCTGCGAGCGAGTTGGAGCTGCCCGCACCCATGAATGCAAGCTCCGCCAGCGCCGGAACAGAGTTCCAGATCGTAACCCGATGCCGCTCAATCCGCTCCGCCCATCCGCGCGGGTCGCGCTCGCCATGCGGTGGCGGCACCACGACAGCACCGCCCGCGCCAAGCAGGCAGAAGATATCGAAGATCGACAGATCGAAGGCGAGCGACGAGACCCAGAGCACCCGATCAGTAGCCCTGAGCGAGAAACGCTCCGTAAGATCGGCGAGAGTGTTTCGGGCTGCACGATGGGTAATGGTGACGCCCTTCGGAAGGCCTGTGCTGCCCGATGTGTAAATCACGTAAGCCACGTCGTCCGGCGTCGCCGTCTGCGGCAGCCGTGATGGAGGCGCGCCTGCTGCGCTCGCCGAGGTCACCCTAAGGCAGACGATGCCTCTGACCCACGCCGGCTTCGCGTCTGCAGTTCTATCTTGCGTGAGTGCGATACGCGCGCCACTCTGGCGGAGAATCGTCTCGATGCGCGCATCGGGCTGGCCGACGCTGACCGGAAGAAAGGCGCGGCCGGCCTCGAGAATGGCGAGCGCAGCGACGATCTGCTCGACACTCTTCTCCATGACAATGGCGATCAGCGTGTCGGAGGGTTGAAGGACAGCCTGCAGCTCGCGTGCCAGCAGGCCGGCGCGGTGTGTGAGCTCCCTGAAGCTGAGGGTCCCACTGTCGCTGATGATGGCAGGAACGTCAGGCGAGGCCAGGGCCGCAGAAAATATCGGATCGTGTAGACGGTCGGCCGGGATCGGTCCGGCCGTATCGTTCATCCGCGCGAAGAGAGCGCGGTCGGCAGCGGGCACGAGCGAGCGTCGCGTGTCCTGCCATGCCGAGGCGGATTCCGCGAGCAGGTGAAGCAGCTCTCCGTATGCCGTAAACATGGCGTCGAGCATGCCGGGCGGGAAAAGAGCGTCCGGCGCATCCCAGTCGATGCCGAGACCGCCTCCCATCTCGTAGACCTTGTTGTCGAGCCACGTCTGAGGAGTTTGCGTAATGCTGTGCACTACCTCGACAGCTTCGGGCAGCACGACCCCTGGTTCGCCCAGCATGCTGGTAAAAACAACCGGCAGCAGGCCTGCCTGCGGATCTCCGGCCCGCTGGGCGCGCCAGCGTTGCACCTCCACGCCGCTCACGGCGCGATGATCCAGATCGCGCCCGAGCTGCTTTGATTGCGCAATCGCGCGATCCAGAAACCAACCGCGGCAGGCGCCGCTTACTTCAAGCGACGTGAGGTTTGTGAAGACGCCGAGCATCGTCGCGATGGCGGGGTGCAGGGCACGCCGGTCGGCAACGGTGATGTTGAGGGTAAAGTCATCGCTGCGCGCCCATGTACCGATCACTTCCGCATACGCCGTCAGCAGCACGGCGGCGGGCGTCAGTCCGGCTGCCGCGGCACGCCTCTGGAGCGCATTCCAGGCAGTGGAAGCGATGCGCGTGTGATGCCGCTTGAAGCGAACGTCTCTTAGGCGCGACGGGTCGGCAGCCAAAGGCAAATCAGGGGGCGGCGGCAGAGTGTCGAGCCGGGCCTCCCAATATTTACGCGCCGCATCTGCCGAGGCCGCTTCCGCCTGCAGGTGCAGCACGTAGTCGCGGAAGGTGACCGCCGCTGCACCTTCAGCGGCGCTCAGTGCGTAGTCTCCCGAGGATGAGCAGGAGAGCGCCGCCGGATTGGGCCGCTGATAGCGGTCAAAAACCTGCTGCAGCAATCGCGTGAGGCTCTCGCCGTCGAGAATGAGCGCGTCGACGCTAATGTGGATCCGCCATTCCTTCGGCGCGACTCGTGTCACCCGGACGTCGAAGAGCGGCCATCGATCGGCCGGAAGAACCTGATGGGAGAGTTGCTCGCGTAAGGCCAGCGCCGCGGCCTCTCCTTCTGCCGCTGATCTTTTGCTCCAGTCACTGCAGGCCACCGAAAAAGGCGGGACATGGGGCAGAATTCGCTGGCTGCCGTCAGGCTCGAACTGCGCTCGCAGCATGGGGTGACGGGCGATCGCCTCCTGCCATGCCTGCTCGAAGGCGGCGACGTCGAGATTGCTGACGCGCAGTTCCATGTAGACGTGGCATGCGACGTCTCCAAGCGCCACCAGACCCTGCCTCCCCAGCCAGTACGCCTCCTGCACAGGAGTAAGCGGAAACGGGGCATGCGCATCCTCAGGATGCGGCACGAGAGGCGCAAGGGCCTTGCTTTTGGGCAGCGCTTCAAGCGCTTTCGCGAGTGCGCCAATCTCCGGTGTTTCAAACAAGGTTCGCAGTGGCAGTTCACGTCCCAGGCGCTCGCGCAATTGCGCTACCAGGCGGGTGGCCAGCAGCGAATGGCCGCCAAGGCGGAAGAAGTGATCGCCCAGACCGACTCTTGGCAGGCCGAGCAGCGAAGCCGTCACCTCGCAGAGCACAGCGCCTTCAGCGCTTGTCGGCGCCACGTAGTCAACCGTGCGAAATGGATCAGGCGCCGGTAGGGCCGCGCGGTCGAGTTTCCCGTTGCGCGTGAATGGCAGGGCATCCAGCACAACGTAGGCGTCCGGCACCATGGAATCCGGCAGGAGAGTCCGGAGGTGAGAGCGAATCTCTTCGAGATCTGGATCCGTCGCGCCCGCCTCTCCGGCACGCGAACGCAGCACCAGGTAGGCAACGAGCCGTGGGTTCCCTGCGTCCTCGCGAACGATCACCGCCGCCTGCACGAGGCGCGAATCCGCGAGCAGCGCTGCCTCGATCTCGCCGGGTTCAATGCGCACGCCCCGGATCTTGACCTGCTGATCGGCGCGCCCGAGATAAGCCAGGTTCCCATCGCTGCGCCATGCGGCGAGATCGCCGGTGCGATAGAGCCGCTCTCCGGCTGCAAACGGATGCGCGACAAAGCGCTCGGCGGTGAGTCCCGGGCGGCCCAGATAGCCTCGTGCCAGCCCAGCACCGGCAAGATACAGCTCACCCGGCACATTCGGGGGGCATGGCTGCATGCCGGCATCAAGCACAAAGGCGCGCATGTGCGGATATGGCCGGCCGATCGATATATCGCCTGGCTCGACCCATGCCCCGGTAGCGCCGACGGTGGCTTCCGTCGGCCCATACTCGTTGAAGATGCGGATGTAGGAGCCGTGCGCGCGCAAAGCCGACACGTGCGCCGGTGTCAATGCCTCGCCACCTACAATCACCGTACGAAGTCTGCCGCCGGCACCGGAAGGCAAAGGGAGAAGAGCCACATGTGCCGGCGTCAGCTTGACCGCCGTAGCTTCCGCTGCCGGGCCGACGAGAGATGCGACCGCCTCCAGCGGATGGCTGGCGGACAGGTCAATCTGCCCGCCGGTACACAGCGGCGCAAAAAGTGTTGTCACCGTCAGGTCAAAGCCTACGGCCGTGAACAGCGGCATTCTGAGCGCCGCGTCGCCAAGGATGGGAATGACCGCATCGAGATAGCGCGCAAGGCTGTCGTGGCTGATCACCACACCCTTGGGCGTGCCGGTGCTGCCGGAGGTGTAGATGAGGTACGCAGGATGCGATGGCCGCAGAGGTGTGCGGCGATCCGCATCGGTGGGCGCGAGAACAGGCTGCGCGGCAAGCCTGGCCTGCAGGCCAGGTGAGTCAATGCTGTGCTGCGCGGCGGCTGAGAATGGAAGCCGGCCCGCAAGAGCAGAGGCCGTGAGCACCACGCGCGGACCGGCATCCGCAATGAGGCCAGCCAATCGCGCCGGCGGAAGGCCAGGATCGAGCGGCAAATACGCGGCACCGGATTTGAACGCGGCAAGGATGGAAACGATCAGCGCCGGCGAATGATCAAACGCGAGAGCGACGCGGTCCTCGGGACCCACACCCTCCTCGAGCAGCAGCCATGCCAGCCGGTTGGCCTGCTCCTCCATCTGCGCGTAGGTGAGCGTCTGCCCCTTGCCCGTGAGCCCGACCCGGTCGGGCGCTCGCGCTACCTGTTCCTCGAATCGCTCGAGAATTGTCCTGCCAGGCGAGTCCGGCAATGCCGATGCCCCGGAGACTTCTTCGAGAAGCCAGCGGCGCTCCGCCGGAGCGAGCAGATCGATGCAATGCAAGGGCAAGGCCGGGTCTTCCGCCACCTCCTCCAGCAGCCGGGTCAGATGCGCCGCGAGCATCGCAACCGTCGCCTGGTCAAAACCGTCGGTACGGTACTCGATCTCTCCTCCAAGTCCGGCCGGGCGTTGATCCGCATCCGCGGTTTCAGTAAACGTGAACGTCAGATCGAACTTCGTCGTCCGTTTTTGCAGGGCGACCGGTGTCACTGCGATGTCCGGCAGCGACAGCGCGGGCGGCGCGGGCTGCAGCACGAGCATGGTCTGGTACAGCGGTTGGCGACCGGGCACGCGCGCCGGGGCGAGCGCCTCAACCAGCCATTCAAAGGGCAGGTCTTGGTTGGCATAGGCTTCCAGACAGCCTGCCCGCGTCCGAGTCAGTAGCTCGGCAAATGTCGGATTTCCACTCGTGTCAGTGCGCAACACGAGCGTGTTCACAAAAAAGCCGACCAGGCTATCGAGCGCTGCATCGGAGCGACCGGCGATAGGGGCACCGATGGGAATATCGGTCCCTCCTCCCATGCGCGAGAGCAGCGCGGCCAGCGCCGCCTGCAGCAGCATGAAGAGAGTCGCATCGTGCGCGCGCGCGACAGCAGCGAGCCGCGCATGCAGCTTTTCCGGCACCGCAAAAGCAACTGCAGCACCCGAATCGTCGGGCGTCCGCGACCGCGGCCTGTTGGCAGGCAGCCTGATCTCCTCCGGCAGCTCTGCCAGGCGTTCGCGCCAGTAGGCGAGTTGCTCGAGACTGGCGCGGGTGGGATGGCTGCTGTCTCCGAGCCGCTCGCGCTGCCAGAGTGTATAGTCCGCGTACTGCACCGGCAGTGGCGCCAATGCTGGCGCCGCGTCCTGGCGGCGCGCGCGGTAGGCCGCGGCCAGGTCCTCGAGCAACGGCGCCACCGACCATCCGTCGGCTGCGCTGTGGTGCAACAACAGCAGCAGCAGGTGCTCTGAGGAAGACACGGTGAAGAGGGTGGCCCGCAGCGGAAGATCCTTGGCGAGGCGGAAGGGCCGAGCAGCCTCGGCGGCTAAATCGCCGTCGATGGTGGCTGCGGTGCTTGAGGTGACTGTGAGCGCCGGCGGCAGCGCCGACAAGTCGAGGACTCGTTGCCTCGGACCCTGTGCGTGGTTTTCGAGCACCGTCCGCAGGCTCTCGTGCCGGATGCGCAGATCATTGACAGCGTGGTCGAGCGCACGCACGTCAAGCGCGCCGCGCAGCCACATCGCGATGGGAATGTGGTATGCGGCCGACTCGCCTTCAAGCTGCTGCAGAAAAGACAGTCGGGCCTGCGCAAAGGAGGCAGGCAACTCGGCCGGCCGTGACCGTGGCGCGAGTGGCGGGTTCGCGGCCGAGGGCAATGCCGCCACTGCCTGAGCAAGGTCGCGAATGACGGGAAGATCAAATACCTTGCGCAGCGGAAGCTCGCGCCCAAGCCGGACACGTACCTGCGCCAGCAGCCTTGCCGCCAGCAGCGAGTGCCCGCCCAGATGGAAGAAATGATCGTCGATGCCGACGCGGTCAAGACCAAGCAGCGCGGCCGCCAGCTCACATATAGCCTGCTCCTCCTCAGTCCGTGGCGCGACGTAGGGCGCCGCCAAGCCGCTGTCTTTAGCATCGGGGAGCGCCTGGCGGTCGAGCTTGCCGTTGGGCGTAAGCGGCAACGAGTCCAGCACCACGAAGGCATTTGGCACCGCGTAGTCGGGCAATCGTTCGGCGGCCCCTCTGCGGATGGCGTGAAGGTCGAGAGGCTTCTGCCCGGCGGCTCCCTCGCGCCGCGCAACCAGGTAGGCGACGAGCCGGACTTCCCCGTCGGCGGCGGGCCGCGAGACTACCGCGGCATGCACGATCGCTGGCTGCGCGAGCAGGGCGGCTTCGATTTCCGCCGGCTCGATGCGAAAGCCGCGGACCTTTACCTGCTGGTCCGAGCGCCCGTGGTAAGTCAGCGTCGCGTCGTCATTCCATGCTGTCAGGTCGCCGGTGCGGTAGAGTCGCTCGCCCGGCCTGGTTGGTCGCGGATGCGCGACGAAGCGCTCGGCCGTAAGCGCTGGACGGCCCAAGTATCCGCGCGCAAGACCCTCGCCCGCGACATACAGCTCACCCACCACGCCGATAGGGCAGGGCTCGAGCTGCGCGTCGAGCACATGCAGGCCGAGATCGGCAAGCCCGGTTCCGATCAGATGATGCGGTCCGGTTTCGCGGTCGAGCGGAGCACATGTAACGTGCACCGTGGTTTCGGTGATCCCGTACATGTTGAAGATCCGCGGCGCATCGGCCGAGTGCCGGGCGTACCATGGCTGCAGCCGTCTCAGGTCGAGCGCCTCGCCGCCCATAATCACTGTTTGAAGTGCCAGGGGGCCGGCGCTGTCCCCCATCTCCTCGTCGGCCCGCATCAGATGGAAGAATGCCGAGGGCGTCTGGTTGAGTACCGTGACCGCTTCCTCTGATAACAGCGATCGAAATGCCTCAGCGTTTCGCGCGACGTCGCGTGGCACGATCACCAGGCGGCCGCCATGCAACAGCGCCCCCCATATCTCCCACACGGAGAAATCGAAGCTGTAGGAGTGGAACAGGGTCCAGGTATCGTGCTCATCGAACGAGAACCACTGCCGGCTCTGTTCAAACAGGCGAATGACACTCCGGTGGCTGACGACTACGCCCTTGGGAACCCCGGTGCTGCCCGATGTGTAAATGGTGTAAGCCGGATGCCAGGGCCGCAGGGGCACGCGCCGTTCCCGGTCTGTCAGCGCGGTACGCGGCCTGGCGCCGGCTACGAGCGTGGAGGGCTCGTCCACGCACAGCACCATAAGACCGGTGGAAGACAGGCGCGGCATTAGCTCCGTGGTGGTGAGGGCGAATCGCGGACGAGCATCCCCGACGAGTGCGGACAGGCGAGCCGGGGGCGCGCCAGGATCGAGAGGGAGATAGGCGGCGCCGGCCTTAAGCGTCGCCAGAAGCGCGACGATCAACTCCGGCGAGCGGTCGAACAGGAGCGCAATGCAGTCTTCGGGACTCGCTCCCTGGGACACCAGCATCCGTGCGAGCTGGTTGGTGCGCGACTCAAGCTGGCGGTAGGTGATCTGCTGGTCCCCGGCGGTCAGCGCTATGCGGCCGGGATGCTTCCGCGCCTGGCGCTCAAACAAGGTGACAAGCGTGGCACGGTCGCGCGTCGGCCTGTTCTCAGTTTTTCGCCCGGGGCGCGCGCCCTCGATCATCCTCCACCCTCTCCGAGCCTTGCCGCTTCACAAGCCTATCCGTTAGCCCAGCGCCCGCAGGCGCGGGCGCGATACCCGTTCGCAACGCAATGCATCGCACGGCGCGAGTGGTTGACGGTTTGGGATCGAGCCTGGACGGGAGTAAAGTCAGATTTCCCATCTGACCCGATTCTAAAACAAGTCCCCGCACCGGAGAAGCTCCAATCTTTCAGGAGCAGTAACGCATCGCGAAGGTTGCCGCCGCAAAGGATAGACGGGGGAAAAGGCTCCACAATCTACTTCAAAACCGGACGTACGCCATGGAGCTGTGGGTATCCGGATGTTCCAGCGTGCCCATGTGGACTTCATAGATCGCTTCCAACTGTTCCGTCGTCATCAATTCGGCAGGTGGCCCCTGGGCGATAAGACTACCGTTCTTGAGCGCAATCATCTGGTCGCAGAACCGTGCAGCCATGTTGATCTCGTGAATCACGATGACTACGCCAACGCCGTGTTCTTCGCTGAGCCTCCGCACCAGCCGCAACACGGCCACCTGGTGAGCGACGTCGAGTGCCGAGATCGGCTCGTCGAGCAGCAGCAGTTGCGCCTGCTGGGCGACGAGCATTGCGAACCATGCGCGCTGACGCTCGCCGCCCGAGAGGGTCTCTACAAACCGGTCGGCAATGGTGTCGGTGCCGGTGAGCGCAAGCGCTTCGTCGACAGCAGCTTGATCCGCGGGTCCGAACCGACCCAGGGCGCCGTGCCAGGGATAACGGCCCATCGCCACCAGCTCGCGTACTAGCAGTCCGGCGGCCAGCGGCGTGTGCTGAGGCAGATAGGCCACCTTCCGGGCGAATTCGCGATCGCTCCACTCCTCGATTGCACGGCCCCCAAAGGCAATCCGACCGCTCGTCGCCCTCTGTTGCCGCGCGAGAAGCTTGAGCAAGGTCGATTTGCCGGACCCATTCTGGCCAACCAGCCCCGTGACCCCGCGACCGCTCAATGTTGTCGTCAGGGGTTGCAGGATCGTGCGGTCGCCAACGCCGAATTCGACCTTCTCAAGCGCCAGTGTGCGAATTTCGTTCTTCATGAAAATGCGCTCCGGCGATTCAGCAGAACCATCAGGAAAGGCGCTCCGGCCATTGCGGCAACCAGCCCGGTCGGCAGTTGGATGGGAAAGGCCGCGACGCGCGCCAGCCAATCCGCAACAGCCATAACGGCGGCGCCGGCAACCGCGGCTCCCAACAGGGCGGAGACGGGCCGCCGGATCCCGAGGGTTCCCACGATGTGCGAGGCCATGAGGCCCACAAACGTCAGCGGACCGATGACCGGAGTTGCCGCCGCCGTCAATGCGGCCGCAAGCAGCAGAAGCAGGAGCCTGGCGCGCGCAAGCGGAACGCCGAGCGCCGTAGCCTGCGGTGCACCAAGCGGCAGAATCGCGAGCCACCGCGCGGCGAGCAGGCTTGCGCTCACCAGCAGCACCGCCGCCAGGCCAGTCTGCACCGCGTCGCGAGGTCCGACCTCGGCGGTCGATCCACTCATCCAACCGAGAAGTACGACCGCGCGCGGGTCTCCGGTGGCAGACAGAACCCCGACGACTGCGTCGATCAGGGCATCGAGCGCAATGCCGGCTAACAGCACGCGTTCCGGAGCGAAGTTCGATCGGCGGCCAAGGGCCACGATCAGACCAAGCACCACCGCACCCCCTATCATGGCGGCCATGGTCGCGCCAAGGCCGCTCGCGGTGCCGAACACAAACAGCGACAACGCAGTCGCCAGGATGGCTCCGGCGCCAACACCGAGCACCTCCGGGCTGGCCATAGGATTGCCAGTCAACCGCTGAAGAATAGTGCCGGCCACTCCGAGCAGCGCTCCCGCCGCCGCTGAGGCGCTCAAGCGCGGCCATCTCCACACCACCACGTGACGCCATCCTTCGAGCGACAGCAGTTGCCACTGGCCAGCAGGGCCGCGGCCAACCAGGAGCGTGACCGCGATGAGCAGCGCACATCCGGAAGCCGCGATCAAAACGCCAGGCAACCGCACGGGAGCAGCAATGCGGCTGCCGGTAAAGGAAGGAGGAGACACCACGGTCTTTAATCGAGGTAACAGAATCAGCAGGAGCGGCGAGCCGAGAACCGCCGTCACGGCTCCCGTGGGCACGAACTCCGAGGTGGCACCCGTAAATAGCTGGACGGCCCCATCCGTAAACAGCAGGAGCAGTGCCCCGATGATCGTCGACCACACCAACTGCCCAGCGAACCGACGCGCTCCAGACAGGCGGGCAAGAATAGGAGCAACCAGTCCGATAAATCCGATCACGCCCACGCTGCTGGTCACAAATGCAGCCATGGCCGCTGCAACCGCCACTGCAAGGATGCGGAGCCGAGCCGGTGACAGGCCGAGCGCCCTCACACTCTCCTCTCCCAGGTCCATGACGGACAATGGGCGCACCAGCAGGACCAGCAGCACCCCAAGCGTGCCCAGGCGAATGCCCAGCCCGATACTCGGTCCCCAGCTCTGCTGGCTGAGCGACCCGCCGCCCCAGATGAACAGGCTCGCCAGCAGCCGGTTGTGGAGCAGCACAAGAATCGCCGACAGCGCACCGCAATAGAGGCTGACCACGAGCCCCGCAAGCACAAGCGAAAGCGCCGAGAACTCCCGGCGACGGACCAGTGCAAAGACAAGCAGTGTTGAAATAGCACTGCCCAGAAGGGCGACCACATCACGGCCCACTCCAAGCAGCGAAGGCGTGAACAGCGTGGCCAGCGCGAGGGCCAGGCGGGCTCCGGCGTCGATCCCCAGTGTAGTTGGCGCGGCGAGCGGATTGCGCAGGACCTGTTGGAGGATCGCCCCGGAGGCGCCGAGACCGGCGCCACACACCAGTGCCATGACCAGACGCGGCAAGGTAGCGTAAAGCAGCACCATGCGAACCACGTCGTAGCCGGTTGCGGCTGGCTGGTTCAGGACATGTGTGAGTGGCTTGGCAAGAAGGAACGCAAGCGTCGCGCCGGCGAGGGCCATGAGTGCCAGCGCCGAGAACAGCGGTCCCGGAGAGGCGGCAGCCGGGCCGCTCACGGTAAGCGCGGCGCGGCCGGCCAGTTGCCGGAGTGCCCAGAAGATAGCGGTGAAACGTCGCCGCAAGATATCGTTGGAAGGCAGCGATGCAAGCGCCGATAGGAGAATTGCATCAAGTCCACAGCCTCACGACTTGCGCTGCCCTTCCCTCCGCCTGGCGTCCTCCTCCATCTGCCGTACCAGGCTCAGTGGCCGCATATCGGTCCAGTTCTCGTCGATCCAGCCGAGGCAGGTCTTGCGGTCGCCGCGCGGTCCGATGGTCCGCCATCCCAGCGGAACATCGACAAACGCCGGCCACAGGGAGTATTGCCCCTCCTCATTGATCAGGACGAGATATTCCCCATTCTCGTCTTCAAAAGGATTCGTCATCAGACAGCCGCCTCCAGCCCGAGGTGCACCTGAACATCTATGTGGGATTCGACGCGATATTTTGAGATTATACCAAAGCTCGCGGCCCAATCGACACGCTCAATTACTCCACGAGCAGCGCCAGAACCTCATCATATCCGGCGGAAAAATTCGACGCCGTCCGCCGCGGCGCCGCCACGAGCTCCACGCGGCGAAAGCGTGCCAGCACCTGTTCGAGCAGCACACGCAACTGCATTTCGGCCACGTGGCGGCCCAGGCATCGGTGAACGCCGGCACCGAAGGACAGATGTCCGCGCGCGTTGGTCCGCTCGATTCGCAGCAGATCGGCATCCTTGAAGCGCGTTTCGTCCCGATTGCCAGAGCAGTACCACATCACTACGCGGTCGCCTTTGCGGATCCTCTTGCCAAGGAAGTCGACATCGTCGGTTGCCGTTCGCCGCATGTGCGAGATCGGAGTCTGCCACCGCACGATTTCGGCTGCCGCATTCGCGGCCAGTGATCGGTCGGCTCGCAGCTTCTCCCATTCACGGGGGAATTGGTGAAACGCCACCACAGCGGCCGAAAGCGATCCGCGCGAGGCTTCA